>Ga0307509_10004583_pt1 | contig 19818 bp, 13 predicted proteins | sample 10_EM_MG_FD_202245 | JGI IMG/M metagenome (GOLD analysis project Ga0307509, IMG submission 202245) | Populus trichocarpa ectomycorrhiza microbial communities from riparian zone in the Pacific Northwest, United States - 10_EM | ecosystem: Host-associated > Plants > Roots > Unclassified | place...
TGAGGGGGTGATGAAACTACTGCTCGCACAGAGCGATGTTGATCCGGACAAGCCAAGTGATGATGGCCGAACACCACTCTGGAACGCCTCTTACAATGGGCATGAGGGGGTGGTGAAACTACTGCTCACACGCAGCGATGTCAATCCCGACAAGCCAAACAGCGACGGTGAAACCCCACTCTGGACCGCCTCTGACAATGGGCATGAGGTAGTGGTGAAACTATTGCTCGCACGGAACGATGTCAATCCTGACAAGCCGAACAGAAACGATAAAACTCCACTCTGGTGCGCATCCTACCATGGGCATGAGGTGGTGGTGAAACTACTGCTCGCACGCAGCGATGTCGATCCAGACAAGCCAACAGACGATGGCCGAACACCACTATGGAATGCCTCTTACAATGGGCATGAGGGGGTGGTGAAACTACTGCTCGCACGGAACGATGTCGTTCCAGACAAGCCAAGAGACGATGGCGGAACACCACTCTGGGCCGCCTCTTACAATGGGCATGAGGGGGTGGTGAAACTACTGCTCGCACGGAACGATGTCGATCCAGACAAGCCAAGCGACGATGGCCGAACACCACTCTGGACCACCTCTTACAATGGGCATGAGGGGGTGGTGAAACTACTGCTCGCACGGAACGATGTCGTTCCAGACAAGCCAAGCAACGATGGCCGAACACCACTCCGGTGCGCTTCTCGGAATGGGCATGAAGGGGTGGTGAAACTACTGATCGGACGATGTCAATCCCCACCAGCCAACAAATGATCGCCAAGCACTCCTCCGGCGCCCTTCCTTCAGTAGGCATAACAGGCAGTGAAACCTCTACTCCCACCGAACGATTTCAACCTCGACAGGCCAGACTATCGTTGCCAAACACTACTCCTTATCCCCTTTATCTGCCAGCATCGCGCGACTCTAGCATCCCCAGCCTCTATCTGCCCTAGTCTCTACTACTCAGCCTCTGAAACAAATTCCCCTGCACTCCCTTCCGCCCACTCGTATATATATATTCTTCGCTATAGTTCCCATATAAATACTCCCTACCATGGCAGCTTCATCCCTCTCTCCGAATCTCTTTATAGTCACCTGGTCTATCCGCTCCTAGTCTGTACGCCCCCTCCCCCTCAGTTTCTTTTCCCTTTTGGCCTAAACTCCGATCCTTGAATATGTCTCCGACATGTACTTTTCTCAGGGAGGGAAACACTATTATTTTGTATACTATATGCCTCTAATTTTCGCGCGGGTATTCTAACCATTTCATCGTCATCAGGCTGAGCATTTAGATCCCCCGGCTTACTGCTTAATATACTTCGCCGGAGTTTGTCTGTCTATGCTTATACATTATCTCTCCGTCCTAATATTACACTTTATTTCCCTCCACCCATTTCTTATGCATTTCTCTCTTCATTTAGATCATGTAGATATACGTATGTCATTAATCGGATAGTGTGGTATGGGGGAGGGTATAGTGAATAGAACGCCACTTCACAGCTGAGCGAGCGATTTCGTATGGCAAATGAAGAATATACTTGCAGTAACTAACCTCACCAATTCTTGCTTTGGACTGCTTCAGATAAATGGGAGTGTCAAGAGTAGGCAATATGATAAGCTAGCCCGTTCTTTAGCCGTATTCACGCTGCTTAGTATTTCGTTTAGTGATAAATATTAGCATCACCTACGGTGCTGTAGCCTTTCTCCGCCGGACGGGAAAGGAAAAATATCAAAACGTAAATCTCGATCCCCTTCCACCATTACTCCACCTCAGAAATGGTAGAGTTGGCTACATGACCATGCCAAATTGATTCTCGAGGTGCAGACTTTAGAATCGGAGTAACATACTAGCTCTCCCATTATTGGTACTATTCTTTCTGTATTTTTATTTTTCTATTTTTCTCGACTCCGGAGGCGGCTTGAAACAACTCCCCATCCCCGAACGCTGCTGGGAACTGTGTTTGCAGGCAGCCAGGCCAGCTTGATAATAGGCCCCAGATGTACTAGAACAGTCCGGCTAGGCATGGTCAGATTGAAACAGGCCCGGGCTTCCAGGCCAGGCTCTTCGGAAGCCTGCCGCCTTCACGGACAGTGTTCCGAACCGTCAGGGAGTCCCACAACGATAGCCAGGAAAATGCCAAGAACACAGGACAGGAGGGGACCCCTAAACGAGGTCCTGTATGGGGAAAATTACCTGGTGTGTCGAAATACGGTGGAGTGTAGGAAAGGGCTGTAAGGTGTGGGGCAGGACTGCGGGGGGTGTCCACAGAGGGCAGGTATTGGGGATGATGGGGGCTACAGACAAACTCCGAGTGATATACTATGATGCCAGGTAGGCACATGGCAAAGGATATTCCTGCAAGGAGAAGGCTAAAAAAGGTAGATCATCAAATTCTCTGAGTATGAAGATAAGGCTAAGTCAATTCTTTCCTCTGCAAGTCTTATTTTCTCTTCCAGATACATCTATAAATATTTCTCTTTCAATCTACCGGTGATGCAGCAACAAAGTCAATTTAGCGATACGACAGAAGCCGACTATTAGCAGAATAGATGGAATTTGTTGGGAGATTTGCCGTGATGAAATTGTTAACTACAAGTGGCTAAGTGTAACGGGGAAAAAAAATGTAACAGAAAAACTCCACAGCGCTGCTGGGCCCGGCGGTGCCTCCTGTCCTACTTCTTTTGTCCTATGGAGTCCCTTTGTAGTACAAAACGGACGGACTACCACTCGAGGTCTGTCTTGTCCTACCTCTAAAACTGATAGTATAGATGGTTTGGAACATAGAATTGTAGATTGCTTTCTTGCATGATATTATACTCAATTTTGTAATTTATGTTCCATCTTCTCCACATCCACCACCAACGGGGCCAACACACGCAAAGACTTTGAAGAGACAATAGTAGGAAAATCATGTCAATACGCGAGGTGTCAATACTTTTAAGCTTCCCGCCGGCGATACCATGCATGACGAGTGATGAGCGGTGAAACGAAACCAAACGCCAAGAAACTCACAACGAAAACGATCGCACACTCTGGTGCGGGGAAACTCTTTTCGCTATTAACCACAGACTTACGCTCAACGATTGCTCCACGATGCTCGGTCTAACTTACTAACTAACTAACTGCGATTACAGGAGTATATATCAACAATAACGCCCCATCCCCCAAGGACCAGTAGGGATGCCCATCCTACTTCATGTGAGTCTCCCCTTCATCGATCATGACTCCCGGGCTAACAAAGGAAACAAACACTTTCCCGCCTCCGGGCTTTCCGGCTGACCTTACAGTGCTTCCGCTTTTCTCCCGGCTTTCCTGAAAGCTGCACGATCCTAAAACTATTCGCAATGCTTTCCCGAATGTCCAAACCCATGCCCGAAGCCGGAATCATATGCCCGAATCCTCAGCGCATTTCCCCAAGCCACAAACAAGCGCGCTCCCAGAAACTATCCGAACAAAGGAAGTATCAAGGGAGTATGGCGAGTAGCACGATTTCCAACAATTACTGTTAGTTTAGTTTTAGTGAAGCGAAGTGAGTAGAGTGGATGAGCAAAGAGCGAGCGGTCAACCCTACATTCCATATCTTTCCTATCATACAAGGTGCCTAAGTTCCAAGTGAATTCGCTTAGCCCTTCCCGTGCGACCCTCCATTTCCCGTATTGAAAGAGGAGTACAGTATGCGGCTCAACGAGATACTTGGCCGGTTAAGTTTGTCAGAGTGTGATGCGGCTGTAGGTAACTCAACAATCCTATTGTTCCAGTTTGCAGGGGTATAGTCCCCCGCAGAACACCCATATGAGGTTTAGTTGTCTTAATAAAATACATTAAGCTTTGTTACACAAAAGAAGAGGAGAGAATCAGACCTTACCCGCACTCCATTGAGCCCGCACCTCTTTCCCCAACTTCGTGAACGTGGAGACTTGTTGGGGGTGGTGGAGAATCACGCTCCAGGCGCCCGAGCAATCATATATCTGGGCAGGAGGACAGGGCCATATTTGGGCTACTGGAAGCAGGCTCCATAGAGTCTCTTACGGGGCCGGGACGGATACCAGCTGGTAACGAACAAGAATGGAGTTGATGTCTCTTGATCCGACTAGAGCATTGCGGCACAAATAAGTCAGAGTACCCTCCCCGGTCGAGGGCGACAACCGGAACTGTACCCCACCAAAAATGCCCGAACGACCAGTCTCAACCAATTCTACCACAGAAGCCATGCCACTAGCGACACGGGCCATTCCAAGGGGAAAAGTGGTGAGGGGAAGATAGAGCAACCAGGGTCGGAGCTTGGGAAACATGAGGCTATTGTAAATGGTGATGCCATATTCTACGCCATTGCGAGCGAGCGAGCTCCCGGCATAGCGAGTCACTATCGAAACTCTAGTCACCATTTGAAGCAGGGCTGAGGTTCAGCAATTCCATTTCCTGAACCTGCACAAAGCTCGCTATGACTTGGAATCGACTAGATAGTGTTGTGTGGTTGAGAGGATGTTTGGCCGGGGATGAGGGTTGCCAGCTGCCAGCCCCCACTGGGAAGTGCACCATTACTCGAGTGTGCTGGCCCTCGGTTGGGGCCATTCTTTTTCAACCAACGCCAGGTTCAATATTGTTGAAAGGCTAATTGTCGGTTTTCCGAAGTATGAAAGCATAGGCAATTGTGGCGGAGTGGGAAATGAGGATCGCACGGAAGTAGCCAATAGACTAGACTAAGAGATTTCGCTTGGCACTTAGGCACCTTGAGGGGAGGATATGGAATGTAAGTTTCACCCCTCGTACTTCCCTCATTCCCTCCATCGCGCTCTCTCAACTTAGCTTAACTAAAATAAAATCCCACTAACGGTAGAGACAGGTGTACCCTGATCCTTCTATGGATCACTACTCGTAATCTTCTGACGCTTGCAAACACAGTGGCTATTGCATATGGGTAGGAAATCGGCTGGAGCCTCAGGGTTTTGGTGTTATGCAATTGCAGATGTGTTTGTGAACACAGCTGCTAAGTGGGCCAGAGCTGCAAGAATTTGGTTGTATGCAATAGCGGTCCCCTTCACAAATGTTAGAAAATTACGAGTAGACTCCTTCCATCATCCTCATATTCTGACTGATATGAGAATCATGCAGGCTATTCACAGACATCTGCAGGTGCATGTTCTGCAGTCCAAATTAAAATTTTGAATCCTCCAGTCCCATCGTCCTCGAGTGACACTCCCGCTTCAGCTTGGCGTTTGTTAGGTTTGGCCTAGGCTGCTTTGGGGTTTGGCGGCTGCAGGTGGCTCCTCCCGGACTAGCCAAAGGTTGTTATAATCGGGGTTGGGCTGGCCGCTTACGAAGGTAGGATCTTGCAAAAGGCCACGGTCTTCAGTGCGAGTCTCGAGGACTCGTATGATACTCGAGTACAAGGTTCCCGGCATGAAGAACCTGAACATTTGAGTCTAAATTTAGTATGTGCACTCAGACCAGCACAGAAAATTCGCCATACAAACCTTTAATCCCTGTATTCGGGTTCTACATGCCGGGAACCGTGCAAAGGAACTTGAAAAAGTCACCGTGAAGACTTGTCAATCAAAAAGGGTTCCTACAATATATATCATACTAGGTGAATCAGTCATAAGATAGGTTGAAAACCCTTCCCCAATGCATTTCGTTGTACTCGAGTACATGAGAGGAAGCGATAGTGGGTAATTTAATTGATTGCTGTGCCAGGGATTGGCTTGGTCCTTGTTGTGTAACAACACTGTAGAACGAGGCTACAAGGTGCAAGGGAGCAGCCCCCGCATTTCTTCCTCCAACCTAATCAAGCACCCCTCAAAGTCTTGAAAAAATTTCCTAACGACTATACTATCTTCTTACCCTTTACCGAAATTTTCCAGTATGAGTAGATCACCGAGAGAAAATGGAAAATCAGTTTCGTTCAAGTATGGCATATCGAACACAAATACCGACCGTCGCACGACCAATACTATCTACGGTGACTCGAACGCGAATGTTGCAAATGTGTCAAACAGCTATAACAATACCGTCAACGTGGGAATAGACGAGGAGGTTTTGCGGATCCATGAATGGCTATCTCCTCTCGAGCCCAATAAAAGGCATCAGGATGTGAGAAATCGGCGACTTGAAGGTGTTGGGGAATGGGTCCTGCGGAAGAGAGAGTTCGAGTCATGGCACACAGGTCGGGACGGCTCCGCGAATCCTACATTATTATGTTATGGGGCTCAAGGGGTTGGTAAGACCTATATAAGGTAGGAGAGTATTCTGATGGAATAATAGCCGATATTGACAAATAATAAAATCAGTTCGTTGGTCATAGACACATTGCGGAAGCAAACACGGGGTCAGAATGTCGCTGTTCTATCACTTTATTGTGATTATCAAGCACAGAAGGATCAATCCGCGGTAAATATGATAGGGGCTCTAATTAGGCAGGTGGCTTTACGAGCGAGGAGGATTCCAGACGAAATTAGAAGTGCCTTTGACGAGGCGAATCAGGATGGTGGTGAAGGTTTGGGATTGCGGGCTATGGTGAAACTATTCATCAAGGCAATTGATTCCATTGAGCTAGTATATCTGTGTATCGATGCGGTGGACGAGGTGCTCCGAGAACGTCGGCCAGAATTTCTTCGCGCCCTACGAAAGATCATCCGAGATACATCAAATGTTCGGCTATTTCTCACAGGGAGGTCATATATTCGCGGGGAACTTGACAACTATCTCGCCGGGGGGGCAAATGTCATAGAGATTGTGGTTGACCCAGGAGATATCGAGAGGTACCTGAGCCAAAAGATAGACGACGACAGTCACCAAGATCCAGATTTGATGACAGAGGATCTAAAAAACGATATCATGAGAACCATTTTGGAAAAGACTTCGGAAATGTGAGTTAGGACATCTTCACTACAAATCTGTATCACAAATTGATATTCTGCACAGGTTTTTGCTCGTTACCATAAATATCGAGGCAGTCATGGGCCAGACCTCATTAGCGAGAAGAAAGAAAATGTTGCAAAAGGTGGCGACAAGTGGCGTCAGCCTCGATAAAGTGTACGCTCAAACACTGCAGCAAGTGAGGGACCAGAGCGGAGACCGAGCAAGAGTTGGGATGGAAGTGCTGATGTGGATATCCCATGCGGAGCGACCCTTACGGATTGACGAACTCCGCCATGCTCTAGCAGTAGAAATCGATTCGCCTGATCTGGACGCTGAGAATATCCCGCCGCAAGACACAGTAATAGGGTCGTGCTTAGGGCTTGCTGTGGTTGATGTGGATACATCAACAGTCCGGCCACTCCACCACACGCTCTAGGAATATCTTTCGCTTCCTGGGATCATGCCGGATGCCCACAAAACACTGGGGCATAAATGCTTGACATATTTAAATTGCCAGCAGATCCGGGGTCTTCCTGCCAACACTTTTTTGGATCCTGGAGATATGCCCTTTCTCCAATACGCTTCGTTATATTGGGGATGTCACGCAAAGATTGGACTCTCGGATCGAGCCAAGTCAATGGCGCTGGAACTATTAAACCAGGTCGGCAATCACATATCTGCTACACTCCTTCTCAAACAAATACTAAGTTCCCATTCTTGTTCACTTCCCCACCACCTATGGCCCGGTCTGCACTACGCATCCTACTTTGGAATTGTTGAGGTTGTGGCTGCCTTGGTAGAGAAGAACGGCTGTGATATCAATCAGAGAGACTGCATGGGATTTACAGCACTCGATTGGGCTGTCCGGCAGGGGAATAGCGGGGTGGTGGGACTACTGCTATCACAGAATGATGAGAAGCCTAACGAGTTAGATCTCAATGGTAAAACCCCACTCTGGTGGGCTTCCCATCATGGGCATGACTGGGTAGTGGAATGGCTACTCGCACGTAGCGACGTCAATCCCGACATTCCAGACGAGGATGGCAGAACACCTCTCTGGGTCGCTTCTTCCAGAGGGCACGAGGGGGTGGTGAAAATACTACTTGCACGCAGCGATGTCAATCCCGATAGGCCAAACAACAATGGCGAAACCCCACTCTTAAGCGCATCTCTGAGTGGGCATGAGGGGGTAGTGAAATTACTACTCGCACGGAATGATGTTGATCCCAACAAGTCAGACACAGCTGGTGCCACACCGCTCTGGCGTGCTTCTCGGCATGGGCATGAGGGGGTGGTGAAACTACTGCTCGCACGCAGCGATGTCAATCCAGACAAGCCTCAAAACCTAGGTCAAACTCCGCTCTGGAGGGCTTCTTTCGATGGGCATGAGGGGGTGGTGAAACTATTTCTCGCACGCGACGATGTCAACCCCAACAAGCCGAATAGAAACGATAAAACCCCACTCTGGGCCGCTTCCCACACTGGGTATGAGGGGGTGGTGAAACTACTACTCGCACGCTGCGATGTCAATCCCGATAAGCCAAACAACGAGGGCGAAACCCCACTCTGGCAGGCATCTAAGAGTGGGCATGAGGGGGTGGTGAAATTACTGCTCGCACGCAACGATGTCAACCCCGACAAGCCAAACAATGCTGGTGAAACTCCACTCAGGAGCGCATCTCTGAGTGGGCATGAGGGGGTAGTGAAATTACTACTCGCACGGAATGATGTTGATCCCAACAAGTCAGACACAGCTGGTGCCACACCGCTCTGGCGTGCTTCTCGGCATGGGCATGAGGGGGTGGTGAAACTATTTCTCGCACGCGACGATGTCAATCCCGACAAACCGAATAGAAACGATAAAACCCCACTCTGGGGCGCTTCCCACACTGGGTATGAGGGGGTGGTGAAACTACTACTCGCATGCAGTGATGTCAATCCCGATAAGCCAAACAACGAGGGCGAAACCCCACTCTGGCGGGCATCTAAGAGTGGGCATGAGGGGGTGGTGAAATTACTGCTCGCACGCAGCGATGTCAACCCCGACAAGCCAAACAATGCTGGTAAAACTCCACTCAGGAGCGCATCTCTGAGTGGGCATGAGGGGGTAGTGAAATTACTACTCGCGCGGAATGATGTTGATCCCAACAAGTCAGACACCGCTGGTGCCACACCGCTCTTGAGTGCTTCTCAGCGTGGGGACGAGGGGGTGGTGAAACTACTGCTCGCACGCAGCGGCATCAACCCCGACCAGCCAAACAACGAGGGCAAAACCCCACTCTGGAGTGCATTTGAGAGTGGGAATGAGGGGGTCGTGAAACTACTGCTCGCACGCAGCGACGTCAACCCAGACAAGCCAAACAACAAACTCGAAACGCCACTCCATCGCGCCTCTTTTAAAGGGCACGAGGGGGCAGTGAAACTATTACTGGAAAGGAAGGATGTTAATCCTAACAAGCGAGACAGCGATGGTGCAACACCACTCTGGCATGCTTCTTGGAAAGGGCATGCAGGTGTGGTGAAGTTACTGCTGGCACAGAAGAGTGTCAAGCCAGACAAGAGCAACTGCAACCTCGAAACTCCACTCTGGTGCGCCTCTTACAAAGGGCATGAAGAGGTAGTGAAGCTGCTGCTCAGACGGAGCTATGTCAATCGAGAAAAACCTAGGTACGATGGCAAAACGCCACTCCGGATCGCCGCTCGCAACGGGCATGAGGGGGTGGTGCAACTACTGGATAGCGGCCGTCGGTTTTCACACGCCAAGTCCCCCCATACACGGGGCGAGGGCCCCGGCGGGGGGAGGGGCAAGGAACGGAGGGAAAAACGTCCTACCCCGCCCCGGTGAGGGGGGTGGGGGGGATCAGGCCGGAGGCCCCGTAACGAACTCTACTGTTGGAGGAGCGACTGGCGGAAGAGGCCCTCCTGTTTTGCCCACATGGTGTTCCCTTTGTTGTTTAGATAGCTTCTGGGAGTGCAGTCCTTTGTGGCTCCAGAAATTCGCTGAGCATTTTGGTATATGGCTATGGTTTCGGGCGTGTGTTTGTGGAAAGTATTTCTCGTGCAGGAATGTAGCCGTCGGAAGGAAAGCGGAAAGGCTGTAAGGAAAGCCAGCAAGGAAGGAAAAGGGTTTTACACCCAAGGGGACATATGCGGATGTTGTGATCAGTGTTGTTTGTTTTCCCTTTTGTCAGCCATAGAGTCATGATAGACGATAGGGAGACTCGCATCGGGTAGCATGGCCGTGCCTGCTGGCCCATCGGGGGATAGGGTGTTATTGTTGATATATAAAGTTACTCCCGTGTTCGCAGATTAGTTAGTTGAGAGAAGCCACGAGTGAGACTGTGATTGTTTGTGAAAAGATTTTCCCCGTCCCTTGAGAGTGCCGTCATTTTCGCGATGGGCTGCTTTGCGTTCCGTTTCATCGTTCGTCACTCGTCGTGTATAGTTTCGCGGTTGAAGCTTAAAAGTGACGTCAATCCCTGATGGAGTAAACCCCTCATGGTATATTAGGTTAGGGCACACTTGCGAGTGCGAGTAGGGCTATCACCACGGCGAGGGTGACTGAGATTTCCAGCGTTTGTGTTATAGAGAGCCCAGTGTGCGATTGGCCATCACAAACTGTATTTCCTATCACACTTTGCTCGGGGTCTTTCTAACGACGACAGCATGGCGGCAGTGTCATAGAGGTCCTTGTGCCGCAGCCGAATCCCCGGCCCTAAACCGGACTTCCATTCAGTGATCCCAAGCGGTCAGTCCATCCGGCTTTGGGCACGGCCGGACTGACCCAGGCTTTTGCAGGGACGGCCGGGTCGGACTGTGGGCAAGCGGCTTTCCAAAATCAAAGCCGGGCCCGGCCTGGGTTAACGTCATTTACCTAGAAGCGGCTCGGCACCGGGATGCGGCTCTCCATGCCAACCACAGGAAAATCAAATGTATATTATATTATCTACATAACTAGTATAGATACAATATTGAAGGTTTGTTAGAAAGTACTTTTTAATATGGAGAATCAGAATCTGTAGTGTTTATTTAATAATAATAAATAATTCTTCATGTATACTCAATTTATTCCAAACTGGCTCAAATAGCGTATTGCTGATGATAGTTGTCAAGAAAATTGAAACCAACTGCAAAAATAATAGTTGAAGCAAATAATAAGATCACATAACTCATGTATTTGAAGTAGGAACTGCTGTGGTATTTGTTGGTAGCTATTTTGGAAGTTATTATGATGGTAAAAAAGGGTATAGCTCAAGATCTATCTTCGAAATAGGATCAGAAGATCTCTACTTATGGGGGTTTTGTAAAATTCCAATACTTGGTAATGTCCTTTGATAAGGTGATCCAAGATACTATATAAATTTTCAAGTCTGCAGGTAATGTGTTGCAAATTTAATTGGCTGGTTATTGGATAGTAATTTAGAGTGAAATAATATCCTCTAGCTTTATCCATGTATGCTACATATAAACAATAAGGCTAAATACTTTGCCATATTGTTTAGGCAGATAGTTAAAGCTATTAAATGAGTTTTAGTGGGTTTGGGCATTAGAATTTAGAGATTTCAAACATGTAGTGCTCAGAGCTAGAAATTGTAAGCAAAATTCCGTGTCTTTATTCCTTAGGTATGCAATCTCTATATTCCAATGTCCAAACCTCCTAAAACTCATTCAATAGCTTTAACTATATAACTAGAGAATATGGCAAAGTATTTAACCTTATTGTGTATGTGTAGTAGCCATGCTTGAAGCTAGAGGGTAGTATTTCACTCTAAATTACTATCTAATAATCAGACAATTAAATTTGCAACACATTACCTACAGACTTGAAAATTTATATAGTCTCTTGGATCACTCGATTAAAGGACATTACCAAGTATTGGAACTTTTGGTAAACCCCATAAGTAGATATCCTTGGATCCTATTTCTAAGCTAGATATTAAGCTATACCCTTTTTTACCATCATAATAACTTTCAAAATTGCCACCAACAAATACCAAAGCCGTTCCTACTTCAAATACATGAGTTATATAATCTTATTATTTGCTTCAACTATTATCTTTGTACCTGATTACAATTTTCTTGACAACTTTCATCAGCAATACACTATTTGACCAGTTTGGAATAAATTGAGTATACATGAAGAATTATTTTTTATTATTAAATAATAACTATAGATTCTGATTCTCCATATTGAAAAGTACTTTCAAACAAATTTTCAATATTGTATCTATACTCGTTATCTAGATAATATAATATACATTTGATTTTCCTGTGGTTGGCATGGAGAGCCACATCCCGGTGCCAAGCCACTTCTAGGTAAATGATGTTAACGTATCCCACTGGGTAACCGCCCACATGTGACAATCATGGAAAACCAAGTTTCCTCATGATTAACTCTGTTAATAATTGAGATACAATCTTGAAAATTTGTCAGCAAGTGGTTTTATATATGGAGAATTTAAATATTTAATTAATATTAACCAATAAGAACCAAGGCTCCTAGAAACATCATGTTAAGACCAATTATATATAATAAATCACTTAACACTCTAGGTAGTATAAAATTAAAACAACCAGAAAGCATATTCCAGTAGGCCAATAGAAGAATTACATAAGGCTTTTATGTTCTGACTCTAGGGTGTTTTGCTCAAGTTCATTGGTATCTTTCCGTGATATCGTAACTAATAGGCTGCTGAAAGCAATAAACAAATTCAATATTCTTTACAGTCAGATATCTTGTTATTAAGTAAACCAATCACTCTATTTCTTTGTAATATACCTCATTATCATTATTTTAGTTTGTATATAAACTTTAAGACTAAACCTAGATGTTTTACCTATTTGATTCCTTTGTGTTTATTCAAGCTTGAGATTTCACTCTTAGTACCTAAACTGTGAGCAATTTGTACAAATAAACCCACCAAAGAGCCCAAAATGTATTTTTATTGTATTTTTAGTACTTAGTCAGATATAATATGTCATTTGTAAGCCACTATTACAAATTTGTACTTGATTTGCTGTATGTTTAAAATGAATATCTTTTCTACTTCAACTTCTACTTTCACAACCAGAGATTATATGATTTAATTTTTCTATATTATTGAATTACAACTCAAATCTCAATCATGATTGTGGAGACTAATCAATATAGCTTAAAACTTATATATATACTTTCATTTAGTTGTTCAATATACTATAAACTAATTAATATACTCGTAATCTATTATATTTATACAAGTTACATATACTACCTATATATATATTATATTTAATAAATTTGCCTTTATAATCTATATTAAAAACCTATACACTCCATAATTTGAAAATATCAGATTATTTGAAAAAATTGTGGAATTCCTTCTATGTATGGTAACTGACTTCTAAATATTGGCAGCATATAGGAAAATTATATGAAGTTACTCAAATCTGTGAGAGAAACACATAAAACATTATGTCTATCTAATGCTAGCAAGCCTATAGAATATATTTTACACCTATTTGACACTCACTTTCTAAGTTCTTACATACTTTAACTATTATTGTATGACTATCACCTTCTAATAATAATTAAAATACCAAAAATGAGGATTTCCTCTATTTAACTTAAAAGCAGGTGAGTATATTTGAATAATAAGTGTAAAGCAACTTGGAGGAAATTGGATTAATGAGTCAGCTCAATAAGCAGAAATCATAGAATCAAGTTGAATGAATTCGTATACTGTTTTCTACTTGCTATTAGTTACTATTACTGTGAAAACTAGCTATAAATTAACATAAAAGAAACCTAACTTAGACCAAGTAAGACTTATGCAATCCCTCCATAATCAAAGGGGATAGTCTTTGTAAATTTTTCGGTTTTATGCTGCTTAGAGCAATTGGTAATTTATTTTAGATAATTAATCTTAAAATAATTATACAAGACAAACAATATCTTATTATTAAACAATAATTACATATTCAAACTCTCCATACTTAAAAGTACTTGCTGACGAATGTTCAAAGTTGTATCCCAATTATTAACAGAGTTAATCAAAGGTAAACCTGGTTTTCTGTTGTTGCCACATGTGGGTGGTTTCCCGGTCGTGGACAGTTTCCCCGTGCGATACATTACCTGCCGGCTTTTAGTATTTCAACCCTGACCCTAATACCCAAAAATAACTTTCCGGGGTGCGGGTATTAGGGTCAGGGTTGAAACACGCTATCGCTCTTAGCCCTTGGTTGACTTTACAAGTACAGTACGTGTATCATACTGGAAGCACTTATGTCAGAAAAGGATATCTTTATCTTAATTCTATTGTATTACTCTCCAAATCCTGCATAATATCAATAATATTGTAGCTGGAGGAGAGATAAAATTTTGAAGATAAAGGTGGAAATAGTATCTTGGTTAAGATTAATAAATTCAATATTAAAATAATTAAAGTAATTGTGCTAAGTGATGAGTGGAAGTATCATGCTCGCGCAGCGTGGATATCAAGACAATCCTTGTTGTTCAGTAACGGACATTTACTCGTTTTAAGCGAAATCTACTAATAGCGCTGTAAACTCCCTGTTTTATTCTCATATTGTGAGTGATTAGCTGTGAAAAGCCTGCACGTTCACAGATATCTGCAGGCTGCCTGGGCATCTGCGGGCTTTACCTGGGCATCTGCGAGCTTTACCTGGGCATCTGGCGGCTTTGCCTGGGCATCTGCGGGCTTTGCCTGGGTTGCCTATCATCTCGACCCGGCGGTTGCCTGGGCACCTGCAGGCTTTGGCGGCCGTTAATAATTTAAGCCGGACTGACCCAGGCTTTTCAAAGCCACGGCCAGACTGACCAGACTGCCGCCCCATAGTCCAGACCATAGTCCAGACTAGCCGCTTAAGAACACTGCTTCCATTAATCCCGAAAGTCCAAAAAACAGTGACCGAACACCCCTACATCGCTCCCCCAACGGGTATGCCGGCGCGGTGCAAATAATAACCACACAGAGCAGTATCAGCAGTGTTCCCCACCGTCCAGTCCCTCTGTCTTCCGGTGAGGACAGGATGGGCTACGGCTCATAGTCCGTCTTTTGGGGAGTGCTAGGACTGACTACGCTCGGGAAGGTGAGGACCAGACGAACTATAAGAGGATATAGTTCTGGTAGTTGGACCTCCGGTGCTAGCCAAGTTGCTATTATACACCAAACGAATTCTTCTCCCATCATGTTATATCACTCGTGCCGTCCCCCGCTTCCCTCCCGTCCACCTATGTACATACCTTTCACCATGGTTTCCCTATACACGCACTATAACAGCACCGCTCCAGCTCTATATCTGAATCTCTCTTTACAACTATCTACTCTTTATAATACTAGCCTCTGGACACTGTCCCGCTTCTTTGTCTTTTTTTTTCCTTTTCTTAAACTCTAATCTTCGAACTTATCTCACACATCTATTTCTTTCAAGAAAACACTTTATTCCATATTATAAAGTATGGATTTAGTCTTCGCAGATCTCCTTTACTTATTATTCTATTGACCAGGCTGTATATTTATATCTCTTCAATCGTTACTGGATGCTACTACTTTGGAAGAGTTTTATTTTCTGTGCTTATAAATTGCCTTATCTGCCTTACGCTATACTCTCCTGTATCTATCAAGTTCGCTAGAATCCTGGGCTCTCATGGTCACCCACCTCAGCCAACCCAAGACGTATACATCAAGGGAGAATGAGGGAACTATGCTAATACTTCGGGAGGAGGTTTGAGCTGGCCTTGCTTCGTATACCTCACCGAAATGTGTCTAGGTATGCTAAGTTCGTAGCTGATTTCCGATTTATTTAGATAATCTTTATTTGCCCTACCCTGAGTATGGAATGGGTCACATGCTATTAGGTACCTTTGGTCTTATAATACTGCTCTCCGTGCTACAATAACAAATTGAAGGATCCGTAAACAACCTCATCTATCACAGGTGCGAACTATGGTAGGTCAATTCGAAGGTAAAAAGAGGGAGAAAGGAGGCCTGGGCCGGATCATTCCTTAAGCGTATGATATTTACAGCATTTCATAATATGGCTTTGTGGTGAATCTCAGCGCTATCTGTCAGGTGGGGCATTTTTGTTTCTCTTTCTTGCATTTTTTATTAAACTAGGATCGACGGCGACGACAGTATGGCGACAACGGAACGAGAAACGCCAAGGAACTCACACCTAAACGATCGCTCACAGGAAAAAGGGAAAAAAATCTCTTCACTAACAACAGTCTCTCGCATCCACGACACTCAACAACAACCATCTAACAAAGGACAAAAGGATAAGTATATATCATCCTTTCCCAACTTTTCTCAACTTGTGCCAGTGTTCTCAACGGGGCAGTCCGTCCGTCCTGGAGCTGGACGGCGGTGGACGGCGTTCAGCGGTCCCGTCCGGTCTTTTTCAAAAGTTGCCCTGCGCCCCACCGCCAAAGACCGTTTCCCCGCCGTCCCCCGTGAAACATGTTTCATGCCAAGGAAACCGTCCAAATTAGTAAGCAATCTCGCCTCTGGGGCGAGATTGCTTATGTCATCCCAGCTTTCCTCAGTGCCGGGAGGTCGGGAATATTTTTACAGTAGGAATCCGAGTGCTAGTACTCGGGTATAGTCATAAAGGTCGGAAAAAAGTGATCGGCAGGGTCAGGTGGTTTAATAGGGAGACAGGTTGCATCAGTGGAAAAAATGTCATCTTGGCAGACATGAGGAAACCGGATTGTGAGAACCCTCACACTTGACTACCTTAATTTACTAATATATAGACTGTGATGATTCTATCGCCAGTAAGTGGCTTGAAGAATGATTAAATTATGATCTCAACCAGGAAGAATACCGTATCTGAAGGCTTAGCTTCACCAATAGACAAGGAAGCAAACCTGATTTGTGATTTCTTAACTGAAATAATAAGGTCCAAGTTAGCGACGATAAGTAGAGCTACTTATATGAGTAAAATGTACTCGGAGGAGAGCTGTAAACCTTCATACTATTGTGATCAATATCAATTCATTCCAAGTCACTAGCCATGGCTGCTAATACAGCTATGGCAGCGATTGCCAACCAGTCTGAACCCACCCCACCTGTACCCTCCCCGCCTGAACCTAACACACCTGAACCCACTCCGCCTACCCCTAGCCAGACTACTGTCCCAACCCGAACCCCACGCTCTAGCCTTACTAGCACTCCCGAGACAACAAGTAGCAATAATAGGGACTTTGCGATTTCGCATCTAGTGTCAAATACTAGCAATCTGGTTGGTTAGTAGCCATATTTGACTCACATCGAAAGTTTTTTTCGCAAAGTCTCTAATATATGCAGTGAATTGTAGAAGATAATAGTAGTACCTCTGGCTGTCATCTATTTGAAAGCCTTGATGACTCTGAGTACAAGAGCGAGTCCGACTCAGAGAATGAATCTGACGATGAACCCGAATCTGAACTACAGCCTGTGCCTGGTCAGCAAAAGATTATCTGGCGTCGGATGCGCCGGCGTCGCGTCCGGAGGTATCCGATGTCGGTTTCGTGTCCAGTGCATCCTGTGGGTCCTGACGCCATTTAACGATAGACTGGTGCATCCTGTGGGTCATGACGCCATTTAAGGATACACTTTGGCTCTGGATGCAACGCTGCACACTCGTCCCGTCAGACTGCACTTGTGATGCTGTTTTGGTGCGGTCCACGTCTAGACGTTATCTGTCTTGGGTATCTCATCCTGATGCCTCTACAACAGGGCTTGATTTCCCGTCACACCTGGGCTTACTTGGGACATCTGTATTGTGAATTAGACATAGCGCTCAAAATATATCGTATCTAGCTACCTGTTTCACGCACGCGTGATAGTTTGCATATGATTATTTTTATTGATCATATAGTGTATCTATTTGTATCTAAGGGATGGGGATGGTGTAGCCCTCGTTAGGGCTACGCCGCTTGTCAATTTCAATTTTGAGTATGAGTATATATTCACACATCTCCATCTTATGAATTAAAAGATGTTCATGGCCGTCTTCAAGACGGGGGTGTGTGCTTTCAATAGATCTCGTTGAATGTCCTTACATCTATACGGTTATTCACAAGCCAGTGAGGGTCTGTCTCCAGTATGAGATGCGCCAGGCTCAGGATCGTCCTAATATCTACAATTGTGAACTCCCTGGTAAAGTCGCTCAGCTCAACTGTAACTAGGCCATGTACGTCCACAGGACATCCTTGGTTCACCACACTAATATATTGAACAGCAGTTAGGCGGTGGACAGTATCCTACTTTGTGAAGTTTCTGATTTTGAATAGAGCCAGAAGCCTGGCTGGGAGACGACCTCAGAGCGCGCCATACATATCCTCATCAGCTGTCTGATTCCAAACACAATCATTCCAACTCGCGTAGTTACGGAAGACCCCAGATCCTGTGCATCGAGTCCTGTGTATGTTGTAAATATCAGATTCTTGGAATGCAAGTACTGGGATTTTAAGTTGCGTCAGGAGTTCAATTGGTAGTGTTCGCAAGATCCGTGTGTCTTCTGGGAGTCTTTGCAGGTGGGCAAGGTTCAGCCGGCTATATCGGATCAATTCTCGACAAATTGTCTCCGGGAGTATATCGCATACTCGGCGGAAATCAATTACATCGCAAATATCTTCACGACGCCCTTTCAGAACCTTACGACTGGAGGGTGGTGCTTGTGATGTTCTTGTTTTCTCCAAATGCTCGATTACCTCAGCTGCTAGTTCTACACCTGCATCTCGAAGGAATTCTAGGTTCAGAAGTCTTATTCGGATGGCATGCCGTCGCCCATAGCTGTTTAGTATTTGTTGGGCTGTGTCAATTTTATTGGACCGTCGCCAACTGTCTTTGATTTGCTCCTTGTGTGCAAGCTCTCCAAACTCAGTCGACCAGAACACAATATTACCAAACTGGTAGATGTGATTGTGAAAGTGGGTAATCAGATGCTTCTTAATAAAGTTGAAATTAGATTCCGCATGTATCAATTCCATACCTTGGTCGTTGTCTTCTTCACGGGCTTTATCGCAAGCCCGCCCCCTCTTTGATTGTACGACTGACTGGTTTAACTGGTTTCGATCCCGTCGTAGCTCCCTGCGCAATTCATCCGCCTTTGCCTACATCCAGTTAGACACCCGAAATTCTAAGAAGAGGTCTTTCGTTTCATGAAATCTCATCGCATATTCTTCCATATAATCTATGGTCTCAGATGTGTGGCTTCAATATTGTGTCATTATAGTGAAGTCCAGCAGCAATCTGACGCAGGTGAGCGTACATCTGAATGGTTGTAGATGAGTACTATCATGCCGTCTTAATGCCAGGCGAGAACACCCAATAGGCAATGCCCAAGATTCCTCATCTCTTTACCTTGCCACTGTGTGACCTCTCAATAGGCCTTTTTGGAGACATAGAATCCAGGGTAGGGGGGCAAAGCTTTCCAGTAATCGTCAAACACTTGTTGTCGGGCATGTTTCTTGAGAAATCCTTGTATCCAGTCCATCATATGCTTGTAGAGTTCTAAATAAACTGTATGTAGCTTATCTGGCTTGTGCAGATCTGGTGGCGAAACTCGGGGCTGGCCGTGAAACACATTTTGGCCAATCTTGATACCAAGTGTTTCAAGTGTATCCCCGCAATGTTCAATCTCGGTGTGGTGGGTCTCGTTTTCTCGTTGGTAACGGTCAAATCTGGTGTAATCTCTAGCACGATAACGCAATAAAGGAATTCCTGGGATCTTCTGTGGGGACCTCGTATTTGGGTCAGGCGGTCGATTTGATTCCGTGGAGCACAACATTTTCCATATGGTCTGCGATCCAGCCTGACAAGATTGGGAAGCATCTCAGAATCTTGCCGTCACATCAGCAAAAAAACTAGCTTGCGTCCTGTGCGCCCTGTGCGTCTGACGCACCTGACGCACAGAACGTCAATCGCGAATTAGGACGCCACGTCGATCCGACGTTGCGTCCTGATTTGCCTTTGTT
>Ga0307509_10004584_pt1 | contig 19816 bp, 19 predicted proteins | sample 10_EM_MG_FD_202245 | JGI IMG/M metagenome (GOLD analysis project Ga0307509, IMG submission 202245) | Populus trichocarpa ectomycorrhiza microbial communities from riparian zone in the Pacific Northwest, United States - 10_EM | ecosystem: Host-associated > Plants > Roots > Unclassified | place...
GCGTGGGAGGACGAGCAGACGGGTCCGTACTTCTTCACGCTCCTCGACAAGTTCACGAGCGCACCGGCGCTGCGGATGACCGTCTACAACGGCGTCCACATCGACGCGTTCCAGCCGAAGGTGCTCGCCGACTGGTTCGACTTCCTCGAGCTCTATGTCGCCGAGCGCGTCCCGGTCGATCACATGGTCGCGCGCGCGCTCGCGCCGCAGCTCTACCAGCAGGTGTTCGGTACCAACTCGCTCGACCTGCCGCCGAGCCAGCTCCTTCACGCGGCGAACCTCGACGAGGCGCGTGCGACGTGGACCGCCACCGGCAAGCTGCGCGCGCTGTTCGAGAGCGGTGCCGGCAAGGCGCCCGGCGTGCCGGTACCGTCGTTCGAGCAGTCGTTCACGCAGTGGCCTCCGTCCGAGCAGACGCCGCAGCGCCTCTACGCCCAGCCCGATGGCTCGCTCGCCGCTGCGGCACCGACGACCGCGACCGCCGCGGTGTCATTCGCGCTCGATCCCGATGCCGGTGGTCGCGGCATCCTCGTCGACGGCAGCGTGTGGGATCTCCTACCGCACTACGACTGGCGCCAGCCCGCCGCCGGCTCCGCGGTCGTGTTCTTGAGTGATCCGTTGCCCGCCGACGAGGTCATGATGGGCAACGCGAGCGCGGATCTGTGGCTGCGGTCTCCCGTCGTCGACGACGCGGATCTCGAGCTCACGATCAGCGAGGTCCGCCCCGACGGCCAGGAGATGTACATCCAGTCGGGTTGGGTTCGCGCGAGCGTCAGCAAGAGCAGCCCCGCGGCGACCGAGCTGTGGCCCGCCCCGAGCTTCCTCGAGGCCGACAGCGCGAAGCTCGTCCCCGGGGGGTGGACGCAGATCCGGATCGGCACCGCCGGCTTCCAGCACGCGTTCCGCGCCGGCTCGCGCGTGCGGGTCTCGATCGACACGCCGGGCGACACGCGCGCTCTCTGGCAGTTCGATCTCCTGAAGTTCCCGGGTGGCGCGAGCTACGACATCGGCGTCGACGCGACGCACCCGACGAGCGTGGTGCTGCCCGTGCTCGGCGGCGTGAGCGTGCCGGCTCCCGCACCGCCGTGTCCCGCGCTGCGCGGCCAGCAGTGTCGCGCGTTCGTGCCGTACACCAACACGCCCGCGAACTAGCGCTTCGCGCGCTTCTGCTCGCGCAGCATGAACAGGTAGAGGCTCTCGACCTTCTCGCGCGCCCACGGCGTCTTGCGCAGGAACTTCAAGCTCGACGCGACGCTCGGGTTGTCCTGGAAGCAGCGGATCCGCACTTGCTCCCCGAGCTCGGGCCAGCCGAAGTGCGCGACCAGGGCCGTGACGATCTGCTCGAGCGTGATCCCGTGGAGCGGATTGCGCGGTTGTTCGTCACTCATGATGCCAACACGTGAGTCGCACGAAACACCGTCCTTGACGAATCAGTTCGTCGCCTCTATCCTGTTCTTCGTGATGACGACAACGCAAACGCAGTTCCAGCGCGCTACGGCGTGCGTGGGACAGCTGCGCGTCGTGGTCTGTTATCGCGGCGTCTGCAAGCAGGTGATTCCTCGAGGGGGTCCCGATTCGTGACGTAGGCTGACCAGCCACACGATTCAGGAAGCCCGCCGAGGAAGACCCTCGACGGGCTTCTCTGTTGTTCGGGCATTTCGGCTCCCGGGCGAGCAGACAGGCGTGGCTCCTGGCGTGTCCGTAAAGCACGCGACCTCCGGGTCCATCTGAGTTCGATTCTCAGCTCGCCCACGACTCGTAACGATCGGATCTAGTTCAATCGGTAGAACACCAGGTTCTGAACCTGAAAGTTGGGAGTTCGACTCTCTCGATCCGGACTGCGGCTGACTGCAGCACAGGTGCATCGACGGTTTCCAAGTGAAACGCCAGCGACACGGTGCCGACGGGGCAATGACAACTGAAGACCTCCCGCGCGCTCGTCATGTCACGTGACGTGTCGCCGCGGCATTTGCCCCCGTAGCTCCAAGGTTCAGAGCAGCCGGTTCTTACCCGGACGTGTGTTGGTTCGAGTCCAACCGGAGGCACCCTGCCCTCGCAGCACGAAGGACGTGCAGCGACCTCGTAAGCCGCCGGCGTCGGTTCGATTCCGACCGAGGGCACTGATCCATGACCCCGTCTTCCAAAGGACAGGATCCGAGACTGCGAAGCTCGGGATGGTGGTTCGAGTCCACCCGGTGTCACGTCTGGCGAGCAGCTCACCTGGTGGTGATCGCAGTCTCACATGCTGTGTGCGCAGGGTTCGATTCCCTGGCTCGTCACGTTCGTCCCGTTAGCACAATGGAAGTGCGCTCGCTCGATAGGCGATGGATGAGGGTTCGACTCCTTCACGGGACACGTCTGCATCGGTCGCCAAGTGGTCAAGGCACGCGCCTGCAAAGCGCGAGACGTGGGTTCGATTCCCACCCGATGCTCTACATGTTGCGGAGCGCGAGCCAGACGATGCACGCGCTCGTGACGAAGGCAGACGCGAGCACGACGATCGTCAGGAGCACGCGCGCGGCACGGGACGGGGCCGCGCCCATCATCTCGGTCGCCTCGTAGCGGATCGGGGTCGGGATCACGTCGAGGTCGACCCTCTCGAATGGCGCCGAGTAGAGCGGCATCGGCAGCGCGTTGCCGAACGACGGCACCAGGTCGACCTTCTCGTACGGCTCCGAGTAGCGAGGCGTCGGCAGCGTGTCGAATTCGACGCGCGGCATCCGGACGGTCTCGACGTGATCGTGGCTGGTATCGCGCATGCGCACGAACTCGGTCGTCTCGGTCGCGTCGGGCTCGCCGATCACGCCCTCGTGCAGCTCGTACGCGGCGTAGTCGTCGTCATCGTCCTCGAGCTCGAGGTCGTCGAGGATGATGTCGACGTAGGTATCGTCGAGGTCCTGGCGCGGCGGCGGCAGCAGCTCGCGCAGGAGGACCGCCGCCAGGCGCGATTCGGGGATGGCTTCGAGAGGTGCGCGCATGGCCGTCGAGGTAGGGAGCCGCGGCGTGAGCGCGAGTCGCACACATTCGGCTCGGCCTCGCCAACTCCGCGAGATCCCCAGGCGTTTCAGCGCGACAGGATCTCGATCATCGGCAGGATCACCGACTGATCCGTCGACCGCGCGAACCGCAGCGTCCGGATCACCGCCGCGAGGGCCGTGCGATCCGAGTCGCGTTCGAGCTCGGCGAGCTGGCTGTCGAGCGCGGCGACCGTGCGCGCCTCGTCCATCAGCTTCTGGAGCTCCTTGTTGAGCTTGGCCTGATCGAGCTCGTGGGTCTTCACGGTCGTCGCGACCTTCGTGAAGAACATGCTCCGCGCACGCGCCGGCGTCGGCGCCTGGATCGCGAGGTCGACGTACGGTGCGCCCGCCTCGAGCGCCGCGACGATCGTCGCGATCGGCGGGCTCGCGAGATCTCCCGCGAGCTCGGCGACCTGCGGGGTCAGCGTCATGCCCGGCGTGCCCGGCTCGAACGTGATCGGCGCGCCACCCTGCGCGAACCCGACGAGCTTGCGCGCAAAGCCGATCCGTCCGCGCAGCGCGTTCAGCGCGCGCACCATCCCCGGTCCCTGCGGCAGGTGGATCCGGAGGACGCCGGGGAACTGCTCCCAGCGCAGATCGAGCAGCAGCGACTCGACGCTACTGCCCTCGCTCTTCGCGCGCGCCTCGACCGCCTCGCGGAACGGCGCCTGGGTCAGATAGCTCGGGCGCTGCAGCGCCGACAGCAGCAGCGGATCGACCTTCTGGATCTGCTCGACGAACGCGGGCGGATCCCAGGTCAGCGCGCGATCGAGCTCGTACTGATCGGCGCCGACGATCCGCCGGATCTCGAGCGGCCCCGCCGGCGTGGCGACGCGCGGGATCACCGGATCGGTCGCGACGAACATCCCGACCAGCGTGGTCGGCGGCATCATCGCGTGGTGCTCCGGCTGGAACGCGATGTACGTCAGCGGGATGCCGTTGAACGGGATGCACTCGCCGACCTTCACGTCGACGCGTTGCGCCAGCATCGAGTGACACTGCGAGCGGAGGAACGCATCCGCCCACGGCGTGACCGGCTCGCCCTGCGGGATCGCGATCGAGTACTCGTGGCGGAGGCCCTCGCGCATCGGGTCGGGCGCGAGGAGGCCCGAGAACCCGTACGTGACCAGCAGCGTGTACCCGGGCGTCGTGACCACGCCGACGCTGCGGATCGGCAGACCACCGGGCGAGAAGATGTGGGCGACCGGACCGAGCGCACCCAGCGCCTGATCGAGCGCGGCGACCGCCTGCTCGTTGTACTGGGGAACGTACGCGGCGCCTTCGGGCGGTTTCTTGGAGAAGATTCCCATACGCGCCCGTAGCCTAAGCCGGCTGCTAGGATGCTGTCACATCGGACCCGCCTGGTCCGTCATCGCATGATGACGATCGATTTCGAGCAACACCGCAGCCACCTCCGTGGCGTCGCCTACCGCATGCTGGGCTCCCTGACCGAGGCCGACGACGCGGTCCAGGAGGCGTGGCTCCGCCTCGAGCGCGCCGAGCCGAGCGACGTCGCCAATCCGCGCGGCTGGCTGACCACCGTCGTCGCGCGGATCTGCCTCGACATGCTGCGCTCCCGCACCTCGCGCCGTGAAGAACCGCTCGACGCGCGCGCCGATGGACCGATCGCCACCGATGCGAAGCAGGAGCTGATGCTCGCCGACTCGGTCGGCCTCGCGCTGATGGTCGTGCTCGACAAGCTCGATCCCGCCGAGCGCCTCGCGTTCGTGCTCCACGATTCGTTCGGCCTGTCGTTCGACGAGATCGCGCCTATCGTGGGACGCACGCCCGAGGCCGCCCGCCAGCTCGCGAGCCGCGCGCGCCGCCGCGTCCAGGGCAGCCCGCCGCCCGACACCGATCTCGCGAGCCAGCGCCACATCGTCGAGTCGTTCATCGCGGCGCTCCGCCGCGGCGACGTCGAGGGCATGGTCGCGGTGCTCGCGCCGGACGTCGTCGGCCGCGTCACCGATCCGAAGGGCAACGTGCGCGAGGTCCGTGGTGCGCGCACGTGGGCGTCGGGCGCCGTCCAGTTCGCGCAGCTCGCCACCGACATGGGCGCAGCCGCGGCGCTGATCGACGGCGCGGTCGGCATCGTCGTCGCGCCGAGGGGCAAGCTCGTCCGCGCGCTCACGTTCACGTTCGCCGATGGTCAGATCGCGACGGCCGAGATCATCATCGACAAGGCGCGCCTCGCGGCGCTCGACATCGCGCCGCTCTGATCACTTCCAGGTGATCTGGCTGATCTGGACGAGGTTGCCGCAGCCGTCGCCGAGCATCGCGATCGTCGAGCCGGTCACCGCGGTCGGCGGCATGGTGAACTCGCCGCCCTTCGCCGCGATCCGCTCGTGATCGGCCTTGATGTCGTCGGTGAACAGCATCAGCGCGGGCTGGTTCTGCGCCAGCTTCGCCTCGCGGAACGCCTTCGCAGCCGGGTCGTTGTCGAGCGCGAGCTGGAGCTCGGTGCCGTCCGGATCGTCCGGAGACGTCACGGTGAGCCAGCGGAACGGGCCCTGGCTGAAGTCGGCCTTTTTCTGAAAGCCCAGCACCTCCGTGTAGAAGCGCAGCGCCTTGTCCTGATCGGTCACGTAGATGGAGGTCAGTTTGATCTTCATACCCACCTGACGTACCGCGCTTGCGAAACGTGACGGGTCAGCGCGCTTTTCCGACCGCCACTCCCGCGGGGCGCAGGGTCTCGTCGCCGATCTGGTAGCCCTCGCGCATCACGTCGATCACCCGGCCGTCCCGACTGCGGTCCGCGACCGGGACGAGCGCGATCGCCTCGTGGCGGTGCGGGTCGAACGGCTCGCCGAGGGCCGGCGCGTGGACGACGCCGAACCTGGCCAGCTGCGAGAGCATGCTGCGCCGGATCAGCTCGAGCCCCTCGACGACGTCCGCCGACTCCGCGATCTTGCGCGCCGCGGTGATCCCGCGATCGAGATCGTCGACGACCGGCAAGAAGCTCTCGAGGATCGTGCGGGTCCGTCGCTCGAGCTCCTTCGCCGACGCGGCCGCTACGCGCTTGGTCGCGGCTTCGATCTCCGCATGCGCCTGCGTCGCGCGAAGGTCCGCGCGCCGGACGAGGAGCTCCTTCGCCGCGACGAGCGAATTCAGCTCCTCGATCTCGAGCTCGAGCTTCTCGATCTCGCCGGCCGAGGCCACGATGCCCGGTTCTCCCAGGAGGTCGTCGAGCTCCTTGGCGGCGGCCACGGCATCGAACTCGGGATCGGGCATGTCACAACTTTAGCGTCGTCACGGTCAGGACGCCCTGAAGTTGGGACGCCATCGCACTCGACACGTTCGCGGTCGCGGCGTTCGGATCGACGCTGGTGACCCGCACCTCGATCGTGTGCGAGCCCGCGCTCAGCGGGAATGTGCGGCCGAACGACCAGGTCTGGAGCATCTGCGCCACTCCCGTCGTGTTCGCGGCGACGACCCGCCGCTGCGCGCCCGTGATCGCGTTGTCGATGAAGATCGCGACATCGACGACCGAGTAGGCCGCGCCGGTGCCGGTGCACTGGATCCCGCCGTTGGTATCGACGTGGACCTTCGCGTTCGCCGGCACGGTCGTCGTGATCGTGAGGCCGGGGACGAGGCTGTAGTTCGTCACGGCGGTGACCTGGATCTGCCCGGTGCTGACCACCTCGGCGATGTCCTGCCCCGTCGTGCCGGCCGGGCCCGCAGAGCCCTGCGCGCCCGGGGTGCCCACCGGTCCCGGATCGCCTTGAGGCCCGTCGGTGCCGGCAGGTCCACACGCCGCGACGAGGCCGATGATCACCACCCGTGCGATCCGCATCCGATCATTTTACTCGATCAGCCCGGTCACATTCGCGGTTCGTGGTCCGTCACCGATCAGAACCACGAACCAGGAGTCACTGTATGCGCGTCCAGATCCTCGCTCTCGCCCTCGCCGCTTCCTGCGCTGCCTCGTCGCCGCCGCCCGCCGCTGCTCCCCAGGGGCTGCAGATCAAGCTCACCACGATCTACGTCGACGATCAGGACAGGGCCCTGCACTTCTATACCGACGTCCTCGGCTTCGCGAAGAAGGATGACGTCCGCAACGGCGGGTTCCGCTGGCTCACCGTCAGCTCCCCGACGGATCCCGACGGCACCCAGCTCCAGCTCGCGGCGAACGATGGCCCGGCCGCGAAGGCCTATCAGCAGGCCCAGTTCCAGCAGCATCAGCCCGCGGTGATGCTGTTCACGCGGGACCTCAAGGCCGAGGTCGCGCGGATCCAGGCCAAGGGCGCCGCGCTCGCGATGCCGCCGACCGACGTCACGCACTCGACGATCGCCCAGCTCGACGATACCTGTGGCAACCTCGTGCAGCTGACGCAGCTGCACTGACTACGTGCGCTTCGCGGGCTTTCTCTTCGCCGCGGTCGCAGCGAGGTTCCGCGCGATCGCTTCGCGGATGAGGGCCTTGAACGCGGTCGCGTCGACCTTCTCGCCCTCGCGGATGTCGATCGCGCGCCGCATGTTGCCCTCGAGGCTCGAGTTGAACAGCTTCTTCGGATCGCTCAGCGAAGCGCCGTGGTGGAACGTGAGCTTCACGACCTCCTTGTACGCCTCGCCCGTGCAGATACCGCCGGCCTTCTCGAACACCGGCGTGCCCATCCACTTCCACTCCTCGACGACCTCTGGGTCCGCGTCGTGGATGAGCTTGCGCATTCGCGCGAGGGTCTCGCCGCGCCAGCCGCCGAGGTCGGCGATCCGCTGATCGATCTGCTTCGACGCCGACCCGGAGGCCGGCTTGGCCTTCGCCTTCGCGGTCACTTCGCCGAGCCTGCGCTACCGCTGCCGGCCATGTCGCTGCCCGCTGCGGCCGAACCGGCCGTATCGCTACCCGAGCCCGCCGTCGGCGGCGGTGTGGGCGTCGGCGGTGTCGTCGTCGGCGCCGGCGCCAGCTCCATCGCCGCCTTGTTCATCTTGTCGCGCTGGTCGGGGGTCAGCTTGTCGTAACAGCCCTGGGCCTCGGCCTCGGTCTTCGCGTTCGTCATGCACGCGAGTGCCTCGTCCGACCACTTGTCGTCCTTGCAGTGCTTGATCCCGAGGTCCTGCATCTTCGCCATCATCTTGTCGTCGACGCCCATCTTCTGCATGTCGGCCTTGGACAGCTCCATGCCCTTGGCGATCGCCTTGTCACAATCGCCGCCCTTCTTCTTGCAGCCCAATGCGGCGATCGAGAGAACGAACACGAGCGAGATCTTCGTCATGCCCGGACTGTATCCCCGGCTCAAACCTGGGCCAAGTAGCGCTCGGTCCACGCCCACAGCCGGGTCGCGGCCTCGGGATCGATCGCATACGGCCGCACGCCGGTGTCGCCTTCGGTCGTGACCTCCGCGATGTCGGCGTTCTCGCAGTACACGCCGCCGCGGCCATCGAGGAGCGGGCTGGTCGCGCAGAAGATCGTGGTCGCCGCGCCCTGCTCGATCGTCTTGAAGCTGCCGACCCGCTTCGCGCGCTCGACGAGCGGACCGAGCTCCTCGGGCGGATAGTGACGGGCGAGGTCGGTCTCGAGGATCGCACCCGGATGCAGCGCGAAGCCCCGGATCCCGTCGTCGCGATGGCGCCGGTCGAGCTCGACGGCGAACAGCACGTTCGCGGTCTTGGCCTGACCGTACGCGATCATCTTGTCGTACGGCCGATGGAGGAAGCTCGGATCCTCGAAATCGAACGCCGAGCGCATGTGGCCGCGCGACGACAGCGCGACGACTCGCGCGCCCCGCGCGTTGCGCAACGCGGGCACCAGCCGCGCGAACAGCTGGGCGTGACCGACGTGGTTGACCGCGAGCTGCGACTCGAGGCCGCGGGCATCGCGCGACAGCGGCGGCGCCATGATCCCCGCATTGTTGATCAGGAGGTGGAGCGGGCGATCGCCGAAGCGCGCGGCGAACGCATCGATCGTCGCCGGCACTGCGAGGTCGAGCTCGTCGACCACGACGTTCGCGAGCCCGCCGATCGACTTCTCCGCCTTCGCGCGGTCGCGCGCGGGCACGATGACCCGTGCTCCCGCGGCGGCGAGGATGCGCGTGGTCTCGACCCCGATCCCGGCGTAGCCACCGGTCACGATCGCGGTCATGCCGTCGAGGCGGCGATCTCCGATCACGTCACGCGCGGTCGATTGCGGGCCAAAGCCCGAGGGAATGGGATGTTGCTCCGACATGGAATCCTTTCAGCTGCGCGCGGCTCGCCAGCGCAGCGGCGACGTGCGCTCCCAGGACCGGAACGCACGCGCGAACGAGTTGGGCTCGGCAAACCCGAGCAGGAACGAGATATCGATCGGCTCGAGCTCGGTCTGTGCGAGCAAGCGACGCGCCGCCACATGGCGAACGTCGTCGAGCTGATCCTGAAACGTGGTGCGCGCGCGGCCGAGCCGGCGCTGCAACGTGCGGGGGCTGGTCTCGAGGCGCTCCGCGACGGTCTCGACGCTCGGCCGGGTGCCGGCGCTGATCGTGCGCGCGATCGCGATCCGGACGTCCCCGACGAGCGAGCGCTTCGCGGCCAGCTTGGCCTCGAGGCCCGGCACGAGCTGGGCGTACGCCTCGCGATTCGCGGTGACGAGGCGCAGCGCGAGCGCGCTCTCGGCGAACACCAGGCAGTCGCGCGCGGCCCCGAACACGATCGGGCAGTGAAAGTGGTCGCGCAACAGCTGGGCGTGGCGGCGCTTGCGCGCGAGCTCGATCCGGATCGGTGCGGCCTTGCCGCCGGTGGCACGCGCCAGGAGAGCGGTGTGCGCGGCGAACACCGCGTCGACGAGGATCGCCGGGACCTCGCCGGTCGCGAGCACCCAGTCGAAGCGCACCCTCGCCTCGCCGCCCGTCACCTCGACGACGACCTCCTCCGGGCAGACCAGCCGCTTGTACCGGCCGATCGTGCGGAGCGCATCGCCGACGGTCTGCGCGTGGAGCGCGGCCTGCGACGCGAGCGACCGCCCGAACACCGCCCGCCCGATCGAGAGCCCTGCATCCGCACGATCGTTGGCCTCGGCGATCGCGCGCCAGCACGCGAAGTACTCGTCGGTCGTCAGCTCGTCCGCGACCGGCGGAACGACCATCCCCGTGCGCCGGAGATGGTCGAGCACGCCGTGCGTGATCGAGAGTGTGTCGCGAGCCATGCCGTCACCATAAGGCGCGACCGACTCGCCCACAAATCCGATCGCGCCACCCGGCTATCCTATCGACGAACGAACACCGGCTTGCCCGCGCGGATCGTGCACTTCACGGCCGCGAACTTGCGGACATCCGCGGCCGGATCACCATCGACGATGACCAGATCGGCGGCGAGCTTCTCGGCCACGCGTCCCCGTCGATCCGAAGCATTCCAGCGCGCCGCGGGTGCGGTGGTCAGCGCCGCGAGGATCTGCATCGGCGTCAACCCGGCCTCGGCCAGGCGCATGTACTCCTCGGTCGGATCGAGGGTCTTCATGTAGCCCGCGTCGGTGCCGAACAGCACCTGGCCGCCCGCCTTCACGAACGCCGCGAGCTGGACCTCCGCCTCGCGCGTGATCTTGTCGACGATGTCCTTCGGCACGTTCGCCTTCGCGAGCTCGTAGCCCCACAGCTGCAGGGTCGGCACGACGGAGATGTGCTTCGCGACGAGCGTGGCGATCAGCTCGGGCGACCAGATCGACGGATTCGGATCGATCGTCGTGTGCGCGATGATGTCGACGCCGGCGTCGGCCGCGGCCGTCACGCCCTCGGGATCGGTGGGATGGACGATGACGAGCTTGCCGGCGCGATGGGTCTCTTCGACCGCGGCCCGCACGACGTCCGGCGCCATCCGCTTGATCGCGCCCTTGCCCTGCGGCGTCGCGACGAACACCTTCGTCGCATCGGCGCCCGCCGCGAGGTTGGTCGCGACCACTCCGCGCGCCTCGTCGGCCGTCGCCGGCTGCGGCAGGATCGCGAGGATCTCCGGCGGCAGATCGCGCAGGTAGATCGGGATGCCGTGCTCGGGATAGATCGGCGCCCCCGCCGTCAGGATCGCCGGGCCGACCAGCTCGCCACGCGCGATCCGCTCGCGCAGCGGGAGCGTGTCCGCCGGGTTCGATCCGGTATCGAGGACCGTGGTGAAGCCCCACCGCGTCGTCAGCTCGGTGATCGCGGGTTGGATCACCGCGATCGGTTTCTGGGCGGCCCCCCCGAAGACGTCGGGGCTGAAGTGAACGTGACTGTTCTGGAACCCGGCCGTGATCACGCCGCCGCTGCACGCGTCGTCGCGTCGCACGCCGGGCGGTGGCGCACCGCGGCCGACGGCGCGGATCGTGCCGCCGTCGACCTCGACCCACGCATCGTCGAGCGGTGGCGCGTCGGGCGCGGTGTAGATCCGCTGCGCGGTGACGACGTAACGATCGGCGGAGGGAGGTGTGGCGTGCTGACTCGAACCGCAGCCGGCGACCGCGATCAGGGCGAAGGCTCGCTTCATGGCACGGCCGAGCATGCCAGGTTTCACGAGCAGCCTCGCGGCCTTGCAGCGTGCAAGGTTTCTTAAAAAGCCTGGACATGTTCGCGCAACATCGCGCGCGCAACGTAGGCACATGGCCGCTTCCAATTACGACGTCAACCTCCAGCTCGCCCTCGCCACCACCGCCGAGCACGAGGGCGATCTCGACACCGCGCTCGAGTTTCTTGCCGAGGCCGAACGCGTAGCTCGCGAGGATCGCGCGGCTCGTGCACAGGTCCACTGGTTCACGGCGCACTTCCGCGCGCGGCATCGCGCTCAGGATTCGCTCAGCCTGTTCGCCGCCGTGTTCTGAGGCTCACCGCCGGCTCAGCCAGTCCGCGGCGTTTCCGACGTAGGCGCGGACATCGGCGAGCAAGGACGGATCGCGCACGACCGCGTCACCGACGGGTTCGGCCACGAACGACGGCGCGCCCGACCCCGGGTCCCAGTTGTAGTCGGCGAAGTGATGGAAGCTCGACTCGGCGATCCAGCGATGGTCCGGAGCTTCGCCGGCGACGATCAGGTTGAACGGTCGCCCCGAGATCACGCTTCGACCTCGCGCGATCACCCGCGCATGCGGATCGTCCGCCGGCGCGCCGACGCTCCCCTCGTGAGGATGCGCCGGCAGCCACGCGATCACACCTCCGTCGCGCAGGAGCAGCGGGTGAACGGGCTCGGCCACCTCGATGCGCTGGACGTCGCCGTTGCGGCCCGAGTGATAGTTCGGCCACACGATCGCGGACGTCTCGAGATCGTCGACGCACTGATTCTCCACGCGGGGGTCGGGATTGATCGTGTGGAAGTGATGAGCGCACCCGACTCCCGGGAGCCCCGCGAGCGAGCACCCGAGATCCTGGTGATCGCGCGCGGTGAGCACGCCACCGCCTCGCCCCGCGAACGCGGTGATGCCGGCGCACTCCGCCGGGGCGAGCCCGTTGCCGACGTCGACGGCGAACAGCCACAGCTGATCGACGTTCGAGCCGGCGAGTCCCGCGAGCGTTCGATCGACACCCGCCGCGTCGCGTTCGAGATTCCGCGTCGTGATCTCGACCCCGGGCCTCGAGCCGAGCTGCTCGGCCAGGCGGGTGAAGCGGCCCACGTGCCAGTCGTCGGCGGTGAACGGAATCGTCGTCTGGATCAGGATTCGATTCGGGCGCGTCATGCGACGGATGTTAGCAACCCGCGTGCCCGGCCAGGCGACGGCACACGCCATGCAGTCACGTCCCGGCCGTCGAGGCGGTGGTTCACAGATCTTCCAACCTGGATGGTTCTTGCCCCGTCAGCGCCGGAGCCATCCCTTGGGATAGACCAGGGCCAGCGCGCAGCTCACCAGCTCGGGCGCGAAGGCATAGAGGCCGTAGTACACGGTGAACAGCCCGATGAAGATCGCCGCGTAGCCCACGAGTTGCGCGGCCTTCACGTGGATCATCCCGTAGAGCACGACCTCGCGCTCGGGGTACATCCGCCCCCACAGGATCACGAGCGGAACGAGCGTGAGGCTGCTGCACGTATGGGCGGTGTGCTGGCCCATCGCGACGGCGATCGCGCAGGTCGCGACCGCCGCCACCACGCCGAGCTGGATCACGACGCTGCGCAAGCGCGGCTCGCCCCAGTGCGCCGCGAGCTCTCCGCCAAAGCGATAGATCAGCCAGCCGACCACGACGAGCGTGAACGGCGCGCGCACGATCAGCGCCCACGTGACGAGCCGCCAGACCTCGCCGTGGAGCACGTGATCCGGTGCGAGCGCCAGCCACTTCATCACCCAGCCCCGATCGACGGCGCAGATGATCGACACGATCACCGTGGCCGCGATCCACCGATGCACGAACGTTCGCATCGCCGGACTATATGCGAGGCCGTGCCGGATCCGACCGAGATCGAGCGCCCCGTGGAGCGGTACCATGCGCGCATGCCAAAGGGCTCGTGCGCGTGCGGTGCCATCACGTTCGAGGTCACGGGCGAGCTCTCCGCTCCCGACGCCTGTCATTGCACGCAGTGCCGCAAGCAATCGGGGCACTTCTGGGTCTCGACCGACGTGCCGCGTTCCGCACTCTCGCTCCGCGGCGACGACCGCATCACCTGGTACCAGTCGTCGGAGAAGATCCGCCGCGGGTTCTGCGCGACCTGCGGCTCGTTCCTGTTCTGGGAACCGATCGGGCGCGACCGGGTCGGCGTCGCGATGGGCGCGTTCGACGCACCGACGGGCACCCACCTCGAGCAGCACATCTTCACCGCGAACAAGGGCGACTACTACGAGCTCCCCCGTCTGCCGCCGCCGGCGCGCCTCGAGCAGATCTGCAAGGGCCTCGCCGTCCTCGACGCGATCCTGTCTCCCGAGTGGGAGTCCCGCTACTACTCGTTCGACGCCGCGTGGTCCGCCGACGCACGGATGGCTTCGATGCGGAACGGCTCCGGAGACGACTACTTCCTCGTCTTCACGGCCGGCCTCGCGTTCCTGAAGGGCTTCGAGCACGAGCATCCGCGCGCCGACCCCGCCGCGATCTTTCACGGCCTGCCGACCGCGCTCGCTCCACAGCTCGCCGAGCCCGCGTTCTCGATCGCCGACGTCACGTACGGCGGCTGGTTTGGCGACGGCGCGTGGACGATCCGAGGCGACGATCACGGCGCGCTCGCCGTCCCGTCGGGTCAGGTCGAGCTCTACTGCGCGTACGCCGCCGACTACTACGAGCGCGAGCTCCCGCGCGGTCCGGTCGCCAGGATCCTCGCCGGTGCGCCACTCGACGCGAAGCTGCTCGCGCGGATCGATCCCGATCGCAGCCTCGCCGACCTCGCCCCCGACCTCGCCGGGATCGGCTACTAGCGGGTCAGGATCTTTCCGCGCACGCAGCGGATCACGACCGCAGGTGTCGAATCGTACGCAGGCTCACCGGTCGCGTGTCCGAACGTCGCCGCGATCGGTGAGTCGACGACATCCCAGAACGCACCGGGGTGGGCTTCCGGGCGGCGCCGGGTCTCCCACTGTTCGGGCGTGAAGCACCAGAGTCCGAGCTGTCCGACGAGGATCGTGAGCGCGGCGAGCGGCGCGAGGAGCCCGAGCCGCAGCTCGACTGCGAGGAACAGCGCGATCCATACCGCCTCGGCGAGCAAGCGTGGTCCGTAGGCCTGGCCGCCGTGCCACTTCGAGAACGTCGCCATCACCACGAGCTGCGCGATCACGCCGATCGCGAGCGCGCGATGCTTGCGCCAGCCTGCGATCGCGCCGGCGATCGCGATCGGTGCGAACCACACGAGCCCGCGCGCCGGGCTGACGAGCAGGCCACCGACTCCGACGAGAGACGGCCCGACCCCGAACGCCCCCGGGTTGTCGCGATTCGCGAAGTACTGCCCGAGTGGGAACGGCGAGTTGTAGTGGATGGCATTCCATACGACGAGCGGCGTTGCGGCGACGAGCGCGAGCGCGATGGCGATCAACCAGCTGCGGCGCTCGCGCGTCTGCCAGGCCCACGCGACTCCGATCGCGAGCGCGAGCGGCAGGATCGTCGGACGGATCATCGCCGCCACGAGCGCGAGCGCTGGCGTCGCGAGCGCGGCCCGCGGATGCGTCGAGCGATGCGCGAGCACGGCCAGGGCACCGACGAGAAATGGCAACGCGGTCGTCGCCTGCCAGAGGCCCTGCCCGAGGCTCGCAGCGCCCGCAAACGACAGCACTGCGATCATCGCCGCCGCGACCGACCGCAGCACGGTCGTCCGAGCCCGACACGCGATCGCGAGGAGCGCGGCGCTGATCGCGAGCAGCACCGCCGCCGCGTCGCGTTCCCGCCTGCGCAGCACGGCGTCGGACAGGCTATCGCCTTCGCCGAAATCGAGGAGCGCGACCGAGCCGGCCACGGCCGGTGCAGGTCCGAACACGCTCGTGATCTGCTGCGCGTGGTCGTGGCGGGTGAAGTCGTAGTACTGGCCCTGGCGATCGACCACGTCGATCCAGTCGATGCGTCCCAGATCGAAGTCGTGGCCGCAGCGCAGCGTCGCCCCACCCATGCGCCCGCCGACCGTATCGCTGCTGAGCTGCCGCAACGGCGACAGGACGCACAGCGCGATCGTCACGGCTGCGACGGCCCACACGCCTCTCACCCCCGGACTATGTCACGTCCCGGGGTGTTCCGCCCCGGTCACGGCTTGTGCGGAGCGACGAGAATCTTGGTGAGCTGCGCGCACGCGTCGTCGCGGAGCGCATCGAACTGGTCCATCCCGGCGCGCGTCGTCTCCATCGTTGGCGTGACGTTCAGGTCGCTCTTGATCTGATCGGGCGAGCTCACGCGCGCACTCACCTCGAGTGGCCCGAGCGTCGCGAGCGCCTTCGGAAGCGCCGCCGGCACGAGGCCGACGCGGAGCCCGGTCGGCAGCGACGCCGCGTGCTGGTGCGTGGTCGAGCTCGTGTAGTCCGCGAACGCGATTGCAGCCACGAGGTGGATCTGCGGTGCCGAGCGCGCCGGTGCTTGCCATTCGCTCGTCCACTTCACGTCGGGATAGCGCTTCGCGAGCGCCTCGACGGTGCAGTCCATCACGACCACCGCGCCCATGTCGTTCCCGCGGTCCGCCGTGGCCCACACGACGACGCGCGGTCTCGGATCGTCCGCCTCGGTGCGATACGCGGCCTCCTCGGCCGCTGCCAGCCGCGGCTTCAGCTCGGCCCACCTCTTCGCGACGTCGGGTGCGTGCGGCGCCACCTTGTCGAGGACGACTCCGAAAGACGTGCACTCCATGCAGTTGTCGCGCGACTTGCCGCGCCCGCGGTCGGTCCCGGCGCGCGCGGCATACGCGAGCTCCTGCTTCTCGATCTTCGGCCACGCCGCGATCAGCGCCGCACTGATCCGCGGGGCCACCTCGGCGTAGCCGCGGGCGTCGCCGGCCTCCGCGATGTCGTGCCCCGCCATGAACAGATCCGGGGTCTCGCCGGCGAAGCGCTGCGCCAGCGTGCCCAGCGCGGCGAGCGGATCGGACGCTGCCGGCGCGGCCTCGGGGGCGTCGCCGGTGCTCCGCGAACACGCCGCGGCGACCACCAGCATCCAGATCGAACGGTTCATCACCAGGACTAGACACCGCGGGCGGCGGGCGCGCGCGAAATAGGATCGGACATCGCCGCGTGAGCGATTTCTTCGCGACCGGCATATACGGTCCGAGATGCTCGATGTCCCGGCCCTGCTCGCGGAAGCCGACTGGCTCACGCGCCTGGCTCGCAGCCTCGTCGGCAACGACGACGCCGATGACATCGTCCAGGAGACCTACGCCGCCGCCTTGCGCACGCCGCCCGATCCGGATCGGCCGGCGCGTCCGTGGCTACGGCGGGTGATGGTCAACGTCGTGCGCATGCGCCATCGCGGGCGCGTGCGGCGCGACGCGCGCGAACAGGCGACCCTCGTCGCCGAACCGGTGCGCACGCCCGAGCAGTTGCTCGAGCGGGCGCGGGTCGAACGCACGCTGGCGGATCTCGTGATCGCGCTCGTCGAGCCGTTGCGCTCGACGGTGTTGCTGCGGTTTCGCGAGGGCCTCTCGGCCGAAGCGATCGCGCAGCAGCAGGACGTCTCGGTCGCGACGGTGCGGCGCCGCTTGAAGGAAGCGGTCGACTGCCTGCGCGCGGGGATGGACGAGCGAGAACCTGCGAAGGCCTGGCGTGCCGCGTTCGCGCCGTTTCTGGTGGCGCGCGAGCGGCGCACACCTTGGTGGAGTCTCGTCATGGCGAAGGCCGGAACGAAGATCGCGCTCGTCGCGATCAGTGCGCTATTGGTGTTGCTGGGCGGTGCCGCGGTCGTCCACCGCATGCGTGGTCCGGCGACGGAGCCACCGCTCGCGAGCTCGCATGGCCCCACGACCGTCGCGGTGCGTGGCCCCGGAACGAGCGTGCTCGCGCAACCCGGCCTCGGGGTCCAGCGGCTCACCGGACGCGTGACGTTCGGCGACCGGCCCTTCGCGGGCGCCAAGGTGCGGGTCACCCACGCCTGGTCGCGGGAGACGCTCGCCGAGGTCGCGAGCGCGAGCGACGGCATGTTCGCGATCCCGAGCCTGCCGGCGGCCGCGCTCGTCGTGAGCGCGAGCACGCCCGACAAGACCGCGGTGCCCGTGCCCGTCGACTTTCGGGCTCCGGCGGCGCGCGACCGGCCTATCGAGCTGCGGCTGGTCAGTTGCCTGCACCTGCGCGGCATCGTCAGCGACGGCTCCGGGGCACCGATCGCACATGCGCGGGTCGCGCCGGATCTCGCTCAGACTCCATTCGCGGAGACCGACGCCGTCGGCCACTACGATCTGTGCGTGCACGCGGGCCCCGAGTTCGTCCGGTTCGCGGCGAGCGGGTACCACTCGCTCGTGGCCAATCTCCATCTCGGCGGCAGCGATTCCCTGGACGTCACGCTGTTGCCGGAGGCGATCGTCGCGGGCACGGTCGTCGATCCAGCGAACCGCCCCGTCGCCGACGCGATCATCAAGATCGATCCGCGAGGCAAAGGCATCCTTCGCGACGCGCCGACGCTCGCGCACAGCGGCGCCGATGGCACGTTCCGGATCGCCGGCGTGTCACCGGGGCGCAGCGAGATCTATGCGGAGGCGCCCGGGCTGGCATCGCGACGCCTGGACCTCGTGATCGGGGCGGCAGAGACGCGCGAGGGCCTGGTCTTGCGACTCGACCATGCGCCGCAGATCGCGGGCCACGTCGTCGACTCGCAGGGCAAGCCCGCGAGCGGCGCGAGCATCGGCCTGCGCGTCGGCAGCGTCCTGCGCGAAGGGCTCGCGGTGACTCAGGCAGACGGCTCGTTCCTGATCGATCGCGCGCCGAAAGGCGAGCTCGGGATCGTGATCCCGCACTTCACCGTCGTCGCGCCGCGCACCGTCGCGGTCGGCGATCAGGACGTCAAGGTCGAGATCACGGCGGATGCGCTGCCCGCGATCACCGGCGTCGTCACGCGCGGCGGCGTCCCCGTCGCGGACGCGATCCTGCAATGTCCCAGCTCCCGCTACGCGACCGAGCCTCCGCCGACGACCGATCGCACCGGCGTGTTCAGCTGCCCGCTCGGCCAGGAGGGCCCGTTCGGGGTCGGCGCACTCGACGCGGATGGCCGGTTCGGCGACGTCCGCGGTGCATGGACCCGCGGTCAGACGCTGGCGCCGATCACGATCGAGCTCGATCAGGCCGGATCGATCTGCGGCACCGTCAGCGACGGCGACGGCAACCACCTTCGCGGCATCACGATCCGCGCGCAGAATCCCGCGATCGACGACTCGGGAGACGGCACGACCGATGACGATGGTCACTACTGCGTGCTCTCGCTCCGCAACGAAGGCACGTTCGAGCTCACCGCGTGGCTTCGCGGACAGCTGCTCCCTCCGACGTCGCCGCTCCCGCGCGTGACCCTCGTCAAAGCGCACGCGACCCAACCGATCACACTCGCAGCTCCCGACCAGCAGATCGCCGGCACCGTCACCGACGACGCGGGCGCGCCGGTTGCGGACGTCGCGGTCCGAGCGTCGTCGGCCAAGTACTTCACGAACCTCACCGACGTCGCGGTCACCGATGCGACGGGCCACTTCACGATCCTGCGCCTCGCCCCGGGAACCTACCGCCTGCTCGCGACCGCCCGGGATGGCGCGTCGCACGCGGTCGATGACGTGGCCGCGGGCACCCGAAATGTGACGATCCAGCTCGATCACGCCGGCTCGATCGAAGGCCTCCTCGTCGGCTTTCGCACCCAACCGTCGATCCTGGGCGTCCTCCAGACCGGGGGCCGCGAGCCGGTCGACTTCGAGATCGACGCCGACCACTTCCGCGCGCATGGCCTGACCCCCGGCGTCTACATCGTGACGGCCGAGACCAACGGCCACGAGGCCGACAACAAGACGGTCACGGTCAAGGCCGGCGCGATCGCGACGATGACGCTCACCTCGCGCGGCACCGCGAGCGTCTCGGGCCGCGTGATCGACTGGATGACGAAGCAGCCGGTCACCTCCGCGCGCTGCCCACCACCCTACCCGCGCAACGGAACCGAGCTGGGCGCCTTCCGTGGCGCGCCCGAAGTCGAGCGCGTGGTCGATGCGAGTGGTGCGTTCCATTTCGACGACGTGACGGCCGGCGAGGTCTCGCTCGCGTGCATGACGGGACCGACAGCCGGACTTCGGATGGCGACGCTCGCGCCGGGATCGAAGGCCCAGCTCGACGTCTACGTCGTGACACCCAAGTCCGGCGGCGGCGACATCGGCTTCATCGACTGGGGCACGCGCGCGATGTCCAAGGTGCTGCCCAACGCAGCTCGCGCCGGCCTCCACGAGGGAGATGTCGTGATTGCCCTCGACGGCGAGTCCGTCGACCTTCTCGACGGGAACACGATCAGGAACGCGATCTCCACGCATCC
>Ga0307509_10004585_pt1 | contig 19813 bp, 14 predicted proteins | sample 10_EM_MG_FD_202245 | JGI IMG/M metagenome (GOLD analysis project Ga0307509, IMG submission 202245) | Populus trichocarpa ectomycorrhiza microbial communities from riparian zone in the Pacific Northwest, United States - 10_EM | ecosystem: Host-associated > Plants > Roots > Unclassified | place...
TGTGCCGCTGCCCTGTTCGCCGTCGCCGCGCCGACGCTGTTCCTGAGCAGGCTCGCCACCTACGACCCGATGTCCCTGTTCCTGCTCGCGTTCTCACTGTGGATCGTCGTCGCGACCGCGCGCGGGATGGCCCCGCTGATACTGCTCGCCGTGCCCCCGGCCGTGCTCGCGGTCGGCACGAAGTACGCGGGTTTGATGTTCATCCCGACCATCGCCCTCGTCGCCGTCTTCGCAGGCCGGTACGGCGGCCGGGTCAAGGGCACCGGCGAGGCGCGGCGACGGGGCTGGATCGCGTCGATCGGCAGAGGCCTGCTCTTCACCGCCTCGTTCGCAGGTCTCGTATACGGCTGGCTCAAGCTGCTCGGTCACTCGTACGTCACCGGCATCACCTCGACGACCACCAACCGGGCCGCCGGCGGCGATTCGCTCGGCTACATACTGAAGTTGGCCGCCGAGCTCGGCGCGGGCGTCGCAATCCTCGCATTCGCCGGCGTCTGGGTCGACGCGCGGCTCGCGCGCGAGAACGGCGAGGGCCGGGCGGCCGTCGTCGTCCGCGTGCTGCTCAGCCTCGCGCTCGCGTTCACCGCGCTGCTCGCCCCCGCCTACCAGGTGCACCTGCACACGGCCACGTCCCTGCAGAAGCACGTCGGATTCGGCCTGCTCTTCGCCTCCCCGGTCGCCGGCGTAGCCCTGGCCGCCCTCCTCAGGATCGGCGCCCGCGACCCGCGCCGCCTCCTCGCGGGCCTGCTGGTCGCCCTGACCCTGACCTGGGCCGCGATCGTGCAGTCCACGCAGCTCTACGACGGCTGGCCCAACTCGAGCCAGATGGTCGCCGACCTGAAGACGCAGGTCAGACCCGTGACCGACCGCATCCTCGCCGAGGAGGACGAGGTCCCGCGGTACTACCTCGACAACCTGACGCAGCCGTACCAGTGGTACAGCACCTTCTCCTTCACCTACACGACCAAGAAGGGCCAGGTGCTCTCCGGCGTCCCCGCGTACGAACAGGCCATCGCCGACCAGTACTTCGGCCTCATCGTCCTCCGCTTCGGCCCGACCGCGGGCCTCGACAACACCATCGACGGCGCGCTGATGGCCCAGAAGGGCTACACGCTGATCGCGAAGGTGAAGAACAGCGATGAATACGGGACCGGGTACTACTGGATCTGGCGGTCGGATACTTCCTGAGAGTTGGCGGGCAGGGCGCGCACACCGGATCGCTCAGCCCTCAAGTGAAATCCGGCGACCGCCGTAGTGGCGGACGCTGATCTTCTGGAGCTGTTCGGCGAGGTCTACCGGTTTCATCGGTTTGTCCGGGTCGCTGCCGCGCAATACGTAGCGCGGGTAACATGCCCAGATCTTGTGGTCGAACCAGTCGGCCATCTGACGTCCGATCAACTCGCCGTCAATGCTGTACCAGCGGCCGACGCTGTTCTCGCCGCGACCGGTGTCGGCTCCGGCGAAGGCGTAGATCACGCGGTACCGGTGCAGGTGTTCGTTTTCGAAGATAGCCATTCCCATGCCCTGGATCGGCGGAACATCTCCGTTCCGGGACGGGGGAATGTAGCGGATGTGCGTTCCCGGTGTGTCGGCGAAGCCGCCGAGGATCGACCAGGTGGCGGAGTCGAACAGATCGCTGGACGGCAGGCCCGCCACGACGAAGAGCGTGCCGATCGACGAGCCGAGTTCCTTGCCGATCGTCTCGAGCCACTCGCGCTTGGTCTCCGAGGCGTTGAGCAGGCCGACCGGTGCGAACAGGCGGACGGAGGTCCAGCCTCCGGTGTGCTTCGCCTCGACGACGGTGCGCACCCCGTACTTGTAGGTGTCCTCCGAACCGGTGGCGACCGTGATGCCGACCGCCTGCTGCAACAGCTCCACATCGTGGCTCAGCGCCTCGACCGCGTGATTCATTCTGTCCACACCGGCTTCGAGATTCCTGCGTTCTCGGCCCGACTCGCGAACATCGATTGCCACGTCGATCAGCAGCGGCGCCATTCCACCGATGGCGTATGCCGGTCTGTCGAAGAAGACCCCGGCGCCGGCTCCGCAGAGCAAGAGCGACGAGAAGCCCAGAGTGCTCGCTTCGATCTTGCGTATACGTTCCCATGCGTTCCGTGCCTGGTTCCTGAACACCACGAGTTCGCAGTCCTTTCGGGGTACTCATGGTTCACGCCGGCCCCGTTTCCACGGGCGGGGCGCCGAGGTGACGGACCGTCAGTATAGGGCGAACCGACGCCCTGCGTGCAATTGCATCCGTGCATTGCACGTCGCTGCGAAGAGCCGTCCGCCCCCGGGACGAAGTGGATCTCGGCGGCGGGCCGCGCTGGAAGAGCGCCATCGCCCGCCGGGTTCCGGAACTTTGCGCAGGCCTTGACACCCGCGTAACACGGACGTAAACAATTCCCTGATTGGAGAGCGCTCTCCCAACTCCGCGCCACGCACCGACCGCACTCGAACCGCGCGCTGCGCTGAAAGGGAACTCCAGTATGCCCGCACACTTTCGCGCTTTACTCACCAGTGCGGCCCTGCTCGCCGGGAGTCTCACCGGCGCCGCGGCCGCGACGATCGCCTTCGCGCCCGCCGCGTCGGCGGACACCGTGCCGCCGGCGCCGTCCGGCTGGACCACGGTGTTCGGCGACAACTTCGCCGGGGCGGCCGGGACCGCGCCCTCGGCGCAGAACTGGTTCTACGACATCGGGACCGGCTACGGCACCGGCGAGACCGAGCAGACCACGAGCTCGACGAACAACGTCTACGTCGACGGCAACGGGCACCTCGTGCTCAAGGCCAACGACACCAACGGCACCTGGACCTCGGCGCGGATCGAGAGTACGCGCGACGACTTCCAGGCTCCGGCCGGCGGCAAGCTCGAGATGACCGCCTCGGTCCAGCAGCCGAATCCGGCTACCGGGCTCGGCTACTGGCCCGCGTTCTGGGCGCTCGGCTCGCCGATGCGCACCGGCGGCGGCTGGCCGCAGTCCGGCGAGATCGACATGATGGAGGACGTCAACGGCCTGAACCAGGCCTCGCAGACCCTGCACGACTCGGCCGGCAGCAGCGGCCACGCACTGATTTCGTGCCCTGACACGAGCTCGAGCTGCCAGACCGGGTACCACACGTACTCGGTCATCGTCGACCGCACCAACACCAGCGCCGAGACCCTTCAGTTCCTGATGGACGGCACGGTGGAGAGCACCATCACCGAGGCGTCCGTCGGCACGGCCGCCTGGCAGGCGGCCATCGACCACGGCTTCTTCATCATCTTCGACCTCGCGATGGGCGGGAACTACCCGGACGGCGTCTACGGCTCGACCACGCCGACCGCGGCCACGACCTCCGGCGCTTCGATGAGCGTGGGATACGTCGCGGTGTACGAGCAGGGCGGCAACTCGACGCCCACCGGGACCGCGACCGCCACCGGCCCGGTGACCGGTATCAACGGCCTGTGCGCGGCGAATCAGAACGCGCTCAACACCGAGGGCAATCCGATGGTGGTCGGCAGCTGCGACGGGGACGCCGGTCAGCAGTGGTCGCCGTACTCGGACGGCACGGTGCGCGTCCAGGGCGGATGCCTGGACGTGGTCAGCGCCGGGACTACCTCGGGGACGAACGTCGACTGGTACCCGTGCAACGCGTCCAACGCACAGAACTGGACGTATCAATCCAACGGCGAACTCGTGAATCCGAATTCAGGGCTCTGCCTCACCGATCCAGGCGGCAACACGGGTTCTCGGCTTGACATCGAGACCTGCACGGATTCCACCCAGCAGCAATGGAAAATGCCCAGCGGCACGTCGACCGGCGGCGGTTCGGGCACGATGACGGTCACCGCCTCGCAGTACGCGGCACAGAACTCGACCGGGACCGAAGCGACGGCCGACACCGGTGGCGGTAACGACGTCGGCTGGATCAACTCGGCCAGCTGGCTCGAATACACCAACGTCAACTTCGGATCCGGATTCAGCGGGGTCGAGGTACGTGACGCCTCCGCGGTCGCCGGCACGAACATCGGAACGGTTCAGTTCCGGCTCGACTCGGTGACAGCCACGCCGTTCGCCACTGTGAACGTCAACGGCACGGGCGGCTGGCAGACGTGGGTGACAAGTCCGAATACGACCACGTCGCCAACACCTACCGGCACGCATACGCTGTACGTCACCTTCACGACGGCGACCGGCGGCAACTTCGTCAACGTCAACTGGTTCGAGTTCACCGGCGGCACTACGAACGCCGCGACCCCGGTGACCGTCACCGCGTCGCAGTACGCGGCGCAGAATTCGACGATGACCGAGGCCACCGCGGACACCGGCGGCGGTAACGACGTCGGCTGGATCAACGCGGCCAGCTGGCTCGAGTACACCGGCGTCAACTTCGGCAGCGGCGAGTCCGGGAACGTCCAGGCGCGCCTCGCCTCGGCGGTCGTCGGGACCGGCATCGGCACCATCCAATTCCGGCTCGACTCGGTGACGGCCACGCCGTTCGCGACGGTGAACGTCAGTGGCACCGGCGGTTGGCAGAGCTGGACCACCGCGACGGCCACGGCCAGCCCGGTTCCCAGCGGCACGCACACGGTCTACGTCACCTTCACGACGTCGACCGGCGGCAACTTCGTCAACGTCAACTGGTTCAAGTTCAGCTAGACTCATGTGTATGCGCGCCGTGTCAGCTGACACGGCGCGCATACACATGACCGGGTTACTCGAACCGTGCGTTATCTGTGCGGGTGATCCTGCTGAGGAACGGCAGGGTGCCGCTGACCAGGGCGAGCGCGGCGAGCAGGCCGAGGCCCATGGTCAGGTAGTACGAGGCGGACGGCGTGGGGACGGGAGTCCCCGCGGGTGAAATCTTCATCGCGGCGATGACCGCCAGGCCGTAGCCCGCGGCGACGGCGAGGATCGTTGCCGCCGCGAGCGGAAGCAGCGCCTCGAGCAGCATGACCTTGTACAACACGCGCGTCGGGGTTCCGGTCAGCCGGAGCAAGCTGAACGGCCGCTTGCGCTCGACGAGGCCGCCGCCCGCCGCCACCGCCAGGCTGCACCCGGCGACCAGCAGCGTGAGCACGACGGCGATGTTCATCATCCGCTGCACGATGCCGCCGACCTGCTCCCGGGCCTGAACCGATTCGCCGAAGGTGCGCGGAGCCTGTCCGGACTGGGAGAGCGGGGTGTGCGTGACCAGGAAGGTGCGCACCAGCTCCAGCGTCGTCGCGTTATCCACCTCGACGAGCACGCCACGCAGATACAGAGAACCGAGACTCGTGGTCACGGCGGGGTTCTGGGTCGCCGCGATCGGCTCGGTGGCGTCCCTAGGGTTGTCGCTGGTCAGGTTGCTCGTGTCGGCTTCGACGGCAGTGAGACCGGGCGCGCACGAGCCGAGCGCGGGTAGCTGGGCTAGGGCCGCGCAGCTGACGACGGAGTCGTAGTGGGGTCGGCGCTCGTCAGGCGGCGGTGGCGCGCCAGAGCCGCCCTTCGAACCCTGCGCAGGAGCGCTGGCAGCATCCTGCTGCAGCGAGTAGTACGGCACGACCACGGTTCCGTGAATGGCCGCCAACTGCTGGACCAGCGCGCCGCCGGTCGCCGGCGCCAGGCCGAGGAGCCCGGCCGTTGAGTTCGTGTTCTTATTCGGACTGCCGCCGGTGCAGTTGACGTCGTTGCCGCAGACCGGGGAGTAGGTGAACGTGTCGAGCAGGACGTTCGAGAGCGCCGTGGCGGACGGCGTGGCCGTCGTGTCGTTGACCGTCGGCATCAGGCCGCCGAGCATCGAGCCGAGGAACACCGCGAGCACGAGCCCGCTGACCGCGCGGAAAGCCGCCCTCGGGGTGTCCGCGAGCCGCCGGGCCGCGAGCAGCGGGGCCGCGCCGCCGGTCCGCCGAGCCAGCGACCGCGCCGTGACCGAGGTCAGCCACGGCCCGGCGATGACGAGGCCGACCAGCGTGAGCAGCAGGCCGGGGTACACGCCGACGCCGATCTCCTGCGTCGTCGTGGTGACCACGCCGGAGATGAACAGTGCGATGCCGAGCAGCAGCGGAATGATCCGCACGACGCGCGGAGCAGGGGGCGTCTGCCTGCGACTGACGCCGAGCGGCGAGATTCGCACGCGCCGCAGCGAGATCAGCGAGGCGATCGCCGAGGCGAGCGGCACCCCCACCAGCAGCGCGAGATATCCGAGCGCGGTCGGCGTGACGGCGTACGAGAAGTACTTGGTGCCGAACAACGCCATATCCGCCAGCAGCGGGCGCAGCAGCACGAACAGCAGCATGCCGAGCAGCGTGCCTGCCAGGGCACTGACACTCGCGTCGACCGAGGAGATGACCGCGATCTGCCGATTCGTGGCGCCGACCAGCCGCAAGGCCGCGTAACGCTCCTCGCGGCGGGTCGCGGCGAGCCGGGTCGCCATGCCGATGAGAATCATGATCGGCAGTACGAACGCGACCGCGCCCACGGCGAAGGCGTAGCGGAAGTAGTTGGTCCACACGCTGGTCTGCGCACCGGTCGAGATCCGCGCGACCCGGATCGTCGAGGGACGCACGGCCAGCTGCGCCGGGGAGTAGCCGACGTACACGACCAGGGAGTCCGGGCCGGCCAGAGCCTTTTCGCCGACCGTGCCCACCCGCACGCCGGGGAACCGGTCGCCGAGCTCGTCGCCAGGAGCGGAGGCGATGAGCGCGGCCAGCGCGGGCGACGCGTAGTACTGGCCGGGGCCCGGCAGCCTACTGATACCGGGAGGCAGCGGAGCGTTCGGCCCGAGAGCCGCGACGCCGAGCTGGTCGATCGTCCGGCCCTGGAAGACCGTCTCGCCGAAGTTCCACAGCTCACTGCTCGCATCGGGGCCGGAAGCCGAGTACGCGTACGACGATACCCCCGTGACCGTCGTCCCCTGCGTCGCCTGCCAGCGCGGTTGACTGTTCGTGAACTCGAAGGCGTGGAAGTCGGCCAGCACGGCCAACAGGATGGTGACGCCCGCCGCGACCGCCGCCATGGTCACCAGGAGACGGGTGAGCGCCTCCTTGCCACTGCGCAGCGTCAGGCGCAGACCGAGCCGGTACATCAGCGCGCCACCTCGAACTCGGTCAGCGCGGAGACCTTGCCGTCGCGCACCATGACGGTTCGTTCGGCGCACGCCGCGACCCGCGCGTCGTGCGTCACCAGGACGACGGTCGTGCCCTCCGCGCGCGCCGTGGCCACCAGCAGGTCCATCACGGTCTCGCTGGTCAGCGAGTCGAGCGCGCCGGTGGGCTCGTCCGCGAACAGCACCTTGGGACGCGGAGCCAGCGCGCGGGCTATCGCCACCCGCTGCGCCTGGCCACCGGACAGTTCGCCCGTCCGCCGCGCGCCGAGGCCGCCGAGTCCGAGCCGCTCCAGCCAGGAATCGGCCCGCTGGTACGCCTCCTTGCGGCGGACCTTGTCCAGCAGCAGCGGCATGGCGATGTTGTCGGAGACGGTCAGCTCCGGGATCAGCTGCCCGAACTGGAAGACGAAGCCGAACGCCGTGCGCCGGAGCTCGGTGCGTCGCGCGTCGTTCAGGGTGTCGATGCGCTGTCCGTCGAAGCGGACCTCGCCCTCGTCCGGCGTGTAGATCCCGGCGAGGCAGTGCAGCATGGTCGACTTGCCCGAACCGCTCGGCCCCATCACGGCGAGGATCTCGCCGGTGCCGACGGCGAGGTTCGCGCCGCGCAGGGCGGGAGTCTGGCCGAAGGAGCGGTGCAGTTCGCGGGCCTCGAGGATGGCGCGGCGGTGCACGCTCGCGCCTGGTTCCAGGTCTGGAGCCGCAGTCTGGTCTGTGCTCATGGCTTACGTACCGTTTCTCTCAGGGCGCCGAGTCGCGCCTCGGTGGCGTCGATCCAGCGCAGATCGGCTTCGAGATGGAACAGGCCGTAGTCGGCGAGCAGTACATCCATCGTCCCCCCGCTTCGGCGTAGTTCAGTCAGTTCGCGCATGCGGCGCAGGTGCGAGCCGCGCTGCGCGTCGAGGTAGCGGGCCGCGTCGCGGCCGAGCATCAGGGCGAGCACGACTTTCGCGAAGAGCACCGACTGCAGGTGCGGTTCCGGCGCCGCCGGTTCCGCGAGCCAGATCTCGACCTCGGACCGCCCCGCGTCCGTGATCGTGTACCGCTTCCGGTCCGGCCCTTCCCCCGGTTCGCTCGCCCCCACGGTGACCTTCCCGTCCCGCGCGAGCCGCCCGAGCGTCGAGTACACCTGCCCGAACGGCAGCGGCTTGTCCCGCCCGAAGAACGCGTCGTAATCGCGCTTGAGGTCGTAGCCGTGGCTCGGCTCGCGGTCGAGCAGGCCGAGAAGAGTCAGTGGAACGCTCACGAGAGCAGTATGCACTCGGTGTATACCTCGGGTCAATAGAGTTCTGACCTGGGGAATCGGCAACTGCTAGCGTGATCGGCATGATCGAAGACCGAGCGGCACTCGAGGCGTTCCGCTGCGAGGCCGGGCAGCTGTCCCGGGCGCTGACCGGCGTGCACGGCGCCGATTGGGCCCGCCCGACGCGGTGTGAGCCGTGGTCGGTGCGCGAGGTGCTGGGACACATCGGGGTGGTGATCGGCTGGCTGCCGCAGATGGTCGAGGGACCCGCGCCGGACAGGGCCGACATCAGTGCGGCGCGGTACTACCGCCCCGACGACCGGTTCAGCCCGCAGGCCAATGCAGCGCGCATCCAGCTGGCGCGCGACCTCGCTGCCGACCACGTGGACGGTGCCGGGCTCGCGGCGGGTTTCGCGTCGATGTGGCGGCAGGCGCATCGGCAGTGCCGCGATGAACCCGCCGACCGCGTCGTGCGCACCAGGCACGGCGACGCGATGCTGCTCTCCGAGTTCCTGGTGACGCGCGTTGTCGAGGTGGCCGTGCACGGCCTGGACATCGCGGACGCGCTCGGCCGTGCACCTTGGCTCACCACGGAGGCCGAGGAAACGGTACTGGGCCTGGTGATCGGGCCCGCGCATCGAGAACACGCGCGCGAACTGCGGTGGGATGGACCGACTGCCCTACGCAAGGTGACCGGCCGCGCCGAGCTGACCGACGCCGAGAGCGACCGGATCGAGCGACTCGGCGTCAGCTGGATCACGCTCGGCTGATCGGTGACGGTGTACCGGTTACTTCAGCGACAGCAGGAAGGTCGGATTCCCGTCTACCCGCTTGCGGAACTCCGCCGCGCCGACCGGGTGGTCCTTGAGCGTGTAGTCCTTGCCGTTCGTGTCGAAGTCGAAGTAGACCAGGGCCTTGACCGTCTTGGGGTGGGCGGCCGCGAAGTCGAAGATGAGGTTCATCGCCGCCGCGGTGTCCGGCTGCGGCAGGGCGGGGGCCCACTCGGCGACCATCAGCGGCTTCTTGTGTCGGACGGCGAATTTCGCGGTGTCGTCGAGGCCGCTGGGGCCGGTCATGATGAACGAGGTCACGGCGCTCTGCGGGTACGCGTCGATGCCGAGCCAGTCGACGTACGCGTCGCCCGGGTACCAGGTCGCGGGGCTCAGGCCGCCTGGTCCGTTCCACAGCGTCGGGCACCAGACGAAGGCCGCGTTCGCCGCGCCCGCGGTCTGGAAGATCTCATACACGTGCTGCCAGCTCGCGATGAACTGGGCGGCCGTGACGCCGGGCAGGTTCCAGTCCGGGTACCAGCTCGCGTTCATCTCCCAGTCGAGCCGGATGAACACCGGCCCGCCGTAGTTCTTCACGGCGAGCGCCTGGGTCTTGAGGTATGAGTCCTTGCTCCCGTCGGTCACCTGGCCGCCGGTCATCGGGAGGTTCCACGAGACCATCGGCGCCATGTCCTGGCGCGTCTTGGCGTTCGTGAGGATCGGCTGCACGTCGCCGTCCGGCGTCGTCCACTGGTCGTAGATCGCCGGATGCCCGCCACCGCCCAGCCCCGCCGCGGTGTCGAACGCGTCGAGGCGGCCGATGTCCGTGGACACGCCGAGGTACACGCCGCCGTCGGCCGGCTCGTACTTCGCCCCGCTCGCCGTGGAGCGGGAGGCCCAGGCCGACCAGGCGCCGACGGCCAGAACCGCGACCACTACCGTAGTGATCAGTATCCTGACGCGTCGGCTCACCCGGTCATTGTGCCGCAAACTCAGCCGCGCGGGTGCCGTACGGCGGCTCGGGCCGCTTCCAGTCTCGCAACGGGGACGCGGAACGGCGAGCAGGAGACGTAGTCCAGCCCGACCTGGTGGAAGAAGTGCACGGACTCCGGGTCGCCGCCGTGCTCGCCGCAGACGCCGAGCTTGAGCGCCGGACGGGTCTCGCGGCCCTCCTCCGAGGCGAGCTGGACGAGTCGGCCGACGCCGTCCCGGTCGAGGGTCTCGAACGGGGAGACGCCGAAGATGCCGCGGTCCAGGTACGCGGAGAAGAACGCCGCCTCGACGTCGTCCCGGGAGAAGCCCCACGTGGTCTGGGTGAGGTCGTTGGTGCCGAAGGAGAAGAACTCGGCCGCCTCGGCGATCTGTCCGGCGGTCAGCGCGGCGCGCGGCAGCTCGATCATCGTGCCGATCAGAGCCCTGATGTCGGCGCCGGTGGTCTCGGTGACCTCGTCGAGCACGGCGCGGGCCTCGTCGCGGATGATCTCGAGCTCCTGCACGGCACCGACCAGCGGCACCATGATCTCGACGCGGGCGACGCCGCCGGCCTTGGCGACCTGGGCGGCCGCCTCGGCGATGGCGCGGACCTGCATGATGAACAGGCCAGGCACGACCAGGCCGAGGCGCACGCCGCGCAGGCCGAGCATCGGGTTCTGCTCGTGCAGCTTGTGCACGGCCTGCAGCAGGCGCAGGTCGGACTCGTTGTCCTCGCCGCGCGCCTCGGCCACGGCGACGCGGACCGAGAGCTCGGTCAGGTCGGGCAGGAACTCGTGCAGCGGCGGGTCGAGCAGGCGCACGGTCACCGGCAGGCCGCCCATGGCCGTGAGGATGCCGACGAAGTCCTCGCGCTGCATCGGCAGCAGTTCCGCGAGGACCTTGGTGCGCTCGGAGTCGTCCTCGGCGAGGATGAGGCGCTCGACCAGGGTGCGGCGTTCGCCGAGGAACATGTGCTCGGTGCGGCACAGCCCGATGCCCTGCGCGCCGAAGCGGCGGGCGCGGGCGGCGTCGTCGGGGGTGTCGGCGTTGGCGCGCACGTACAGCGCGCGCTTCTCGTCCGCCCACGTCATGATCCGGTGCACGGCGCGTACGAGCTCCCCGGCGCGGGTGGAGTCGGCGCCGAGGCGGCCTTCGAAGTACTCGACGACGGGGGAGGGGGCGACCGGGACCTCGCCGAGGTAGATCAGGCCGGACGAGCCGTCGATCGAGATGACGTCGCCCTCTTCGACCACGACTCCGTTCGGCGCCGTGAACTTGCGGGCCTTGGTGTCGACGTCGAGTTCCTCGGCGCCGCACACGCAGGTCTTGCCCATGCCGCGCGCCACGACCGCCGCGTGCGAGGTCTTGCCGCCGCGCGAGGTCAGAATCCCCTGCGCCGCGATCATGCCGCCGAGGTCGTCCGGGTTGGTCTCGCGGCGGATCAGGATGACCCGCTCGCCGGAGCGCGACCACTTCACGGCGGTGTACGAGTCGAACACGGCCTTGCCGACCGCCGCGCCCGGGGAGGCGTTCATGCCCTTCGCGATCCGCTTCGGCGCGGAGGAGAGGTCGAACTGGGGGAACATCAGCTGCGCCAGCTGAGCGCCCGTCACGCGGTCGATCGCCTCGTCGGGGTTGATCACGCCCTCGTCGACGAGGTTGTTCGCGATCAGGAACGCGGCGGCCGCGGTGCGCTTGCCGACGCGGGTCTGCAGCATCCACAGCTTGCCGCGCTCGATGGTGAACTCGATGTCGCACAGGTCCCGGTAGTGGCCCTCGAGCACCTTCATGATGCGCATCAGCTCGTCGTACGAGGTCTTGTCCAGGCCTTCGAGCTCCTGCAGCGACAGGGTGTTCCTGATGCCCGCGACCACGTCCTCGCCCTGCGCGTTCGCCAGGTAGTCGCCGTACACGCCGGAGTGGCCGGTGGCCGGGTCACGCGTGAAGGCGACGCCGGTGCCCGAATCGGGACCGAGGTTGCCGAAGACCAACGAGCAGATGTTCACGGCCGTGCCCAGGTCGTGCGGGATGCGCTCCTGACGCCGATAGAGCTTCGCGCGCTCGGTGTTCCACGAGTCGAACACGGCCTTGATCGCCAGGTCCATCTGCTCGCGCGGGTCCTGCGGGAACTCGCGCCCGGCCTGCTCGCGCACGATCGCCTTGTACGCGTCGACCAGCAGCGCCAGGTCGGCGGCGTCCAGCTCGACGTCGCTGGTCACGTTCTTCGCGCGCTTGGCCGCCTCGAGGGCCTCCTCGAAGTGCTCCCCTTCGATGTCCAGCACCGTCTTGCCGAACATCTGGATCAGCCGCCGGTAGGAGTCCCAGGCGAACCGCTCGTCGCCCGCCACCTGCGCCAAGCCCGAGACGGACAGGTCGGACAGGCCGATGTTCAGCACCGTCTCCATCATCCCGGGCATCGAGAACTTCGCACCGGAGCGCACCGAGACCAGCAGCGGATCGGACGGATCGCCCAGCTTGCGGCCCATCTTCTCTTCCAGAGCGGAGAGGTAGACCGAGACCTGCTCGTCCAGGCCGTCCGGCGTCGCCCCGGCCGCCAGATAGGCCCGGCACGCGTCCGTGCTGATCGTGAAGCCGGGAGGAACCGGCAGACCGAGGTTCGTCATCTCGGCGAGGTTCGCACCCTTGCCGCCGAGCAGATCCTTGAGGTCCTTATGGCCCTCCGTGAAGTCGAATACGTATTTCGTCGCCTGAGGGGACGGCGCATCGAACGTCGGCACGTAGGGCTCCCTGAAGTCCTCGCGTACGATAAAAGGCTGCTGACCCGCACGACCAGCAACCCTGTTGACGTCTATAGACACTACCTGCGGGTAGGTACGCTGTCGACGTGAGAGGCCCCACGTCGCGGCGTGAGATCCTGGAGGGGTGGAACCCTCTCTCAGCTTCGGCCCGTACGCGGTGGACCCGCCGGTCGTCCTCGCGCCGATGGCCGGGATTACCAACGTCGCCTTCCGGCAGCTGTGCCGCGAGCAGGGCGCGGGCATCTACGTCTGCGAGATGATCACCACGCAGGCCCTTGTCGCCCGCAACCCCAAGACCTACCGCATGATCGAGTTCGGCGAGCAGGAGAAGCCGCGCTCGCTGCAGCTCTACGGCGTAGACCCGGCCACGGTCCGCAAGGCCGCCGAGATGGTCGTCGACGAGAACCTCGCCGACCACATCGACGCCAACTTCGGCTGCTCGGTCAAGAAGGTCACCCGGCGCGGCGGCGGCTCCGCGCTGCCCTGGAAGCGGCAGCTGTTCCGGCAGATCGTGCGCGCGATGGTCGAACCCGCGCGCGCCGCGGGCATCCCCGTCACGATCAAGATGCGCAAGGGCATCGACGACGACCATCTGACGTACCTCGAGGCGGGCCAGATCGCCCAAGAAGAGGGCGTCACCGCCGTCGCCCTGCACGCGCGCACCGGCGAGCAGCGCTACTCCGGCGAGGCCGACTGGGAGTCCATCGCACGGCTCAAGCAGGCCCTCGACATCCCCGTCCTCGGCAACGGCGACATCTGGGAGGCCGACGACGCCCTGCGCATGATGCGCGAGACCGGCTGCGACGGCGTCGTCGTCGGACGCGGCTGCCTCGGCCGCCCCTGGCTCTTCCGCGACCTCGCCAACGCCTTCGCCGGCAGCGACGAACGCACCATGCCCGCGCTGGGCGAGGTCGCGAAAATCATGCGACGCCACGCCGAACTCCTCGTACAGTGGCTCGAGGACGAGCGGGAAGGCGTCACCGGGTTTCGAAAGCACGTAGCGTGGTACTTGAAGGGCTTCCCGGTCGGCACTGAGCTGCGCCGGGGCATGGCGATGGCCTCGAGCCTGACGGAGCTCGACGACCTGCTCGGCAAGCTCGACCAGGACGCGCCGTTCCCCGCCGAGGTCCTCGGCAAGCCCCGTGGCCGGACCAATGCGCCCGCGCGGGTCGTGCTGCCCTACGGCTGGCTCGACAACCGCGACGACGACACGGTCCCGGAGGGCGCGGAGCTGGACGACTCGGGAGGCTGAGCACCATGCGTCACACTCTTGCTCACTGACTGTGCGCAATGGTGTACGCAGCGCTACCTTGGGGAGGTGCGTGTGGTGACGAGGACGGGCCGCAGGTATTTCGGCGTGTTCGCGCTGGGGGCGGTGGCGGCGCTGGCCGCGGGCTGCGCGCAGGCCCCCGCGGATCCGCCGCAGATCCAGCCGACCACCGCGACGGCCCAGCGCCAGGACCAGCGGATCACCCTCCCGGTCACCGTGGCCGTGGCCTTCCACCACCCCGTGCTCGCGACCCGCACCGAGTACGCGGTGCTGTTCACCGTCCAGCAGGCGATGCGCTCGATGGTCCAGGCGGAGTACGCGGGCAACGGGCAGGACCCGCAGCTCGCCGAGTACTGGACCGGCGCCGGGCTCAGCTCCGTGACCGCGCAGATAAAGCAGTGGACCGGGCACCAGCAGCAGCCGGTCGGCACCATCGTGCTGGAGGACACCCAGTACAGCCAGGCCGTCGGAGGGCATTCGGCGAAGGTCGGCTTCTGCGCGGACTGGTCGCACGTGGTCCGCGGCGAGTCGCGCACCCACGTGGTCGGCGCGGCGGTGCAGCCGAAGACCGCGCACTCGACCTACGAGCAACTCGGCCTGACCCGGCAGCCGGACCGCCGCTGGAAGGTCAGTGCGCTCACCGCCACGCCGAACGCCCCGCAGTGCCCGAAGGGCTGATCCCTCGTCAGGTGTTGACAGAAGTGCTGAGTCGCCGTCAGCATTCGCGCTAACTATGCCCACTACCGCCCGCGCGGCCAACGCCGCCGCGGTGCTGCGCGCCGTCCTGCTGCACGGCCCGGTACCGCGCACCCGCATCGCCGAACTCAGCGGCCTGAGCCCGGCCACCGTCACCCGCCTCTACCCCCTGCTCGCCGAGCGCGGCCTGCTCCGCGAACTCGACGAACCCGACGCCGCGCAGACGCTCGGCCGCCCGCGCGTCCCGGTGGACCTCGACGCGTCCGGCTGGGCGGTGCTCGGCGTGCACCTCGGCGTGCGACGCAGCGCCTTCGGGCTCCTCGACCTGCGCGGCAGGCTGCTCGGCGCCGCCGAGCTCGAACACGAGGACCCGGCGCCCGGCCCGGTGATCGACCAGGCCTGCGCCCGGCTGCGCTCGCTGCTCGCGCGGGCGGCCGGGCCGCGCCGCGTGCTCGGCCTCGGCGTCATCACCGGCGGGCACGTGGACGCGGAGACCGGGGCCCTCGAGGTGCAACCAGGGCTCGGCTGGCGCGACGTGGACCTGCGCGGCGAGTTCGGCCGACGCACCGGGCTGCCGGTATTCGTGGACGAACACGTACGCGCGATGGCCGCGGCCGAGTCGCTGTTCGGCCGCGCGAAACGGGCCCGCAGCCTCGGCTACCTCTACGTGGGCAACGTCCTCGGCTTCGCCTTCGTCGCGGACGGCGCCGTCCACCGCGGGGCGCACGCGGCGGCCGGGGACGTCACCCACCTCCCGCTCGGCCTCGGGCCGCCCGCCGACGCAGAGCCCTGCTCCTGCGGCGCACGCGGCTGCTTTCTCGCGTTCGCCGGGGAGGGCGTCGTCGCCGAGCGGGCCGCGCGCCGCGGAGTGGTTCCCGAGCCGAGCATCGACCTCGTGCTCAAGGCCGCGCGCGCGGGCGACGAGCGGGCGGACCGGCTGCTGCGGGAGCGCTCCCGGGGCGTCGGAGCCGCGGTGTCCGTGCTGTCCGGGATCCTCGACCCGGAGCTCTTCGTCGTCGCGGGCGCGGGGCTGACCGAGGCCGCCGAATACCTGCCGGCGCCGCCCGCCGCCGCCCCCGCCGCGATCGTCCCGAGCGCCTTCGGCCCGCACGTCAACGCCGTCGCCGCGGCGTCGCTCGTCATCGACCGCGTCGTCCGGGATCCGCTCGGCGTTCGGGCACCGCGGTGACGAACAGGTGCGGCGAGGTCGGCATCGTCAGGCCCTTGGGCGGGAACTTGAAGCGCTCCGCGGACTTCACGGCGAGCCCGGCCGGGGCGATGGCCGCAGTCAGGTCGCGGGAGCAGTGGCAGCCCCCGCCGATCAGCGGCCAGACGGTCGCGTCCAGCGCGCCCTGGATCCGGGAGAGCGTCTTGCCCTGCGCGCGCACGTGCTCCAGCACGCGCACCTCGCCGGCGTCGCTGCCGTCCTGACGCCGCAGCACCGAACGCAGCTGGGCGAGCGCCGCGCTCTGATCGGGGACCGAACACAGCACGAGCGAGCAGACCGCGGCGTCGAACTGCCCGGCGAAGGGCGAGAGGTCCTCCGCCACCCCGTTCACGACCTCGATCGGCACCGGCGCCTCGGCCGCCGCCTTGAGCGCGAGCTCGCGCATCCGCGCCTCCGGCTCGACGGCGACCACCCGCTCGACCTCCGGCGGATAGTGCGAGAAGTTGAGACCGCTGCCCGCGCCGAGCTCGAGCACCTGGCCGTGCAGCCCGGCCAGGAAGCGATCCCGGTACGCCGCGAATCCGGCCTTGTCCATGGCCGCCGCGCGCCCGGGATACCAGCTCGCGAACACCCGGTGCTGCCTGCCCCGCTTCTGCGCGTCGTCCGGACTGGGCGTCTTCCGCGTCATCATGGGGCACAGATTATTACGTATGCACCCATACATAGTAGTAGGTGGTCCCGGTGGTCTGCTGGTAGTCGATCTGCTCCGGGATCTTGGCGACGAGGCGGTAGTCGTGGTTCCGATAGAGGTCCTCGGCGATGACCTGCTCCACCGTCGGATCGTCCTCGCCGGTGTAGACGATGGTCCGGAAGTAGCCGTCGGCGATCGCGGCGGAGTACGCCTGGATCCCGGTCAGCTGCTGGCCCTTCGCCGTCGTGTACAGGAAGTAGAAGGTGTTCGAGAACTGCGCGGGCTCCGCGTCTGTATCGCCGCGCAGACCGTAGATCGCGACCTCGTCGGCGCTGACCAGGTAGTGGGCGTTCGGCTGCTGGTACTTGACCAGCTGGGCCAGCATCTCGCTCGAGTTCGGCCAGACGTGGAACATGGCGATCGACTGCCCCATGCCCAGCGCCAACGTCAGCGTGACCGCCGCGATGCCCAGCTGGAGCAGGTGGTAGTTCCGGCCGACGAGCCGGACCAGGCCGTAGCCGGCCAGCGGCGCGGCGAAGAACAGGCCGAACGCGACGTGCTTCTGCAAGGACACAGCGGTGTGCAGATGCACCTGATACGCGGGGGCGAGCAGCGCCGCACCGGCCAGTAGGACGGCCAGGCAGATGCGCTGCCAAAGCGGTTTCGGCAGCGAGGTGATCCGGTGCGTGTCCGGCAGCCGGATCAGGAAGAACGCTCCGAGCAGGGCTATCGCGAAGACGCAGCCACCCCACTCGGCGGCGTACTGCAGCACGTATGAGGCGGAGTCCGCACCCTGCGCACGGTTCGTGGTCGTCGACTGCACACCGGCGAGCGCGGTCGGCCCGGCGATCTTCATCTCGGTGTAGACGAGCAGGCTCACCGCGATACTCAACGCCACCGGACGGATCCACGCCCACCCGCCGAACCGCGGCAGGCTCGCGAACAGCGCCAGCGCGATGATCACCGGCACGAACATCAGCGCCGCGTACTTCGTGCCGACCGCGAGCGCGGCGGGGAACGCGGCCACCAGATAGATCGGCACCGTGGTCTCGCCGAAGCGCACGACGATCCAGGCCGCGAGGGCGAGCAGGAAGAGCGCGGGCGCGTCGTACGTGGCCAGCCCGCCGACGAACACGGTGCCCTCGCCGCAGCAGTAGAGCGCGGCGGCGCACACCGCGGCCCGGCTGCCGAACAAGCGGCGGGTAATCAGGTAGAGCAGGCCGGTGACGCCCAGCATGAGCGCCAAGCTGAGCAGGCGCGCGGCGAACAGTCCGCCGATCTGGTCCACGACCGCGCCGACCACGGGGTAGAGCGTCGGCGCTCCGGAGAAGTAGGTCCAGAAGTCGACGCCGGTGGACGTGCCGTACATCAGGTGCCCGAGCTCGAGGTGACCGGAGTAGAGGTAGAGCGCCTCGTCCTCGAACGCCGTGTTGTTGTTGCGCAGCGTCAGGATCGCCTGCAGCAGCAGGATCGCCGCGAGCAGCGCGCGGCGCGTCCACGCGGCGGTCCAGAGGCCGGAGGGTTCGCGGGCCGCTTCCGACTCGTCGTCCGGCTCGAGCTTGATGATGCCCATCAGTTCGGTCTCGGCCCGCATCGCCTGGTGCCGCAGGACCTCGGGGCGCAGCAGCACGCCCGTCTCGTCGAACGGCACGCTCTCCCGCCACTCGGGCGCGTCCATGAAGCCGCCCGGCTTCTTCGCGGCGGGCTTGGACTCGGGCTTGGATTCCGGGTCGGGCCTTGCCTCGGGCTCCGGCTCCGCTTCGGGCTCCGCCTCGGCGGTGCTCCGTCTGCGCGGCGCCGCCTCCGAAGCCGTCGGCGGCGTCTGCGGCGGCACCGGGAACTTCGGCATCACCTGCGTCTCCGCGAACGCGTCCGACTCATCCGGCAGCGGCGTCATTTCACCCCGCCCGCGTTGAAGCCGAAGTCGCTCGAGGCCAGGTCACCGCGGAACGAGGACATCAGCGTGGGCCGGTTCTCCACGCGCCAGTCGCCGCCCTTGTCGTAGTCGTACCAGACGAAGCCGAGGATATCAGAGTGCTGTTCCACTGTCGCGAAGAGATCGTTCAGCGACCGCAGTTCGTCCGAGCCGGACTGCACCGCCGTCTCCGCGATGATGAACGGCTTCCGGGTGAACCCGCGGATCTCGTCGAGGGTCGGCAGGTACAGCGTGCTGTAGGTGTTCGGGCCGGCCTGCGACCAGTAGCCGGTGACGCCGACCCAGTCCACGTATCCGTCGCCCGGGTAGAACTGGCTGAGCTGGATGTCCGGCACCGGGAAGATGTCGTTCGGGTCCCAGATCCAGATCACGTTCGTCGCGCCGGCCGCCGCGAACAGATCGTGGATGTGCTTCCACGCCGCGACGAACTGCGCGGCCGTGGTCCCGGTCGTGCCCCACGGATACCAGTTGCCGTTGAACTCGTGGCCGAAGCTGATCGCGATCGGCACGTTGAGCGCGCGCACGGCGGTGGCGTAGTTCGTGATGTAGGTGTCGCTGGCCCCTGAGGCGATCTGCGCCATCGAGGCGCTCCACGGCTCCCAGACCACGAAGTCCATCGCGCCGTAGGACCAGGCGTTGGACGCGGCCGCGGCGTCGAACGACGTGCCCCAGCCGACGTACTGGCCGATCAGATTGGGTTTCGTGCCGAGCCAGGAGGCGAAGTTCTTCGCGGGCGTGATCGAGTCCGGCGCTCCGTTGATCTCCACGCCGAAGTACTTGCGGGACGGGTGGATCAGCGGCGTCACGTCGTACGCCGGAGTCAGGAAGCCGCTGCTCGTGGCCGAGGCGGACGCGGCGGATCCCGAGGCCGAGGTGAGCGGGGCCGCGCCCTGGGCGGTGCTGCCGGCCACCGGAACGCGCGGGTCGTTCCACGTCGCCGCGGCACGGACCGTGGAGCAGCCCGCGATCATCCCGCCGGCCAGCGTCAGCGCGCCGATCACGGCGGCCAGCCGTCGAGTGCGTGACCGCATCAGGACTCCACGCCCTTCGGCTGGACGAAGACTCGCGCCGCGGTCGCCGCGTAGAACAGCCCCGTCGCCATGAAGAGCGCGTACGCCAGGGGCTCGCCGCTCCTCATCCGCCACAGGTCGAGCCCGATCCAGAGCGCTGCCGTCAGCGCGGTCCAGCCGACCATGCCGTACCAGAACCTCTGGTTGCGGCCCTGCTTCTTGGCCGAACTGTT
>Ga0307509_10004586_pt1 | contig 19808 bp, 22 predicted proteins | sample 10_EM_MG_FD_202245 | JGI IMG/M metagenome (GOLD analysis project Ga0307509, IMG submission 202245) | Populus trichocarpa ectomycorrhiza microbial communities from riparian zone in the Pacific Northwest, United States - 10_EM | ecosystem: Host-associated > Plants > Roots > Unclassified | place...
ATACAGGAAGGAGATATTTATAGGCAAAGCACCTCTGTGCCAAGACCCACTAGTACATGAATTTTGGCCGCTGCCAGATATGCTACCCATCACATCAGACTACCCTAGTACAAACCCTGCCCCACACTGGTACTCCTCGGGGATCGGGTTCAGCACCCCTGGTTGGTGCAAATACCTCTCTTCTGCCGGACAGTTGTACGAAGGTATGATCAAACGAGGTGGGAAAACTTAGGGTGCTGATCGGTTAGCAAAGGTGGAGAATGGGGGATGTTACGTGATGTGATTAACCTCGCGCGGTTGCACTGTGATTGTCCAGGTACGGTACCGGTATGATATCAACTGGATAGGAGTTGAAAAATTGATTTTACTTATTGGCTAATTTTCTATTAGGAAACCATATCTTGATGTATATATCATAGGCAAGAAGTGACTATATATTGGTAGGGGAAAACGGGAATATTTTGGATGTCCCTCATTAATATTTAGTCCTTCCTTATTATTGGATTAACTTTTCTCTATATTAAGGTACTCCCCGCCTGAAATGCATTCGACTATGATACTTTATCAAGCCTACCTAGTTTCCTAATTAATGTTTCCTGTACAATCTGAGTTGTTTGGGTAAGGAGATGCCTGAATGGGCTGCAAGTTCAGTATTATGGCTACCACAAGTGAGTTACTAGCATCCGGTATCATAATAACCAAATTTTCGTAGTATGATATGATATGGTGGCGACAAGAAAAAGTTACCGGACAACGCCAGAAGTGGATCTGCCGTGACGGAGGAGGATTGTCATATGATTACAAGTGCATTATAGCCTCATCATAACCTGGCCCATCGCCTACCTTAGGCAATACTACAGCAGCCCAAAACTCCTATAATACTAACAACTGGTACGATAGTGAAGAATATGTCTGCTTGTGCCTGGTTACTTTCTTGCCGCGACTGTATATATCACTGGGTGCACCACATTATGTTTATGATGCCTGATCAGATAATCAAACTTCCCAGACAATCTCGTTTCCCAATCACCCGAATGGCTATTCGGCCATTCTTCGTTTCCAAGTTTTACAGACACCCGAGTTCCGTACCCCACATTATCTTATGACCCTCTTTTCCCCTACCCGAGTACCACCGGATTGGGCAATGGAAATTTCCGGACCAAACCTTAATAGGTTTAGAGGAGCATGTCAGCAAAATGCCGTTTACAGCCTGCGGTCAAAAAAATATCGGAAAGTAGAGCGTTTTTTGCCATACCTCGGAAGTGAGAAAATTCGAGGGTAAAAATTCGAGCTCAGGGGAACAAGCAAGAGGAAGGCAAAACCGAAATGGGAGTTGGTTACTAAAATGGTAATGTGCTAAGTATTCGGGTACCGGCACAAGCACCAGCCAAGATGTTTTCATACAGGGCGAGGATAGCAGGAGTGGCTAAGACATCGAGTTTATTGCATAGGAAAACATAGCAACATGCTGCCACACTGACCTGCTGTTCTTCAATCGGATTTTATTACTAAAGAGAGCCATGCCAATCCAGGCTTCGACACTCACAGCATTTCATCCTCCGGGCAAACCAACCGGAAACCTATCACAAGCTATACCGCAGCCATTCTGGTACATGGCCAATCGTAGGTTCCATAGTGGGAAACCGCACTATTACCTGCCAACACATTCGGTGTTTTTGCATCTCTTGTCACCACTAAAGGACTTATCGTACCTGGCAACCCTGGTACTAGTCCAAAAACGTCTTGCATGCTTGTACTGCACTCCCAGGAAACGAGACGTATCAAATAACAGGGGCCAGGGCTGTGGTCCCTGGCGAGGTTGTGCGTAATACCAAGTATTGAAAGCATGTTGATACCGCAGTAGCTGTGAATGTGTTAGTCAAAAAGGTTCAACCTAGCTTGAATTGGGGCAGGAGGTGAGCTCCCCGTTGTTCTCTTCTGGGATAATTGGCTTCTGTCCTTGGTAAGTGAGAATCGGGTACGGTAGGCTGTAATGGAGGACCTCCATACCTGTAGCAGACAGGTATTTATGATAGAGTATCTGCATAATGACTTAAGGACGTAATTCTCGACTTCAAGGAAGTTCTAGCAAGGGGAACGCTTTTGGTATTACTCTACTGTAGCCCTTTGATTCTCTGTGCAACGTTAAGCTCTGACAAAAGCTTACCCTCCTCAAAACAAAAACCCAGTTACAAGTGTAAATTCGCAATCGGTGGCAATATTCGATATCGACGAAATGCTGTTTGGTTTCACTAAACCTAACTTGAGCAATGTCAGGGCTCTACGCTATTAGAGCACACGTCAACAATATGAATGCACAGTACGATAATATGATAATTATCCGGACACTCTCTGGCTTAGAAATTCTCTAATGGTGAAAGCGCATTTCTGCTAGCTATAATAATATTTGATTTACATACCCTGGCATTGGTGCCTTGTTATCACTAATCCCTGGACAATATTTATACTCCTCACCTTAATGGACATAGGTGCTGTCGTGGTTCATTCATTAATAAATTAAAGGAAGGCTAGCACTCTACTCTCAACCAGGAAGCAATCCGCCCCACCAGTTCCTCCGTTTCTAAAAACCAGACGAACCGGGAATCAGCTTCCTCATGGCACCCTAGTTTGCACCCATCCATTCAGCCAACGACTCCGTTTGTCCAAACCCCGCCCCCAACGCTCTAGAACAAACACTCCATCAATCAATCACTACATCGCCACCTCTGCCCTCCTACAGAACAGCGCAGCATAGAATCCACCTCCCTCCCTCCCTCCCTCCCTCCAAACCCCTCCCAAACTGGCTAGGCCGCAAACCACGGCATCAAACCCCACCCCCTACATGTTGCGGGAACGCCTAAGGATGACCTGACACTCCCCCTATATATAATCCGCGCCCCTCGCCCCCTAAGTCTGAATTCCGCAAACCGAAAGAAAGAAAGAACCTAAGGAACAATGTGCAACTACATCCTCCTAGCATTCGCATGCGGCCACAAATACCCGCAGTTCGACAGCATTTGCCGGAACGTGAGGGATCAATTTTTGGCCACGAGCGGAGAGTACGACTTTCGGGACTGCGACAGGAGGAATTTGGTTCGTAGGGTGGAGATATCGGGGAGGTGTTTGAGATGCGGTGGTACTGGTGGTGGGAATGGGTGAGGGGGGTAGAGTGGGATTGGGAAAATTGGGGTTGACGGGGGGGATGGTATAGGGATGTCTCCCAAAACAGGTCCGGTCCCTGGCCATTCTTTTCCTTTACTTTTTTCGAAAAGGACCTCTTTCTTCTCATGTTATGGAATTCCGGAAACTATTTTTTCTTCTTTATGGATAATTGATGGGGTGTTTGTGAGCGTTTTATTTGATGCGCGAGAGATTCTATGCTGTTTCCGAGCCACAATCGAAAAGTAATTACACACCTCATCACAGTACCGACACCGGTATCACTACAACTTCTTACCCCACTCTTTTCTAAGCACGGGGTCTCGGGAACCCTTGGGCAAAATCTAGTATTCATATCAACTTCCTCGCATACCATTATTAACTTAGCTGCCAAGACTACCGTATTTACGAACATTAATTCCTCCACAACAACCTCCCCGAGTGACACTACGTGACCTAACTCTATGAATAGACCACGGCGCCAGATCCCGTGAGAGCGCGCCAACATCAAATACACGCCAGACACATCAACACCTCCTCACTCACTAAACCGCTGTCGGAAACACCACAACTTTCGTTCGCCCCTCACCAGCGTCCAAAAATTCATAAGGCCCCATCCGCGCTTTTGCACTCCCAAAAGCGTCGGGGAAAGGAAAGTCCAGAAAATCCTCCGGGCGGGCGGGCGGTTACACGCGACTTGTCAGTTTCATGCTTCCTCTTTTTTGGGTTCGGCAGGGGTGCGGCGGAAGTCGGGCTTCTAGAGGCAAGGCTTAGCCGAAGTCGAGGAGGAGGAAGGGAGGGAGGGAGGAGGAAGTGAAGCATTCGAGGTTTTATCTGCAGAAGGATCAGTGGGTTCGGCGGCCTGAATTGTGGTATGTTGCAAGGAAGGGGGACTGTAGCAAGTACAGTAGCTATAGCAATCTAGCACTGGCGGGGACAATGGAAGTGGTAATGAAATAGCCACATTGAATTGGAAACGGTAGGCTATCAACAATCCACGACTCTCTCCCTCATTTCTTCTCAGGCTATCCAGACTACCTACCGTATAAGCATGATAATATACTAGCTCTAATGCTAAAAAACTAATCCGGTGAGATAACCCCAATCCCCTCACGACAACCCAAGACCTGTGGCTACGCGTAGATCCAATAGCCACACTAAAATCTCGGCTAGATCCAACCCTGAACCAATTTCGCCTCCCTTCCAAACCTTACAATTACCAACCGCCCCGTCCCAAACCCAGTTATCCGAAACACCCAAATGTCCAGCCACGACCTCTTGTTTGGCCAAATTGACTTCGAGGCTGCTAGGCGCGGGTACTTGTACTATAGTAGTGCAAGTACCAGTACCTCGGGCTGTTGTGTTTTCATGTAAGGGCGCTTCTTCTTTCTATTACCTCCGACGATTCACACCAGTGTGGGCACGCTCAGAGTATCTTGCGGCTAGGTTGGCGGAGGGGAGGTAGCTTCGGTTTGGGCTGCACGGACGAACTTGGAATGTTCGCCCCCATGTTTTTGTATGTTGTGGCTAGTTAAACCACGAGTATGATACCGTACCGTACAGTACGAAGGAGGGGGAGGAGGAAAGGGGAGTCATGATGTATATATCCCACTAGCAGACCCTCCTTCCATTCCTTCCATTCCTTCTTTTCCTGCCCGTCTACCACCGCCATCAACCAACCACAGGAACATTCTTTACTATACTATTTTTCCTTTCTTTCCTTTCCTGCCTTAATTTCTATTCCCATATCTGCAGCGCAGTGCATAGTATAGTACTGTACAGTACCCGGACCATATCCCAACCTTCATTCCAGCCAGCCCCACCAGCAGCAGGAATAACACTGCCATTCGCTTCTCCCTCACTCAATTATTAAAATTTATTGGGCATCAATCGAATCGATATAATTCCACCCTATTTCCGTTGAGCGGGTATATCCACCCCAGCGATCAAGCAAGTCGGCACAATCATTTCCAAAATGTTCACACTGGCACTCGCTCTTGCAACCTCCATTCTTCTCCACTGTGCCAGCGCTCACTTGGCTATCAGGGATCCAAGGCCACTACACTACAATGAACTCGGAGGCGCCGATTTCTATAGCCCTCCATTGAAGGACGACGGTAGCGACTACCCATGTAAAGGCTACCACTTGACAGATTGGGGAGCACCAGTCGCGCAATGGCCAGCCGGAGGTGCCGGTACTTTCACGTAAGTAATCCCCGGTCCTGACCACCACCCCCACCCTATCTAACCAACACAACAGAATAGACCTCTTAGGCGTAGCGGCGCACAACGGCGGTAGCTGCCAAGCCAGCATCTCATACGACGCCGGGCGCACCTTCAAAGTGTTAAAATCATTCATAGGCGACTGTCCCCGTGGCGCCGTGGAAAACACCCTCTACACAACCGAACAAACCTTCGACTTCCCCATCCCCACCAACGCCCCCCACGGCAGCGCGCTCTTTGCCTGGACCTGGTTTACTGTAACCGGCTTCCGCCAGATGTACATGAACTGCGCGCACGTCGAGATCGTTAACGCCGGCGGCGGCGGCGGCGAGGTCGGGTGGCCGGCCGGGATGCCGGACATGTTCATTGGCGAAATAAACCAGTGCAAGACTCAAGAATTCGGCAATCTATACTTCCCAGACCCAGGTAGCGTGGTGCAATTCGGGGGGAAAACGAATTGGGTCAATGCTGGGCCCGTTGGAGTCTGTAATATTCCGCCCGACGTGCCACCCAATGCGCTGATGCCCGGGAGGATGGCAAGGATGGCGAGGATGCTCAAGAGAGGGGTGAGGTGGTCACGATAACCTTTGGTGGTGATGGTGTCTGAGAAGGGTCAAAGGGGGAGGGGTTGTATATTGAGTTTGGTTGAGGGTTTACTTGTTGGCAGGTTCTTGTAATTTTTATTTGGTTGTTTGGGTAGCGTATACTTGTACAGATCTTGTATTTAACTTAACTTACCGCAGTCGGCACTAAAAAGTGCTTAATATGTAGAAGTGATCGATGTATGGTAGTATTCTAGCTGGGAGGCGGAAGTCCTGTTATGCTTATATTTTTCTAGCTCATGAAGTCTCCATATAACTTGTTTCGTGTACGACCTTTTCCATTAGGTTAGGAGAGTGTACTATACTATACTCGTACTTCGCCGTCACTCGACCTCACCCGCCCCCCCGGAGGCCAGCCACAACCGCTGCGCTACCGGCAGTTACGAATTGACTAGGGGAAGGACACTACGGGCAGAGGAATGTAGGCGGTCCGAAAGGGATCTCGCATCTACGGCGTCGAAGGGGAACACTGTAGCTTGAATGTTCTCGGAGAATACACGGATTGTAGCGCTCATTAGACCCAACCCGAAGCCACGGCTCTTCTGATGCATTAACACATACCCGTATCACAAGTGCGTCTCAGGTCACACGACCGGCACACACATTTGACCGAAACCATCCTTAACTCCCCTTGACGATTAAGAAGTGTATCATTGAATTCACAACAGAGAACTGATAAACTAACACCCCCCGTCGCATCAAGAACTTTCGTTACGATAACTCCGATTGCCCAAGAGTAACCAGAAGAAAGAAACCAATGACAGTGCTGATCCAACCATCGAAAACCCCTTGATTCCAGACAGTGTCTCATACCGGCATCTGACCGCACACAAAAAATACAACTTTACTCTTCCTCCACATTCCCATGGATCCGCTCTTGAGCCTTCTGGAGGAGGGTATCTTCCAAAGCGACGAGCTCAATTTCGACGTGAACTCCCTTCGGCAATTCCCTAACAGCAACACAGCTCCTGGCGGGTTTGTGCCCGGAAAAGTGTTTCTCATAAACAGAGTTCATACGGGCGAAGTTGGCCATATCGGAAAGGAAGACTGTGGTTTTAAGGACCTTGTTGAAGGAGGAGTTGGATGCCTTGAGGACAGCAGCGAGATTCACGAAAACAGCTTCCTGTAAAAGAGTTAATGTGAATGGGCCACGGGGGCGGGGGGGACTTTTTACAGTGCATTCCTCGATGGTACCCTCGATAACATTGCCGTTCTTGTCCGCGGGGATCTGACCGGAGACGAAGACGAGACCGTTGGCCTTGATTGCCTGGGACTGATCCCACCGTCAACTGAGTGCATTGGAATGAGGGGTAGATGAGCATACGTAGGGCCCCGCAGCTATAATCCGCCAAACGAAGAGGGAATGCAGTGGTCAATCAACGGCCCAGAAGAAGGGGCATCGATAGAAAGAATACTTACGAGGAGCGGCATCATGGGTGAGAACCTAGCAAACAAGCAATCCGTTAGCGAATTGATCAACGAAGTGAAGAGGAGTAGGACAACTCACTGGCTTAGGGATGGCGCTCATTTTTCTGGTAATGAAGTTTTTAGTGATGAAGCGTTTTGGAAAGTGATGGGAGAAGAGAAGATAGGAAAATGTAGGGGGCATCAATCAGTATTTAAGGGACATGGAGCTATACTGTTGTAGCAAATTAAGGTAGAGGGGATGACGAAACTAGGGTAGCATTTGTCTGGAGGGCACTAAGGGGCCAATACCGATGGATCTTGAGCTCTATGCATTTATAAAGCCGCATATACATGTTTCCCTAATCTAGTATCATATTCTGGGAATTGCATAAACGGCGCATATCACTAAGGTGCCTGGAAAAGCTTTCCTGAGAGAATTGATTGCAAGCTACACATCAATCGCCGGGAAAGCGAGAATATAAGTGACGTGCGAGTGTCCACTCATTATAGAAATGGGTTATTTGTATGGACCTTCCCATTATAACTACGAGGCCCACGTGTTGCAGAATAAATGTAGAGTATTAGATAACATACTAAATTTAGTACCGTACTGTACTCGTACAGTACAGGACAGGAAATTTGACTGCCCTCAAATCACTAACTATTCAGGAATCTAAAATCTGGTACCGGTACCGGCACAGTACAGTCGATTCAACGGCGAACAAATATCCACTACTCCACTGTGCAGTACAGCGCAGCACTGTACACTATTGCCACTGGAATTTTAAGGGATGTGATAGTTATATCCTATCCACACAAGACGGGGCCTAATCCTAGACAGACCCCAACCAAACCCAACCACAAAATTACTGCGAACAGTCACTAATAATACAACACAGTACGAATACTATATAGTTGCGGAAACGCTAGCTAACCTCCATCCGCTCCCATTATGAAACCTCCATCCGCTCCCATTATGAATTTAATACGAGCCCTGTCACAGGCTTGGAGCTCGTACCAACTCCAGGCCGGGTTTGATATAATAAGGGGTAGCGAGAAAATGAAGACAATAACACAACAGGGGCCGCAGACACTAGATCCAACCGATGTTCGGCCATCTTCCTCCACTTCAAGGATATAATGTCCGGAGCTAAACAAACTTCAATTACGAGGTGATTCTATCCTGCAAGCTCCTGCTCGGAGCCGCTTCATCCTTCGCACCCGGTGACCTACTCCTGGGACGACTCGATCCTCCCCGACCGCCTCCACCCCTTCTACCTCCTCCGCCTCCGCGACTGCTGTGTGGAGTGGGTGGTGGGCGAACGAATGCAAAATCCGAGTATATAGTCTGCTCGAGTAGCTTTGTATTGTTGGTGGCGGCAATTGCTTCGCGAGCTTCGGAAAGCGTGGAGAATTCGATCAAGGCGTATCCCTAGCGACCACATTCTCCTTCATTAATTATTCGGGAACCATATATATCTAGGTCAACATATGGGCGGGAATTATACTTTAACGTAGCCAGTTCTTCGATCCAAGTTAAGATGAAGATTTTGAATGTCACCAAATTCGCCGAAGCGGTCTTGCAAATCCTCCTCACTCGCTTCCTCGTGGACATTGGTCACAAGAACAATCCAACCTTCGATTGAGCGGACAGCGAAGGCTCCTGCGGCTGTCTTGGGATTAGAGGAAGCTTTGGAGCTTACTTCATTCTCCTCGACAGGAGGAACCTCATCCAAGTCCATCTCAGTATTGTCGGCCATTGCGTTATGAAACAGGTGCTGAAGGCCAAGGTGGAATAGTAGTGTATCTGCGAGGGTTGGTGCGAGGTGAATGAGGAATGACTCGTGGGAAGGGATGGTTGGGTGGGTTGTATGTTAAAGTGTTGGCCTTGACCGGGCTGGACTCAGAACATTGGGCGAAAGCTGGGGATGTTACCCGGCTTTCAGAGTTAGGTCAAGGTCGCCACAAAAGTGTGACAAGGAGACACAGCCAGGGTACAATCCTGCCCGTGCCGCCGCGCTCCACCTAGCAGTGAAGAGACGTAATCATCCGTCGTCACTCGCGAGGGGATTCTGCGGAACATTCTCTGTTCCTGTACCCATTCTTTAACAACATAAATATATTACCCCCTGCTCTTCCACGTAGCCCTTTGGAACCACCACCCACTTTCCTTCCTGCCCCCCTCATAACTCTCCCCGTCCCCCTTCTCCCCCCTGCTCCACCCTCAACCCCTACCACCCCACCACCGCCCACCGGCATCGTCATCATCGTCAAGGCCACCATCATCACTATCACCGTCATCATCCTACCTCTAGTGTTCTTAAAATCTTAGGTTTAGCCCCTATACCTTCACTGTAGTGTTTGCTGAATCCCTCTCTGTGAGATTCATGATCTAAAGGAAATGACTGGCCTAGGAAAAGCAACCACAGATCTACCTAGTATGGGTTCACGGTGGGACAGAACAGGGAGGCCTCTGCTGTTCAATGACGAAAACAGGCGCCCCGTTCTTTCTGGTGAAGCAGCACCCTTAAAGCAAAGAGCAAATGGCCTGAGCGAGTCAAAATGGGCCTCGGTTAGCACCACTGCTAGGGGAAAAGGGCTAGCCACCTCTACACAGTGGGACCCTTGGACCACCAACCCCTCTGTTACCAATAACTCCGCCGCGGTTGTGCCTAGGTTTAATGTAGATTTGGTTCTTTCCAAAGAATTGAAAGGAAAGTGTGATGAGGAGAAGCCTGAAGCTGTCGAGCTTGCTGGATATAAGGTGCTAAAAACCACCTTTGCGACGCAAACCGCCGAACAAAAGAAGCATCAAAGGCCGGTTCGCACTTCTGTTGCATCTGAACTCTCGAGCCCAAAGAATTTGCCGGGCATAAAAGATATGAGCTGTCTCGCTCTGCCCTCTCAAAGAGCCGCCGCAAACTCACGGGCCCTTGCCGATGTGGAATTTGACGATGATGGAGATGTGATTATGGCAGACCTTGAAGAATGGCGAGATATCAGAGAAGTCGCTGATGTAATCGCTGAGGACCGTGCCAATGAGAGAATTAGTCAGGGAAAGGTAAGTTAATCGTCATATGCCAAGTGTTAACCAATGTTGAAATCTGCTAAAGAAAGACAAACTCAGCCGGAAGTCCTTGCACCTGGACAGCGTGTTGATGATGCTACCCATATTATCGTAATTGATACAAGTTTCATCTTAGCTCATCTTTGCCTCGTTAACGACCTTGTTCTTTCATACATGAAGTGGGGCTGCGTGGTGGTTTTGCCCTGGGCCACTATCAAAGAACTAGACGGACTCAAGAAATCGAATCGGAGCATTACTGATATTAACTCACAATTTGGCGGCCATCATGTTGACATATCTACGCTTGCACGCGCCGCAAACCGCTGGGCATTTCAGGTGCTATCAAAGCCAGAGCCAGGAGTTTGGGGACAAACTAGGGAAGAGGTTATTGATGGGAATTTCAATCACGGCGACATGGCGATCTTAGACTGTGCTAGGTATTTAGCTGGACAAGGGATATTTATGGAATCTAAACTGATAGTGATGGTAGATTTTTCTATGATCAGGGGTATGATACTTACCTCTTGACAAATGATTTCAATCTCAGCGTGAACGCTATAATTTATAGTAAGTGGGAACCCGGTTGTGGCGCTCAAGATGAGGCACTAACTTTTGTAGAAATCAAGGCGTTTATGTACGAGAAAGGGCAGAGTAGCCAGTCCCTGTTGAAGAAGATTTATGGAAGATCTCAAAGACCCCGCCATCTCCCAAAACCGAAAGGATTTTTAACCCAAACTGCTGAATCCAAGGCTGAGCAAAGACTGGAGAAACAGGCCGAACCAAGGATTGAACTCACGGATGAGCAAAAGGTTGATTCCGAGGTTGTGCAAGAGGCTGAGGCGAAAGCCATAGCAGGTGCTCTACCACCAAATCTAATTCCCGGCTGTTATATCCCCCCGATGGCCACTCGACCCCATGCCAGCAATAAAGCCTTTTTAAACGGGTTGCGTAGTTCGTCTTCTGGAACACTTAAAGCCCGGAAGGGCCCGGTTGGAAATGGGATGGCTGAATCGATCCATGCTCCTCGGGGCAGAGAGGCCAAAGACACGAACCATGATAGAAGCTATGTGCGCTCCACCATGCCAACAATAGCTGCAGCCGTTTCAGCCAAGCATCTTTCTACGCTGTTGTTCGAGATACAGGCCGACGCACTCTCAAGCTTTAGAGCAGCTATGAAACACCACATTCTCCGCTGCTTTGGAGACGAAGCCGACTACCTCGAGATCTACCCCGAAGACCAGATCCATAGTCTCTACGATCTTGAGAGCTTCATGCTTAAGCACAGCTGTGCCGTTTTCGCGGAGTTCATACCTAAACCAACCCACCGCCAGCTCGTGTCCCGCTACTTCTCAGGCACCCTCCGCGAGCTCGAGAAGTTCTCGCGTGCTTCTGGAGAAGCAGGTAATCGGCCGTCTGTTTCCGAAGTCTTGGACTTCATTGGTGCTTTAGATTCGCTCTGGCAGATGACGGGTGCCGGAATTCCACATCTCGCGGGCTGTGTTTGGCCAGTTGACGTTTGGAGGCATAGGGCTAATAACGATCTCAGGTCGTCTTCTGCTTAATTGATTGAGCTCTCTGTATCATATGTCTTATGACGGCACCCGATACACATTTGTAGCGGGATTGAGATGGCAACTATGTGTTTTTTCTCCTTAATATTTCCTATAGCCTATTTAGGCTAAATAATTCAATTGCTACAAGCGTAAGAAGGGCTATTTTTTTTTCTTCCTGTGAGATCTTTTTCTTGTTCTCCCCCCCGTTTTTCTTAACATAAAAAATCAAAAAATCTACCTGAATAAATACTGGTTCCGTTGCTTGCTACCAGTATGAATGGGAGGTATGAGATGATTTTCAGGGATTGGGTTTATAGGGCATGTACAGTAAGGTGCAGATAAGACATCCGATCCTTCTTGTATACAATGCACCTGTAGGTCTTTTTTTGCCAATGCTAGAAACACACTTGCACTACTCCCCCGCCCTGCTCCAGGTGGTCTAGTGTACTTTCTTTACTCGATCTCCTTTCACCTGTATCCTGTCACAGGTCACACACACCCTACGCCGCACAGGAACACTACACTCTTCTGGTCTCAGCAACCTCGGACATCCATTATGCCTTCAACTATCACACAAGTCCCCCCACCAGGGACTAGCCTTGAATCATCTGGGCTCATTTTTGTAGATAGGTAGGCTTTAAACTTCTCTGAGCCTGCCTCCTTCGTAACTCGGTCTGAGTAATTCGTCCGTACCTTCGGTCTTGGCTCATATACCACCCCAGGAATGATTTGGTCGCTCGGCTGGGTGTCTTTGTTATTCTCCCTTGAGTATCTTGTTCCATTAGCCAATCCCTTTGGGGTCAAGTTACTAGATGAACAATGTAATTCTAATATATATATACCTCACACCCCGCCATCCCGGATCCTAATAATCCGGACACCTCACTGTCCAGTATGAACCTCCGAGTGTTCTGAATTTCTTTATACCAAAACCTATCCTACAATCCCGGATGACCGGCAGCAAAATTTACCGGGCAGCCAGATCCTTAAGATTTTGCCTATCCAGGATAGCGGGGTGCGACTGCACTATTCTCTAATAATTCTAGAAGGTGATACGATACGGATATACGAGTAGTCCTGGAAGGCTCTTCCTCCGCAGTGGTGCATAAAAGTGGAAGGTGACCGTGGTCGGGTGTGTTATGCATGCTTTGAGTACTGTACTAGTACTGCACCTGTGTTGCCCAAGTTTCATTTAACGTTTCACTCAGGATCCGTTCAGGAGAGCACCCTTGAAAGATGGGAGGAAATACCGTACCGTAATTGGTTCACAGAACTCTTCTTTATGGGGGCAGTTGCGAGAAATCTGCTCGTTGATTGACTTGCCACTTGTAACTTACGTTTGGAGGTCGGTAAAGCCTTTTGTCCCTCAGCTCTTTTTTTCTTTTTTTTCCTTCTTTTTTTATCCCAACAAGGCATTCGTTCTATAAAGTAAATTATGAAGAGTGGGGGAGTAGTATGATAACGTATTAGAATAATTGAACGAGTACACCACTGTAGAGCTCGGTAAACTCTGCCCTTCTCTCTCTCGTTCTTTTTTTCCCCCTCCCCTTTTTTCCTTCCTCCCTCCCGCTCTCACACCAATAATCATGGGGCAAAAAAGGTACGAGGCGGAGGAGCTCTGGGGGCGAAAGATGGATTTCGTAATGTCGACCGCGCAGTGGACATCATTGGGCTGGGAAAGATTAACGTGAGTTAGATCACGCAGCATAATACTGCGAGGAAATTGACATGTCTGACTAATTTTTTTCTCGCATGAGCTCAGAGAGTGAGATTTCAGGATAGGAGTGCTAGAGTACTCGAGTATCACACATCCTGCGCTGGACTATCGGGGCAAGTTCATGGATCTGCCTCAGGGAGTGATGATGGGTGAAGTGGCATGCGACCCTCCGCCTACTGTGCAGTACGGTACTGTACTAAGGCGGCCGGATTGAAGTGAGAAGGCTCTTTTTGTACTAGTGCATGTCAAGTGAGAACTAACCACCTATGGTATAGATTTGCCAAACTGGCTATGTAGCCAAGGCCTCTATGCCAGAAGTGATGGAATTTTTCACCGAGTTCGACGAGTTTACACCGTATGTAGTAAAAATGTCACTTGGCATAAGCTAGTCTAAAATAGAGCCTTCTCATTTCAATTCGGCCGCTTCAGTACAGTACTGTACACTGGCCTGCGATGGCACTGGTATGATGCCGGGCACTTGGAATCAACCAAAAACAAACACAATAATGGTTCTCAAAAATACCCTACCAAAACAACACCTTTAGGGAGATGGGGCTTGACAAGGGTTCTCAGAAGGCTGCGCTCCTCTCTAGCTCTATCCTTCCCAATTTTTAAAAAGTAATATTTGTGGAAGGTATCGGCAGTGATAGCCAAGTTCAGCTATTCCGTATTTATTATGTAAGCGAAACGAGCTACCCGCTACTACTGGGGTTTTGAAGGGGGGAGGGGTTTGAAGTCCCCGTACGGTATGATACTCATTACTGTCAGAAGCAAAAAATGGATTTAATTTGGTATCATAGGTATAATTCTAGGAAGGATAAAAAGTTTTGACATATCAAACCCCTCCCATCACTAACTTAGGGGCTGTTTGGCGAGACAATTTTGCAAAGCCTGGCTAGCTATCATACAAACCATGGTTGTGGAACCATGGTTGGAAGAACCTCATACCCTATGTCAGAAACAGTCAAAAAATTGGTGCTGGTTGCTGCAAACCATGGTTTGTAATTCACGTCTACCAAACAGTCCCGTATTATAGTTACGAGTACAAACCACGGTTTGGATCAAAACCATGGTTTGCCATCCCAAAATTGTCACGCCAAACAGCCCCTTAACGTCCGCCCCCGAGTATGATACTGGCCGGAAAAAAAGAGTCTGGGTTCTTTCCAGGTAGCCGAGTATTGTGTACCATACAGCAACCACAGCAATTGCCTTAGATCTTGTTAGGGCTTGTTTGGACGCGACGGCTCTATACAAATGACCGTGTCCCTTCCGTTCCAAGATTCGGAAACGACGACCGCTTCTACAGGTATTCATATCATAAAATAGTCACAAAACGGGCCGGTTGCCCCCCTCTCCGTTTTTGCCAAACAGGCTCTTGACCATTACAAACAACCGAATGGAAAACGGTCATTTCTATGGGACAACGGAATGGAACAGTAGTGTCCAAACAGGTCCCTTTCATGTGTTTGTTTATTTAATATGAATTTGGGGTCCTGGGTTATTAATGGGAGTCAGGGTATTGTGCGTGTTGCCGGAAAGGTTAGGGTTAGTGACTTTGGGAATAACCTATGGTCGTGGAACAGGAAAATATACACCCCCAGCAAATAGACAGTCCCCCATTGATCGGCTCGTCGGCCAGGATTACTGGGGTCCGACCAATCAGCAGCGAACTGCATATTTGCTAGGGGTGTATGTTTTCCTGTTCCGCGATTGTACTGTACTTTTTTTTTGGCAAGTATCATACCCATCGGGTTAATTTCAAGTGCCCGGCACCATACAGTACGATAGAAGGCTGCCCCAGACGCACTCTCAGCCGGTATATTATACTCGTATGATCTCGGCTTACCGCACCGGACACTGTTCTTTCCCGCGTAAGGTAAGTTGCATACGACGGGAACATATTCCCGCGCCTTATGATTGAACACCACACAATGCTACCGAATGAGTATGAATACATTCCGGCATGCGGCGGTAGCGCAACAATCACAGCGGGCCGGGGCGGGGTAAAGCAAGGTGAGACAGCTGTGCTTGGTGTGATAAATGGAGTGAACCTTTTCAATACCATGCTCTTGGCGTGAAACCCTTCCGGATACCATTGACCGAGAAATATGCCATCGAAAAAGTGAAACCATTGCATGGAACCATCACTCTCTTCGGCCACCATTAAATAGCAAAGAAAAATTAACAAATAAAGTGAAAAAGGAGTAAATGCGGTCAATGTCTTAGATTTATTTTTCCACCCTCAGAATGGCTTCCTGTGGCATAGTTTTTTAAGCCAAGAACCCCTAGAAAATAGCTAAAATAATAATTGTAAGGAGGTTCCAGAAAAATACTAGAAGGGTTGAAGTAATTCTTTATTTTTCTGTCATTTTTTTCAATTTGTTTGCATTGTTTAAGGGATAAAAATATACCGGTATGCTAAAGTGTTTAAAGTCTTCATTGTTCGTTCCACTGGGTGTTGCCCCTGTGAAGGTTTCACTTTCTCAATGGTATATTTCCCGGTCCATGGTATCCGAAAGGGTTGACCGCCAAGCGCATGGTATTCTAAAGGTTTTCTCGTGATAAATGGTATGAGAATAAGATTTGGTGGGTTAGGTTATGGCTTGGGTTTGGGTTCATCATCGGAAGAGGGGGTATGGTAGGTAATTGTGCGGGGAAGTAGAACTACCGGCGGAGCATCGTGAGCAGAGCGGTGTACGATCGTACTCGGGAACCGGGAGTGATGCTCCACCTGACCTGATACGCCCGGGCAGCGCAGGGGCCTGTGCGGTGAAGTTACGAGAGCATGGTACCGTATCTTCCCTAAAACGTATCTCTGCTGTGATACGTCACAATGCTGCGGGTGGGGCTATTAGGAAGATTTTTAGGAGGATTTTGCAGTCAGGAATCTGGGATCTTTGAGGTTGTTTCTCGAGCAACAAGCCATAGATGAGGGCCCCATGTCCCATCTGAGAGATAGACAGAGGACTCTGGAAGTGGAGAGATATCAACCTTCATGAGGTGGGCAAACCAATGCTTGTATCACTTATGGCGACGACCATACTGCCAGTATCGCTTCTCTGCAGCTGCCCCCAAGTCCGGAAGGAGCGGCAAGAACCTCGCAGGTAGGGTGATTTTCTTTCCTCCAAAATTCGATTTATTTGGCAGAGTGTACAGTACTAGTACTCGAGTACAAGTAATGCAGGAATGAGTGGGTCAGTGGCTGAGGAAATCGAATAATGGCATATCTAGGTGGGAGCAAATTTCGAGCACCTCGAACTAAGAAAGGTGCGAGTTCCGGAGGTGGGCTCAAAAAGCGGAGTAGCCGAGGACAACCAAGGGAGCCAGTTCCCAACCCTTAGGAATGTTTACGAACTTCAGCCTTTTCCAGCCCGCTGTTTTGTCCCCAGTATGATACGAGCTTGCGGTAAAATAAAAAAAAAGGGAAAACGTGACGAGAGATCCTGGTTGGAGAGTTTGATGGCTCGAACCGATCGATTTCCATGTTTCTGACCCCTGTTTTCCCATTTTTTTCTCCAGCAGACCGTAAACGAGGCGTGTCACAAAGACATCAAATCTGAATCCTTGGCTGCGAAACCCCCCCCTATCCTTCCACCTCTTGCATTTTACCAGCCCCTTCAGGCTGAATAAAACAGAAAATTATTTACGGCTCTCTTTTTTTTCTTTTTTTCTCTCTTTTCCCCTCCTAATGATGTAACCTGCCAGGGATCAAAGTTATTAAAGAGGGAGGTTTGCCGATCCTGGTTTAGGGATCCGGAGTGTGTGAGTCCGGTGGGGTTGGTTTGTACCGTATGTTATGTAATGTGGGCAGGGTGAAAGGAGAAATGGTGAGGTGCGCACTGTTTAGGGGATTGGAGGCATCGTGTTGAGAGGGTCAGTCGGGGGGACTGCACTCGTGCTAGTATCGATAGTACCAGTACTAGTGCGGAGTGGAGGAGTTATAGGGTAGATTATAGACCCGTGTGGATCAGTGGATAAGTGGAAGTGATGGTACAGTACGAGTACTTTGTCCCAGGCAAGAAGTACCGGGATTCGGAAACAGGAATTCGCAAAATATATGGCGGAAAATCCGTGCGTATCACAACTCACCACTCGTATTTTTGGATACTTCTCGCCTGGGACAAGTACAGTAGGGGTTTTCAAAGTTAAAAAAGTTGACGAAAAGTAGGTTACTGTGGCGTTTCGGGTAAGCTTGGCATACACAAAAATGGTTAATTTACAATCACTCTACCATACCATACCATACATTTTTTTCAGGTAGAGACGGAGGTCAAGAGGTCCGTAACGAGCCAAGATCAGGGTTTTGGCTCTGGTAACGAGAGAATACTTCCATGCGGGTTAAGCACCTGGGCCTTATTAACCACCAACAAGCCAAAGGTATCTCAACTTCTTATTAGAAGATAGGAATTTTCTTCGCTCTTACAGTAATACTAGCTCAAAGAAAAATCTGTCCCCAGCTTTTAGAGATGTGCCTGCTAAACCCACCCACCCCCTAATGCCTAGGGGAACAGACTTGTTATTTGGGCGAGTACATACCAAACTTGCTCACTTTACTCAATCTCATTTTTGGGGGCTTCAAATATGCGACTTGAAATCCCCTGATACAATTGGCCACTGTTAATATGTGCCCTAATGCACACTAATGCATGGCTGGGTGCCGATCATTTTACCATTGTATCTCCTCTGAACTTTGAAAACCCCTAGTAGGAGTAGAATGGGGCGGCACAGGAGGAGGCTGATGCAGAACTGCTATTGTTGGTGTGATAATGGGAGTACTGAGTAAAGGAGCATGCGACCCTCACTACGATGCTACTGAATCCAGTCACGAAGCGGCTCTGACAACAAAGTTTTCGGAGAACTCTGGCTAGAACTACTTAAAGTCAACTCCTCTTTAGTTCTATCAACTCTGTTTTTTTTGACAAAGCGAGTATTGGCTGAGAAGGATGAGAGCCTGAGAGAGGTATTTTGGGAAAGGTGAATACCTACAAATTTATGCCGGGGCCCTACTTTTTTTGTGTGTATTACTAAGCGGAAGTAGAGTTACCGGGAAGATATAAGAGGAGGTGGATTTTGGGCGTCTGGTATGATACGGTACCGTATGGAACAGTTTGAATTGGGTGCTAGTCAGACTAAGCCGGATATGGAGTTGGGTGGGATTTTGTGAGGATTCTGTAACTCTGGCCGTGCTGAGTCAGTAATGGTCTGAAAAGTCCATGTTTGCTATCATACCGACAAGAGCTATTTGGTGGCTACTTTGGGTTTGGTGCGCCAGACAGTGAATTTTGCCGTGTCGCACGGCCCAAGGGATAGGGTACGGTAAGGTACAAGTACTTGTAGCTGTCCCCCGGGCAGGAAGTGCTGGTACAAGTTACTTGCACCGGGCATTTAGAGGAAAACAGGGATATCTCAGGGATATTTCAGGAATCTTTCAGAGATATTTCGCCCTTCCTCAACGTGGCGTTTACCCCTCCGTGTCAGGATATTTCCTGCCTGGGACGAGAACTGGTGGCATGGTGTTGCAGGCCTGAATGGGAGGGGGGGGAATACCCCAAAGTGGGCTGGGAAGGTAAGGTGCATTTGCGAGGCCATTTTATTTTTATTTTTTGGACCTTTGGAAGCACGGGACGTATGGGAAGTTTGAACTTTGTTTACCGGGGGGGGGGGGGGAGGGAGAGGTATCAAGAGTCTGACCTGTAAGGAGAGGGGAGGAAGGGCTATTTTGTGCATTTTATACTGCACCAAGTCTACCCTTACTCATAGTATCCCCTTATACCCCCCTCTGCACGTCCCCCCCCCTCCCCCGAATCAAGGTCATAGTGGACTGTCAACCACAAACACGGAGAAGGGAGGCTTATCGCTGCAATAAGTTGTCCTGTATGCCAACCAACTGTAGCTGTCAACTGCTTCCTCGGCGGATGCGTGCCTGGTGTAAGGGGGATGTCTTGGACCGTGTCTACTGTGCTACGCTACACATTTTTTTGTGAGGTGGTGAAGGGGCTGAGATTTGTTTAAACCACCCTATCGGGGAGAGTGTATGATACTGTATCATACTTGTTTCTCCAACTGCATTTGCCGCCCGG
>Ga0307509_10004587_pt1 | contig 19806 bp, 13 predicted proteins | sample 10_EM_MG_FD_202245 | JGI IMG/M metagenome (GOLD analysis project Ga0307509, IMG submission 202245) | Populus trichocarpa ectomycorrhiza microbial communities from riparian zone in the Pacific Northwest, United States - 10_EM | ecosystem: Host-associated > Plants > Roots > Unclassified | place...
TAATTCACTACCTCTAGTATTTTTTTGTATTTTTTTTGCTAATAAGCGAAACCGTTACTTTATTTTTAATCATATTCCGTAATTGGGAAACATTTACGGTGAATTTTGCTGTTGACACAGAGCAGCCGCTCACTATGAGTGGGTCGGCCGAAGCCGTATAGGCCGGCCTAGGCTATATAGGCCAGGCCGGCCTATCAGGCAGCCGGGAAAAAGCCTATATGGCCTATAGGCGGGCCCGGCCAGGCCAGGCTCAGGCTTAACCAGGCCTGCAGGCTCGGGCCAGGCTAGATCCGAGAGAATTTCGACAGGCCGGGCCCGGCTTTACCGAAGCCTGGCCGGCCTGGCCCGTTGGGAACACTGATCTACATGACGACCGCAAACAGTTGGTTGGGAGGGATGGGCAACAGCTTCAACCTGGCAATTACTTTGTTGTCACTAATGGTAGGCTTCTTCATTTCTTCTAACATTAGCCGCTACTCACTTCGAATAGGTTCCGTCAGTGTCACCGATGAAGCCCCGCTAATTTGTGCGCTTTCGTTTCCCTCCGGGACTCGTGTTGAACCGTTCCGCGATGCTGTGGTCAACCGAGATCAGCGATGCGTTATAACAGGCGAGCAGGCGATGCTAGCTCATCTTGGCAGGTGGAGGGGCTTCGAGGTCGCTCATATTTTCCCTTTAGCATACGAGAGGCAGTGGAATGACTGCAAATACAGTCGTTTGATCACCGCCCCTCCCGCCAATGAGTCCCACGGATCCATCAACTCTGTCCAGAATGGAATCATGCTCACGACCACGATTGGCCATTTCTTTACTTCCTATGAATTGTCAATTAACCCTGATGTATGTAGGGCTAGATATTCAAGGTTTGGTGGCTAATAATGGTCTAGGATAACCACAAGATCGTGTGCTTCACAGCAGATCTCGCAGACTATCACATCGCCGGTCGTCACCTTGACAGGACGTTTACCGATAACCCACTCCGGCCGCCTGATGACCTCCTGCGCTGGCACTTTCGCCAGGCAGTCCTCGTTAATGTGAAGGGTGTTGGAGAACCTACTTTTGAGCATGATTTCCCGCCTGGATCAGACGTGATGGGCATGATTATGAGAGGCCCAAAAGCTGGCGAGAGAATCGAGTTTGAGCTATTTAGCCGTTTCAATGCAATGGAGGTCACTCCTGAGGCAAGTGTAAGCGGCGAAGTGATGTGTGACTAGGGAACTGGAATATTTTAGATCACCACGGGATTTAGCAATGAGGTTTGTTCATAAACTCTTAACAATCGGGCGCACTGTGAGGCTTTATCTTAAGGCACATTAGCAATTGAAACCCTTTTTACAGATCATGGCTGCTTTTTCCCTTAAACGGGATGGAATGTATAATGAGTGTTTTTTAGAGCCTTTGTAACTGAATCAGGCATTCAATGAACATGTGACGCATATATTTTTATACAGTAAAAGGCAAAGATCCCTAGTGCAATACTCTAAGGCATGCTTTCCTTGAGTCACCCTATTGGTGAAGGAGCCGGTGGTTTCCCTCTTATCCCAGCCCTTATTCAAGGCCCATTAAGAGCAGGTTATTCACCTCTGGATCCGGGTGATGATCCTCCGGATGACTGGCCTCTCCTCCCCATGTTGCTCGCAACCAGATCTCACAAAATAACTAACGATGCTGGTGTCCCACTTGATTCAGAACATGCCTATACCAAGCTCTTAGATGCCGCACTCTGGAGAACAAGGGCAGTTTTGCGAATGTTGTGGGAGCACAGGCCAATTATATCATTATAATACTAGATACAGAGTCACAGGATCTCACTCATATGAATAAAGTGTGCTATTATCAGTATTATTGACCACTCTGATTATTGCCCGTTCTTCATTCAACTGGTTATAGGCTTACCTGGCTGTACAAAGCAACCAGCAGCCGATTAGATTGGAGGCAATGAAAGAGATAGTATTGTGAATAAAGAAGGAAAAAAAGAATTGACGGAAGTGAAATGTGGAAATCAATCTTGGCCGGGCAAAACGGAGACCACCAGTGTGTTAAACAGGTTGTGACAAATTGTGACTAAGCAAGGAAGATTTCACATGACTAATGCTTATTAATCATAAATGTATGTTGGTTTCACACTATGATGTAATTGGACTCATAGTTCTCACATGACTGGGCACTTGCGAGTTATTATTATGTTATAATTGGTTGCATGTTTGATGAGTCACAATTGTGACGTCATATGATGTAATGACTTTCGCACATGACTCATATTATGAGTCATGGGTTTCACATATGTGACCCCCTTAAGTACATGACTTATTTTATGGGTTATGATTGGTTAGCGGTATGTTGGGCAGTGACTCATATGAGTCATCAGATGGATTTCACGCTATGACTCAATATGAGTCATAGAGGTTGTATTACGAGAGGTGATGAGTCACCAGGGTTAGGGTTGTGGGAAGATGCCTATATATGGGACTTGGTTCCAAACAAGAGATAGGATCTTCACGCAACCATCTAAGTGCTTTTCTTATACTTAAGATATTGCTGACCCATCACACTTTACTTTCTTTACATACACTCCTCCAGTACAAGAGCCTACCCTGTAAGACAGCACGCGGAGACTATTGTGAGAGTCTGAGAGACGGGTTACCTGAATATAGGACTATTGTGATAGTTCTATTAAGCACGACGATCCACTCGGCTTACTATCTCAAGAGATAGTATCCTTCGACGGATCACGGAAGACAAGCAAGCTAGTTCAGTACTCTCTCAAGTGATAGTACTTTCCTACTCCTTGGTTCAGGAAAAGGAGACTCGCCTATGCAGCAGACGACTGTCGTTGCCTCTTGCACTACCGCTTAACAATAGGATTGTTACTCAGGTACAATTATATAATAACCAACTACACTACCCAAGGCTATCATCATTGTATTCCTGTATTTGTTGGTATTCAAGTTGTACATGATGCTGGAAGAAGCTTGTTAAGCAGGGCTGATTTCACCACCGATTAGGTGTTGTGTTGATGCTTGATGTCAAGCCAAACCGGGGTTCATTGTTGGAGAATCACAAAAGCAAACTTGAAGTTTGCCAAGCGGTATTGCAGTCCCTGTTTGTAAGCTTTTCTCGGTTCTCTCATCCCATCTTATCAACAATATATCCAATGCTAGTTTTCCTGCAGAGAGTATATCTACGCCCTTTTTTTGCCCTTTTCCCTTACAGTGAGTCGAGTCATTCTTTGCTAATTTAATTATATGCTGCCTGAATTGCTAACTATGTAATAGAAGCTCTAAACAAAGACCCGCCACTATGTATGAAAGTGTACACGCGACCCATCTTGGACAAGGTGTAGGGCGGGTTGTAGGTAAGTCTGCCGAACGTGGCTCACAGAATTTCTATCCAAAAGGCAACCAAGACTTCGCTGTACTTATGCTCACATCATAGTAGGTGCTGGACACCAAGGAGGAAGCCAAGTCATGCCCCCACTTGACCCGACTGCAAAGATTCTGGCATCCATCGCGGAATTGTCCAAGTGCATGGACAAGCAATTTGCAGAACTTCGCCTCCACATTGCAAAAAGGTTTGCCAACATTCATGTCGAGTTGGCCCAACAGGGTACCAATCTGCGTGGTGAAATAGCCCAACAGTTTGCCGGAATCGATGGCGGTATTGGAAAACATTTTGCCAAGGAGTCTGCGGACATTCGTGTGGATTTGGGCAAAAGACTTGTGCAACAGTGTACAGATGTGCGTGCCGGCATGGGAAAAAACTTTGCGGAAGTTTGTGCCAATATGCGTCGCCACGCTTATGAGAGCCGAACTGATATTCGTAACCTCAACCGCATGGTCGATAATGAGACTGCCGAGGTTCGCTGCAGTTTGACTGCCATTGATGATCGCTTGCTCGACTTCGAGGCCGCCCTTTTGCATATTCAACACTATAAGCTTATACACAGCGAATATAGATTCCAGTGATTTGGCGATGCCGAACCTTTATTGGTATGAACAATTTGGATAGAGAAAAGTTATCAAAGAAACAAAAGATAATGGAATCGTGTACGGTAATGAATGACTTTGACAAGGAGTAGAAAGACCAAGTGAATGAATAATGAATGCGATGATGGACGGAAAACAAACGAACAAAGGGAAGAACAGGCTTTCTTATATCCTCCATGAGATGAGACCTTTCCTCCACAGCACACTTCCTGCGCGTGCCGTATCTTTGAACAGTTTCTTCTGCATAGTAGCTCTTAGAGTTCGTTACGGGGCGGGGCGGGTTTTCACTCGCTAGGCCCCGCCCTTACAACGGGCCGGGGGGGTTATTTTGGGGTTGATCCCCGCCGCGCCCCCGTCCGGGGCGAGTCCCCGCTCATTCCCTGGATGGGGCCCCGTTTCTCCAGACCTTTTTTAACGGGGACCCATCTGGGGAACGGGCGGGGCTGGGGGTAGGGGTAGTGAACCCGAAAGAAACACGCCCCGCCCAGAGCCGTTCGGCCGGGCGGGGAATTGGGCCGGGGGGCCACGTTTTTCGGGGCCCCGGAGGCCCCTTAACGAACACTAGTAGCTCTTTCCTACTTCTCAGCCGAATCCTATCCGTGGTGGAAACCCAAGCACCGAGGCTGTGGTTAACCGGTTTGCTGAATACTGAGTGTATAACTGCGGGTGCCATGGTTGTTCGGCTATTGATTATAGTTCGTGTTTCATTGTCGATGGATGGAGGTTTGGATGCAGGGTTGATGTCGGAGATCGGTATGAAGCTAATTGTCATGAGACGTCTTTCGAAAACTTAGTGTGTAACAGGTCAGAGGGATAAGGTTCCTAATCCAACGTGCATGGGGATATATGCAAATGGTGAGCAGTCCAGAACGATCCACGTTCAACATTGCACATTCATGTAACGGCTTCCTGGGCAGTTGACCGTTTGGACGAGATAGACGACCCTCTGGATAAACCATTGGTGAGACCCACTGATGTGGGCGTTGCGGTTTCCGGCTAGTTGGTCACCCTTTCGGTGGCGCTGCTCGCAGTCCTGAATCGATCTGTGGGGGGTATGGGGGTATTATAATCGTCTGGGAAACTGGCGCTCGGTCGGATGGAAAAGCGAAAAGGAAAAAAAGTGTCAGCAATCGTATGAGGGTTGCTATTTCTTCAACGGGGTTTTTCTCTGGTTTTTTTCCAATTAGATATTCGTTTCCTGTTACAATAGGCTAGATCTTTCAGATTATAGTGGCCGTCACTGTCAAATAAAGGGACGAAAGACACCCTCTATCGCCTTTCTTATTTTTTTTCTTTGCATTCATGCATCTCTTCTCCTTCCATGGCTGAATGCCGTCCTCTTAGACATTGAAAGTGTGACAAATCGACGGGGTGAGCACCGGAGAAGAAAAGAAATGGAGATACGGAAACAATACAAGAAACCGACATCATTCTTATGTCTAAGCTTGCTCTACTTCCAATTCACAGTCAAAGATTTCACCCTTCCTTTGATAGAATGTTAAATACCATAGCAAATGGTAGCTTCATACCCATTGTAGTACTGTGGGGTTCGAAGTAAGCATACCGATATTACGAGAATGTTTCCTGTATTTTACATTCATAGCCCAAAGTTTACATAGCTACGTGTTAGACCGGTGGAGCAAGGGGGCAGGGATTAGTAACAGAGGGCAAGTATCGTAGGGTTTGGTGAAAGTGGAGGAGGCAACAGTTACAGGAACACAAGGGAGAACGGACGAAGGAACAACAACGAGGACAGAAAACTGCGGACCTTGTGTGTGGTCAATAGAGATTTTTTCTTTTCTCCACTGGGGGATTTTTTTCATTGTCTTTAGTTTCTTTAACTCTACTTCGTGTGTGAGCGGCGATTGCCCACCTTGGTAGTGGTTGGTTTCTAGATCGTGATATCATTGCCGTGTTTTCCTCCGTCAGTTTGTTCTGTTCATAATGTGAATGCGGCACAATGTATTCTATGTGGATAATACTTCGCAAGTACGAGGGGGGTTGTGAGGCACACTTAGCGAGGAGGTGAAGAAGGGGTCGGTAGGAGTTCCGGTTCTTAATTCTTCTAAGCCAGGTGGGCGGTAGCACCTTATTTATAGAAAAGTGTGCATCCATATGCGCAAGAGAAATATAGGAAAAACAATGTAAGAAACATAAGTGTGAACATGTTTGACCCTGAAATCCAACCAAGTAAATCCCAAATAATGTGCATGAAAACAAAAGGGTGTGGAGTGATTATTAGAAATATCATGACCATGAATGGTGCATAAGAGATGCATAAACAACCGTAAAATCGCAAAGACCTGATTGGAAAGCACATGTTAAATCCCGAGATATTATCCTGAAATAAAGAATAAAACACCATAACTTATATCTTAGCTGTAGTAATGTAAGCGGTGGACAGGCGGAGCCGAAACATAAACTAAGTAAAAGAATACACAGTAGTGTGTTGAATATACATAGGAAATATACAACGAATTTCAACATGTTGTTCAGTTTACTCTTAGGTTCGTATCACCCACTGGAAGATAGTATCTGCCTGGACGAAAGTTGTCGTTTCAGTACCTATCCGGTAAACTATAAGGGTACTTTTGTTTCCTTTGTCGTTTCTTATAGAATTGATGTGATTTTGAGTAATAGGGTAGTAGGTGTAATAACGGGAGGTCTTCTCCAATGAGCGCGCTTCAGATGGTATATGTCAAGCTCATCCAGCGTGCACAAGAGTCCAGTCCACCAGTCTTCGGGTCCAAAAGGGACTGCCTGCAGTACCTAACAGAGTCCCGGGGCTGCTTGGGAACTCTGAGCGCATCCTGGCCTGCCTCGGGGTTAATCAACAACAGATTCTGGGAACGATGACCTTAATCATCTAGACTCAGTAGGATTCTAGTGTAGTATTACAGGGCTGATTATTGTTACAATTCAATAGGACGACAAGTTTTTCCAGGCTCAAATGAGCGATATGGGATGAAACTTTAGGGATCTGGGCCAGGAATTAAAATGAAATTGACAATATGACTGTGGGATTCGGGGGGGGTCAGGAAAAGAAATTGATACAAAGGCTGCCTGCTGGGTGATGCTTATCATTGCTGGCGTTGTGTTGAAAGGCGGGTTTGATATTTACGAGCACGAAAGTAAGCATTCTACAAGGAGAGGTGGGTTGTGAATAGCGGCAGTGTTGGTAAGTGGGCTCACATCAGGCTATTGGTCAGCTATTGATGCCGGCTGAAGATTATTTTGGGCAATGTTACACGTACGATAACGGGAAAGCCCATGGAGGTTTTGTGGTCTGTGGGTAGAGTTCGTTACGGGGCGGGGTGGGGCGGGTTTTCACTCGCCAGGCCCCGCCCTTACAACGGGCCGGGGGGTTATTTTGGGGGTGATCCCCGCACCGCCCCCGTCCGGGGCGAGTCCCCGCTCATTCCCTGGACGGGGCCCCGTTTCCCCCCACCAGTTTTAACGGGGACCCGTCTGGGGAACGGGCGGGGGCGGGGGGCAGGGGCAGGGAACCCTAAAAAAACACGCCCCGCCCCGGGCCGTTCAGCGGGGCAGGGCGGGGAGTTGGGCCGGGGGCCCGTGTTTTTCGGGGCCCCGGAGGCCCCGTAACGAACACTATCTGTGGGTGGGCCTGATTCTTTTGTGTCAAATCTGGATGAGAGGGGAATACAAAATAATCACTCTCCAAATTCTGGTACTGGATCCGCCTTACTCCTCAGCAAATAAACAAAACCCAACGACAAGAGCAGAGCAAGGACAACCCTGAGAGCCTAGTTCCGCCCAATTTATATTTCTCCGATATCCCGTTCGTCCCCCGGAAAAATGAAGGTGTGATGGCTACTCAGACAGCTTGAATATCAGGGTGGCCGATTACGAGAACCCGCCAGGTTCTGGGTTCTAGAAGGTAAATTCATTCAAAAGCTCGAGATTCGAGATGATAAATTCATCCACTTTGGAGGCCATGGAGAGATTACTACACGAGTATGGACTTGGCTACCCCTGCGAAAAAGCGAGCCCTATAATCTAGGCATACTCAGCCTGTTGGTAAGTTCACATTACTTGCCCCATATCACATTGGACGCCATCGAGAGGGGAAAAATAGAGATGGCGCATAAAGGTTTCCCCTATTGCTGCTCCTGCTAGCAGGGTGCCGAATCGTCGGCGGAAGACTGAACTGGACTAGCTAGTTAGGTCGAAAGTCAAGTCTAGTCCAATGGTGGAAATCAGACCAACTGGACAGTCAGGATTATGGAAACCGACCTGACCAAGACTGGTCTGACTAGGCCTGCCAAGCCATTGGATATGCTATTTTTATCACTATATATTACGTTCAAGTAAAGCTTTTCTTAATTAAACTTCTTGTTTTCCATGAATTATATGGTGGAGATAGTGCCTCTACGGCGGTCGACAACGACCCAAACCGCCACTTCGCTCAGACATTGAATTTAGATTTTATGATAAGCGAAACCTATCCCGAAAAAAATTAGAATTATATTCTGCACTCTCAGGAGAATGCCATCAACCCTGCTAATTATCTTAGATATGATGAGAAAAAAAGAGACCAAACCAAGAACTTAAATAGTAAAAAAGCAAAAAAGAAATTGAAGAAAAAAAACTATCAATTGAATTCGTATTACAGACGTCATGGATCATGAGAGATATGTGAGAAAGGAGACATGATAATGAAGATAACTATTCAGATTTGAGCAAGAGAAAGAACAAGAAAAGAAGTTAAAAAATAGGTAGGCAGAGAAGGAAGAAGGAAGGAAGCGAGAAGGAGAGGAGACGAGCTTCAGATATCGAGAGTACCAGAAGACTTGTATGAGCCGGAGTGGACACGCTTTGGGGCCTGTTCACGGCCCATCCGTGGTCGTAGTATTCTAACTCCAATAGGTTCTTCCCGAACTGGTGGTGTTTGGATTGGGGAAGAACTAGCTACCTGTGTATGATCTCTCTGTTGTATTATATTCGTCAATTAACCAATCAAGTTAATCAAAGCTAGTAGGAGTCATAAATTACCTTGGATTGTCGTAACTGTGGAGGAGCAGCAAGTCTAATAGTTTCCTCATAATCATCATCCTGTAATTCTTAGAGAACAAGTACATGTAAGCAGAGTTAATTCTAGTTGTATATACTAATAATGGGTTATGAATACCTGCTGGAAAGCATGAGAAGCATAAGCAATGGGCCAAAAAAACGCATAGGAGGAAAGACGGACCTGGTTGGGATAGTGGTACTAAGATGGGACTAGGAGCCAAGACAGAAGTAGAAGTAGTCATTGAAGGGTCGGACAACGGGAATGTATGGGGTGGGGAGGAGCAAAAGCTAGGACATTGAGGTTGGGGGAGAGACGGAGTACTGGGTAAACTAGACAAGGAGCTTTCTGAAATGTAGTGCGGAAGCGGAACAGGTATATCAATGGTGGGGGGGTCCCGATCGACTTCCGTGTCATCCACTGAGGTTTTCGCTATTTCCTGAACTTGATTGATCAAATCGGCAAGTGAGAGTCAACTTGAATCAGAAGATGATTCAGAAGTCTCTTTAGGGTAATCACAATCATTGACGAATGATTTATGTGTAGTACCCTTGCGTTTGCCCAAGGGCGCTGGCTGTTGGGTTTTTAAAGATAGAAGCGGTGGTGAGGATGAGAATAGTGTACTTGAAGACGAAATAAATTGGGCAGAATGGGAGGTATAGGAGAGGTCCTTATTAGCGGTAAGTTTTGGAGGGGGAATATCAGGGGCTAGGGGTAGTGAAGCTTTGATATCTGTATCAATATACTCAAAAACAATGCTAATTTTGTCCTTAATTGTAGGAAACCAAGTTTCGATTAGTTGCTTGAGGGTTCCAGGCTCTTGGGAACTTTGTGGAAGCCATAAAGGTAGTTTGGAACGGTTGTCCCATCCAGCAGTCACATAGCAATCTCGCATAATTGGCCGCTTTCCATTTCTTTGCGCTTGATATAGAACCTTCCAGTTATGAAAGGGGGTTGTGTCCACCAAGATACGAAAGCGGAGAAAGTCTGGCCAGTGCAAGCTAGTATCTTCAGAGCCCATAATCGATTCTGTTAAGATGGTATTGGATGGCCGCCACTTCTGTTCTCCAACAACAGTAAAAAGCTTGTACTTGATGTGAGGCTGCTGAGCAAGATAATCGGAATATTGAGGACCTGGGCCACATATCTTTTGTAAATTTCTTTCAAAAATATCAATTGTGGGAGATCTAGCTGTCGATATGGGTAAATTGGGTAACGGGAATTGGGTAGTAATAGGATATTGGGTGGTCTTTTGACCAGGTTTGAACGGTTTCTTGACTAATCTCGAAGGCAATGGTGCTCGCTCAACTGCAGTAGCATTTTGCTTGAGAGTCGGAAATTGAGGCTGCGAGAGAATACTGAATGAGCCAGAGGACGGCTGATAGGGCGCTATTAAAGTAATTAGGATGTTCTAGATCTTGGTACTACTATATTGTATATAATTAACGATGATTATATGGAAAATAACCTAATTCATCATGTGATAACTGGGGGTCAATTGGTATCAAGTTGGTAGAACCTATGGTTGGAAGATATGAAGTAGGTGGTGGTGGAAGTGGGGGTGTTGATTGAACTTGACCAGCCGGAGGTAGGGGAAGATGCAGTACTGTGAGGGGAATTGACCTTTTCATGAATTATTGTCTGGCAATGATATAATCTCACTCGAAACCGATAATATTAAGAATTAGTACTTCGGCTGCCAAAACAAATCTCTTAAGTACAAGATTGAATCTATTGAGACCTGTGCGCCAGGTAGACGAGATGCGTTAGGATGGGTTCCATCCGCATAAGGTGCTGGGTTCCAACGATTACAGAAGGAACAAAGGGGACGTCCATCCTGGTGCTGGTGAAAGGTTTCGTACCATGCTGGGCAATCCCAATATGTTGATGAAACTGGGTGAGTTCCACCCACTTCCGGGTGATGGGAGTCTTGCGACATCTCGTAGTTTGAGTGAGTCGATACCTTTCTGATCTATTAGTTATAAGCGATTTTGAAGAAGAGGGGCAAGACAATAACGAGGCAGTCATACAAGTGAAAAATAATAAAATATTCAGGATCTTGTAAATATAATTACAGATAATAGACGGGGAATTTTATATTTAAGAATACGAATTACAAATATATATAATAACGGAATATGAGCCCTTCAAGTAGGTTATCGAGATATTCAGCTTCAGAATTCTCTATTTCTTCATACATCTCCATCGCACTTGCTTGCCTACCACATCAATCTTTCAAATCCATTCCTTGTATGGTATTTTCATCTAAGAACTAAACCACGTCAGAGAAATGTAAGATCAGATATTGAGAGATACTAAGCTGTATAGTTCTAATTATACTACACATGATATCCCGAGAATGGAAATCTTCAAGGAGCTCCTCTGGTACTGGTATATTTATCAGAATCGAACAGCGAGCGATACACACCAACTCTTTCCAAGCATTTGGTCAGCTTGTCTGATGCTAGCCCAGATACTGCACTAGCGCCACTTTTGCCACCTAGTTGGCGTACACTACAGCGCCGTTTTCAAGAATGGGATTTTATCCAATATAACCAGGTGCAATTTGGTTCCTCTCTTGATACTCGACTATGGGTTCTTTTCTATGACATGGGACTCAACGATTCTGAGATGCTCGGCTTCTTAATCAAGGAAGGGTATCGAATTTCTATTAAAACGTAGGTCCACTCAACGATATATCTCCTTAGGCTCCGTATATTTCATTCATTTTCTTCTAATGTAAGAAAACAGGGAACTTTAGAACTAATTTCATAGTAGGCTCAACAGATTACGACTAGCATTAGGTATGAGACGGCGATTTCTGCAAACCGAATTTGCTGCTCATAATGAGACCATGCAACAGGCACAGAAGTCTGAACTTGAGAATGGTCAAATTACACTTTACGGGCGACAATATACCTATCAAAGGCTAAGGCAATCTGGTATTCCGGTCGCCCGAGACCGCATGTTCCGTATTCTGCATGAGCTAGATCCTGTTGGTATTGCAAATCGGTGTCTCCATACCACCTATATGCCCAAAGGTGGCTACTTTGTGCCAGGGCCGAACTATGTATGGTCTATTGATGGCCATCATAAATTAAGCATGGATGGAATTGAAATTTATGCGGGAGTAGACGCATATTCATGGTACGTACCATTCCCAAGTGATCTTATGAGATAGACCAAACCCGAGTATAGATATGTAATGTGTTGTCACTATGACGACAATGAGCGATTGGATTCTATTTGATATCTGTTCGCTTCTTTTTGTATTCCACTACGACTAGGAGGCATTTTCTTTTACACAACAGGATGTATGTGTTGTAGATATATTTCATTGGTTAGCCAATTTAGTATTGTGCTATATGCAACCGTTGGCTGCATCCATTACTTTGTCTTGCATGCAGTAGTGGCTGCTCCCGCCCACACTACTGGGGAACTAGGGTTAGTCGGTAAACACTTCCAATAAATGGCCTAATGGATATGCAGCCAAGCCCATAACTTGTGAACAAGAAGAAATTCCATAAATCGCGTGCGATTTTGAATTGGCCACAAGGGGTATTTTGGGTAACTTGACCGATTCAACAGGATCCACAGACTAACATGTGTATCCGAGTACCCCCGGTTGTGCGTAATTCTGTCCAACTACGATGATTAGCTGCATCACTTCTTGGCCACTGATAGAATAGCGTTCGCTTGAGCCGGCCCGTAAGAGTTTAATGGTCTTTTTCCCTTCACTAAATTGCAAGGGAACCAACCTCTTGTGTGCTCTAGTAATAGTTTAAATGAACATAAGGTCAGTTAATGAAGTTCGGATTCAATAGACTTTCTTCCAACCCTTACTAGTAGTACAATGGAATGCATGGTAAGTCGGATAAGTGCTAAAGCGAAACTATTTAACTGAGTTCAACAGAGTTTAAGTAGAACACAGATTCAAAATAGTGTAAACAGCATGGATGCATAAGTTCATGCGCTCAAGAAAATCATGATAAGTACCAAGTCCAATCTTGCCAAAAAACTTTCACCACTGACTTGCTGATGGATACGAACATAGAAGAGTGAATAAATGATGATTACATGCCCTGTATAGTAGAGTCAGTTCAAAAACACTACCACATAGTGACAATTGTTTGTATATAGATAAGTATTTAACTTCCCCAAATGAACATTAATCGGTCAACCGGCAAATAAGAATCTAGAAACTTGCACCAAGATATTATCAACTGAGTGAATAATATTCACTAACTCACGCTTTCCCTACCTAAACTTGACACAAAATTTAAAAAACATTCTACCCACCCTGGCCAGTTGTACAAAATTCAATATCCCTATATGATGTCCCATTCGTTCCAAACTAACCATATCTTTTGCTTAACTAGCTTGAAATTTAGCTCCATAGAAATTGTAGCCCAACAGGAATATTGTTTCCCCACTTACTGCGCTGTTAATATAGTGTCTAATTCTGTACTTTTCAGTCTATATGCTAATATCTACCTACGTATTAATCTAGGTATATTCCTTGGATATATGTTGAAATTTCCACCCGAACAGGCATATCCTGCCTGCGGCAGTACCTAGAAGTTGTTAGTCAAACGAATATTTTACATCATTCAATTCGGTCGGATCGAGGTACCGAGACTATGATGATGGCCAGTGCATACTGGCACCTACATCAAGAATCAGATCCTACCATACAATTTCACAAAATCTGGTGGTATGGTACATCAAATCTAAATCAGAGAATTGAAGCTTGGTGGCGGCATATGAGTCGGAGTCAAACTCTGACGTGGAAGGTATAACTTGTTTAAACTCTGATATCTCCCCCAGTTCCCAGAAGATTGAGTTATTCCCCGGACCCTATAGCTCCATTCACCTCACAGACTTAATATTCCTCACTTTTTCCTCCGACCCACTTTGGCCTTCTTCTCCTATCACTTATCATATTTCAGATTTAAATAGGGGCTAATATTAGAGTAGAATTACTTTGATAATTTGGGGTCGTCAGGCTTATTTACAGATTCAGAGTCAGATAAAATTGCATTATTCTTCGTATACTCCCCTATCATTCGTACAGAAATCTATAACTTTGTCCGATTGTGGAACACCCATCGTATTCGCTATCAGAAAAACCGACCAAGTTTACCAACCGGAAAGCCTAGTGTGCTCTATTTCCCTCCTCCTGCTGGAGTTCAAGATTATCAATGTAGTCCTAATCGTACCCTACTTGCTGAGTTGCAAGAAGAGGTTTCAGCATCGGGTGATAGTCTCTTAATCTTTCTGTTAAATTATTTTCAATTTATTTGCAGCTAATTTGGTATGTTTAGACCCAGATGAATTCCTACCATTTGTCACATTGGCCTAGTGTTCTGCACGCCTAAAAGCCTACAACTCATCCCTGGACTGCCCTATTTCACTTTCTAATCGCCTGGATGATGGGACTTTAATACATGAAAAAGCATATCATGTATTACGCACAGCCCTAGAGGATGAAGTTTTTAGTATTGGTTATAGCTTACCACGTTGTTTGCCACCTGAAGGGGCTTATAATTGGACCCCACCTTCAACCACTTATGTGGAGACATTAACAATTCCAGGAGAAGAGATTCTACTGGAAGATGTTTTAAATTCTAGCATGATTGATCAAAATGCAGAGGGTCAAACACCGATGAGTGGTGATGATGACACTGACACTGATAACTAGCTTTCTGGTACGCATTCCTCTCAACTTACAGATATATGTGCTTTATCTTTTCTCTATCCTAACCCCAAAGCCCGTGATCATCAAATACCACTCGTTTTTCACATTTAGCAAGACTGGTAATTTGATCTTGTTCCCATCTCAGCCTACATTCCATACTTCTAAGATATATACCCCACCATCTACTGTGATATGCTTCACCCTTTCTAAACTAAGGATATACTAACCATCAAGCAGTTTATAAGGATAGGAATAGTGGATTATGAAAACTGAAGAAACGATGGCCACCCAAGAAAAGAGCTGGGTATACAGCAAGATCTCATATTATTTCAAATACTTTCTTTGTTCCTTGCCAATATCTATGACAATTGAGAACCCCTTTTTGTTTGTATCTAAGACTGAATAACCTGTTATTATGTTCTTGTTTTTTTGTTTTTTTCTGTTGTTGGTTTCGCTTATCTCAAAATCAAAAATCAATATTTGAGTTATGTGGCGGTTTGGGTCGTTGTCGACCGCCGTAGTGCCTCGCTTAGATTAGGGGTGGCGAAAATCGGTTCTTGAGTATTGAACCATTTTTGGTTCACTAAGTGAGTGATATTACATGACCACATGCCACAATAGCGGTATTGGATGCGACTTATCCATCAGGTAATCGTATTTCCACCGCATATTATCCTCTCCAGGATATTATATCAGCTTCTATTGAGGGGCTGTTGATTCATAGCGTGACAAGCGACTCCAAGATCCTAGTATAGCTATACTTCTATTCTTAGCGAGTGTTGGGCTTGGTGACATTCACACTTATGTGATCCCCCATAAAGACTGGTCTGGGACCAGTTCAACCCGGACCGGACCACCCAAGCCAGTCGGGTCCAGTCATCGCCATCACCAGGACTGGCCAGCCCGGTCCCGCCCCCAAGACCCGACCGGTCGGACTATTCGGAACCCTGCCTGCTAGTGAGCAGTGGTGGGCGAATGCACGGCCGAGAGAGAAAGAGAAGCGTCTGAGGGGGGGATGGCAGCCTAACCTCTCCCCCACCATATGCCACTACTTGATAGCGCCCGGTCAATAACCGTCTTCCCCGATCCTTTTTCCCGCTTTCCCCCCCTTTTCTTTTTCAACCCTGTTGCCACCGTCCCTTGACCGGTCAGCAACCACTACCAACCCTATCCATCTTTTGCATCTCAGTCACATCCCCAGTCAAAGATGCCGGAAAAAGAATGAACTGTTTCTGTCGCCGGGTGAGTTGGCTAATCATTAGTTTGTTTTTACCGACTGAATTTGAAATCAGCTGAAATTTCTCGCGACAGAAATACGGGGACTGGTTACATTGCGTCTTTTACCGCTTTTTAGACCTCCTGGTTGCTGGTTACGAAGTCATTGATACCGGCAGCCTCTAACAACTCTTCGGAGGTGTCTCTTAAACGTATCGTGCTCATCTGGGGTAAACGCCCGGTATTCTACAATGCAGACGTAACAGACCAAGAAGCCATCGATATATATTCAAAGGCAATCCCGATATCGATTCTGTTATTCATTTTTCGGCCTTTAAGGTTTGTGGCCCTCTCGCACACGTTGTTTGTTCAAGATCATACATCCGCGCCGACTCTACTCCATAATCGTTCACAATTCTGGGTGTGCGTCTAACAGGTAGAATCGCTAATCTATTGGAGAGTCTACCGAGATCGTAGTCGAAGACTACCGCGTCAATGTCGGAGGGGTCATCTCTCTCTCCTCCGCTCCATGCAAGCGAATAGCGTGAACATTGTGTTCCCCTCTTCGGCCACCGTTTGTGGTGGCGCTACGAGATATCCAACCATGATCCCCATCCTAGAGGCTCTCCCCATTAGTCCTACTAACCCTGCGGGAGAACTAAGATGATGATTGAGATGGGAATGCTTAGGTTCGCCGTAAACTAGCTCCGCAGCTCCCATGCCTGAAGATTGGCTCATTTATACTAATTTAGCCCTGTAGTTATCGAGGACCATGTTGAGTCGCACCCCCGCTGGGGTTCTGCGCTTCTTACATACTTTAACCCTGCCGGCGCCCATCAGTCGGGATACATGTGGGAGGATCATTAACGAGTTCCTTACAACCTCTATTATTGCAGGTTGCTGTTAGGCGCCAGGATAACCTTACGGCCTCCGGAACAGGTGAGCTACTTCAGATCTTGCCGCTCCTGACACCGGTAGCTCACCCGACTAGATTATGCTTCCCACGATGGCACTGCGATTCGCGACTACATCCACATCGTTGACTTTTCCAAGGGTGACATTGCGGCTCTAAACAAACATCTAAAAGACAAGCCTTGACGCCGGGTATGGAACCTCGGTACCGGAAAAGGCCCCACAGCCCCCGACACGACCGTGGCCTTCTCAAATGTTTTCTGAAGAGACCTCTCTTATGATGTTGCCCCGGGAAGGGAGGGAGATGTTTTGGATCTTACGGAAGTCCCCGCTGCAGCTGACGAGGGGCTTGGACGGAAGGCTGAAATGACTCTTGAGGAAGCTTACAGAGATCATTGGAAATCGTAGTTACTTTTCGCATTTAACCCCACTTGTTGATATTGTTAACACATCTAATATGGTGCTCAACAATCCACAAGGGTATCGACAAATGCCTCGACAGATGATACTGCAAGCGCTAGCGGAGACAAGAAAGAAGCTGTCGGCATAAATGAGCACAACGAGACTACTGGTCCGTTTCGAATTTTTAGATGGGGTTTTTACGATAGAGTGGAGTATATTACGCAAGGGGTTGAACCAGTAGTCTTTAAGCTAGGGCCCCACGCGTTGGAGTCTTCTCTCTTTGATTGGCAGAGCATATTGCGTATATTGAGAACGCTTTCATCCCTGCTTTGTGGTTACGAGTGAATTTGAGTATTAATAGAATTGCATTGCTGTTGGGAGGGGGGGGGGCCTTCTTTCTTTTTTCCAAACCCGATCAGGGGTTTCTTATGCTGTGATATGCTGTTCCGTTCACTATAGCTAGTATTCTCTACAGGAAGCCTTCGCCAATAGCCTTGTTTTGTCTTCAAATGCAGTAAGAGTGGATTGCATGTAGCTGATCGTTGGTAATCGGCATGACTGCCCAGCCAGGTTCGCAGCCTCGCTTCCACCGGTGTCCACATTAGCGATGTGCCCAGAGCCAAAATTACTAATGGTACCCCAGGGGGAAAAATGAGGGAACACTAGCTATCACTCGGAAAATGATGGTTCTGATAGCTGAGGGGAGTAGAGCTAGACTTAGTTTATCATGATGCTCCGGGGAAACAGCTGAGCGTCTGCAATATCTAGGTAACACCATGTTTGCTTGGTTTTTCGTGGAGAGGATTTGGTGAATAAGTAATTAATAAGGTATTGCGCATCAGAAGAACGAAACCAGGCTCCAATTGGCCCTTGAATTCTTTACTTTATTCAGAATCACTTGGATACTTTGTCACTCGGAGACACTGAGTCCACAGATCCGGTGTTAATGTTATTGGGCAGTGGGCGTCGCCTGGGGGCGCACCTGCACCCTCCATTCGTATCAATGTTGAGTGGGAGATTCCCGACACTGCGAACGGGCCGGCCGAGCTCCCTTCACAAAACGAGAGTCACTCCTCCCCAAGGCCACTCAATAGACATCGATTCCGCGGTTGCTGCCGAGCACAAACAGCATTACCTTCTCCGGCGAATTTATTTTCAAAATCTCCTCCTTTGTCCCTACCATTGTGCTCTCCACTCTTGCTCTATTCGCTGCTCCCACTGCCCTCAATGTTTCGCTCAAAATCTTCAATTCTTTCTCAAGTTTGTCCATTCTTAGTGGGACAAATGTATATCTCGCAGGAGGTTGGGTGGAATACTGATTCACTTGTTATTATAGCTGCACAAACTTTGGCCAAGAGGGTCGTTGGCACTCATCACCGGCGCCTCGGATGGTATTGGGAAGGGATTCTCCTGCTAGCTCTCTGCGAAAGGATTCCACGTTGTTCTCGTCTCTGGCACCGAATCGAAACTCGCTACCCTTGGTCATGAAATCGAATCCAAGTACTCCGGTATCCAGACTTGGGATTTGGGAAGAATCACTCGGTGGACAACGAGCGCTTGACTTCATATCGCGATTCTGTTTAGAAATGTTGGGAAAAATCATGATATCCGTATTCGTTTTTTGGAAACGTCCATGAAGATGGACGAGATCATCACCATCAATCTTAATGGTACACTCAACTCAAAGCTACTCAAATCGTTGCTCCGGTGACGGCCTCTCCAAAGAGAGGGCCGATCTTGACTGTGGGCTCTTTCGGCGGTTTGCTTCCTACTCCCTTTTTGGCCACTTACCCAGGCTAGAAGACTTTCCTGCAACTGTAGTCCACCGATCTCGGCGACGAGCTCAAACGTGATGGTGTGCAGGTTCAATTGGTTGTAGGTTACGTGATCACATCCTCTGTGGGTAGGATTCGCAAACACAGCATATGATTCCCACACCGAGGGATTTCGTTAACGCTAAAGTTGAGCAGATTGGACTTAAGGGGACTGCGGCCGGTATGGAAGGGACTATTAAACAGTACTGGAGTCACGGTTTGATGCATTAGGGTGTTCAGGAGTTCTTTTTATCTGGAATGGTCTGATTTTGAGAAAGAACTTTGGTATGAATGATAATAATAGGAAGAGAGCCGTGTGGAAGAGGGAAAGAGGGGCAGCTCAGGGGAAGAAGGCAAGTTAGGAAGTTATGATATGATAATAAAATGATCGTCAGTCAACTGTGTAGCTCGGTGGAGCTAAGGGCGGTGGATCTTATGTACGTTTGATAGTTTCTAGAGTAGTTGAGGGGAGGACCAAATCTTTATCTCATAATTTGGTGTGAAATTTGATGTGGGGTTGGAACAACCCATTGCCAATGGGGCAAAGCGCACAGTCTTGCCCGGGGGTGGTAGAAAACAGGTTAGTCTAAGTCGACGCGTCCTCCCCCGGGGGCCATAGCTCCTGCTCATACAGGGCGACCGCACTCCCGGGAGTTGGAGACCTCCAAGCTCGCTACAACTCGCATTCTCGTCTCCAAGCTCGCTACAGCTCGCGTTCTTTGTTTTCCGCCTCCTTTGTTTTTCAAGAAT
>Ga0307509_10004588_pt1 | contig 19804 bp, 17 predicted proteins | sample 10_EM_MG_FD_202245 | JGI IMG/M metagenome (GOLD analysis project Ga0307509, IMG submission 202245) | Populus trichocarpa ectomycorrhiza microbial communities from riparian zone in the Pacific Northwest, United States - 10_EM | ecosystem: Host-associated > Plants > Roots > Unclassified | place...
AACAAAGGCAAATCAGGACGCAACGTCGGATCGACGTGGCGTCCTAATTCGCGATTGACGTTCTGTGCGTCAGGTGCGTCAGACGCACAGGGCGCACAGGACGCAAGCTAGTTTTTTTGCTGATGAGGGTGGCCCGAACATACTATTGAACTTGGGCGGGTTGTGCAAACACCCCCCTCTGGCCCCAGCGTTGGGATGGCGCGTCATAGGCAGACGGCTGTGTAGTTGCTCGTTTGCTTGTTAAAAGAGGTGATTGGAGGCTCTGCCGTAACACCATATAAGTCGTCGCCATCCGTCCGACTGAATGTCGTTCGCAGGATGTATAAGCGGAGTAGGGTGGTCTTCCTAGTGGTACTCAGGTAGTCTCAGAAGGCCAGGGGGCTTTCGAGACAAATACCGCAGTAACCAGCCTGGGCCTTCTCCCCTTGATTAGTAGCATTACTATGGGTTGTTATCAGACTCTAGGGGTATGAATCTTATGATCGTAGAGCATGTCCCGAAAGGCTGGCTATGGGTAGTGCCCACTTAGCCCCCCATCGGCTATATCTCACCGGGGGAGCTTGCATCTCAATTTATCACATTAGATAGTCGCGTAGATTAAATGATGGACTGCATAGCTTGTATAAACCAAAGTACCACTGGGCCAGTGAGTCCACCACCTAGGTATTGATTCCAGTTGTTGTCATAACAGTTAGCCACTGGTATGACTTCGATAGGAAAGGTTTTTCCACCTGGGGTTGTATTGGAGATGCATTGCAGCAACTGATATCCTATTGACGGAGTTAAGTGTACCCAAGTTGGTCCGACACTTCCAGCTGGATAATTCCAAATGCAGGGTAGACCTCGGACAAACCCTAAGCAGGACAGAGTGCTCGCACAAGGTTGGAGTAGTGGTGAATGTGAAAGGCTTAAATCTGATATCTACTTAAGTTTAAGCGTTTGGCATTCTACTTCGATAACTAACTTTCCTCGAGAGAACTTATTGAGTGAAGCTTTCAGCTTAACCATATTAAGTTTTACCGCTTGATTCTTTTGAATTATTTACCTCATCTTTATCTTCGACTTTGAGTGTTTGGTGCGGTTGCAACCTTAGGGTTCACCTCTTTATAGGGTGCCCTCGTTACAGGTCCATGATTTTTGGCAAGGGAGTTGTCGAACCATAGGCCGAGTGAGTTTGGAGTGGGGAGAGCCGGGGGAGCTCCAAGCGGAACATCGGCGAACAGAAGGGAAATGTGATCCCAATCCGTCAATTTCCACTTTTGGCCAATGGGCGGGGGCTTCAGGAGCCCAGTGGAGAGAATGATTGAGAGGGCGGTGTGATCAGAACAGGTTGGTGGGAGGGAGGGGTTCCAGGATGAGAAATATGGAAGCAAAGAAGAGTTGGCAAAGGACAAATCAAGTACTGCAGGGCGATGATTGGACGTGAACCGGAACCTGGTGTAGACCCCGGGGGTATTGAGGAGAGAAAAAAACTGAGCTGATGCCCTGTCGAAATAAGGTAAACTTATAAACCAATCGTAGCCCGAGAGCAGACGTGTCGGGTCGGAAGCGGAGTGGTGAATGTTGAGGTCCCCCATGACAAGTGTAGGAAAAGCATGCAGAGGAAAGCACACAACAGGAGAAAATGACCAAGTGTGACCATTAGGAATAGAGTTGGCGTTGTACAAACGAAACAAATTATGAGAAGTATCAACAAGTCCCTCAGGGGAGTGAAAGTTCACGGCCATGAGGTCGCCCCTTTCAAAAAACAATGGAAGAATAGAAATAACACTTAGTAGCCTTTCGTGAAGATAGGTTTCAACAGCAGGCATATAGCCGTCAGTTGCTGGAGGAAAAAAACATTTATAGTTGCGAAACACAGGAGGACAATTCCTCCAGAGAGGAATATCCTGAAGAGCCACAATGTGAGGAGAACTTTCAACCGAAGTAAAAAAACTAAAAAGAGTTTGAAAAACATTACTGCTACCGAGACAATTATGTTGAACAATGGAAAGATTTAAACAACCAGGATAATGCAATGATTGGGATGGTGAAGAACTCTGTGTTGGGGCTAGGCTTGTCGAAATCTAAAGATCCATGTGGACGTCAGTCGGCGCGGGCTCGCTCCAGTCGGCACCCGTGCTAGCTCTGAAGAGGGTGCTGTCAGCACCAAAGATGTTCATACAGTGGAGGGGAGCGGCGAGGGTAGACTGGTGGGAGGCGCTGCGAACCATTTTAACCGTTTCATGTTAGGTACATTCGCTAGCGTGAGGGAAACGAGGACCGTGCCTGGCTGGAGTGGGCGGTACAGTTGGGTCAGCAGTTGGACCCTAAGTGGTGGTTTGGTGGAGGCCTACATCGGGGTGATCGGGAATGTCTTGGTCCCTAGGAGGACGGAGGGCGCAGAGGATTTCGCGGCGGATGGGACAGGTGCCATCGAAAGAGGCGGGCTGACCACCACAGTTAATACATAGAGGGGGGGAGGCATTGCACCATCCCACGACAGACTTCTCAATGTCCCCTTTCGGACAGCTTTGGTTTGCACATCTGTGGGTGGAGCGGTGATGGAGGAGAGTGCAGATTGGGCAAGCTTGTTCCTCTTCTTTGCATAGAGGAGTAGAGTGACCAAAATGCCAGCACTTTCGGCACTGCATGGATTTGGAGGCAGAGTAGGCGGGGGCGACAGTGCCAGCGCGGGAGAAAACCCAGATTGATCAGCCGACCCGGCAAACATGGAGTGGGTCGACTGCCACAACCACCGAGGTTGTGTGCTTCTCAGCCCTTCTCACGTGATATGACTGTTGGAATCTAGCCCCAAGCATGGGGACGTCAATAGCATTGCTGATTGATTCAAGGAGTGCAGGGAAGAGGTCAGTAGGATTATGCCGGAGCATCGGAAGAGAAAGATTGTGGATGAGGAGCGCGACACTTGTAGCTGCCTCCCTGAAAACGTGGAATGGATTGTCTCCAACCGGTAAACTCTGATTGAGCTTCTTAGTTATTGCATTAAAAAAAGCGGAGTAAGCAGAAGACGGGGTGTAGGGATTAGGTGTGAGAGTAACAGCCCCATTGCAATTGACGGAGGCAGTAAGGGAGAGGAGTAAAGAGCAGTTGGCCTCTTTAAGCACATTGGCCATGATGTCGGGAAGGGTAGCAGTCATGATGAAAGAATAGTGCGGGAAGGGTGGGGAGGTACGAGGGGCAAAGAAACGACGTTGAGCAGCTGTGAGTGGTGGGGGTCCTTTGGGGACAGTACTCTTGCTTGACGCAGCGACCCGTGCTGCAGTGGCGTTTTTCTTGCCCATACCGGCCTTCCCGGTAACCTGTTCCCAGGTTTGTTCTTGGGGCTGCGGGGGATCAGAAACAGTGAAACCGGGGAGGGGACCGGTATGTAAGAGTGAGGTGGCTGGGTAACGCTCAGAGTAAAGTTGGGCTTCCTCTGATTGGTGGTGGCGAGAGGCGAAAAGGATAGCCGCTTGGGGTTAGTCCGGGTGGGGTTTGGTGTACAGGTCCGGGTTGCCATAACATTTGGCCTCAAAAAGGAAGGGAAAATCCGGGACGGCGACCGTACAAGACATGAGGCAGGTGGCTAGTGTCTTTTTCTGCTGAGCAGGGTTACCTTGGACAGCAGGAGCGGGAGGGGGTGGCGCTTAAGGCAGCGGGGGTGCGACTTGTATGGGGCGGTGTGAGGAGAGAGCAGCAACACGAGAGGACAAGTGCTTGAGGGACGCCTCCAGGTTGGATGTGGCTAGTGGTGAGACGGTGGCCGAGCACTCTGCCTTGGTGGGGGTGAGGGACTCAACCTGCGAAGTCAAGAAGGGAACAGAGGTACCAAGGTCATTAACCAAGGCGGTGAGTAGGGCGAGCAGGGGGGCCATAGCGAGTTGGCTATCGGGGAAGGTGGCGGCGGAGGGATTGTAGACAGTGGGGAACGCAGCCGGGGCAACATGTGCGAGCCTGGCAGCATGCCCAAGGAATTTGGCGACATTGTCAGCCTCCAAGGAGAGAGAGGCATGATTGGACTGAGATGACAACGAACGAGAGATACGATCAGCCCTATGGTCCTGGCGAGAGGAGGCAGAGCGAGCAGGGCGAACAGCCGAGCCTGGGCCTTCACCAGTGGAAGCGAGAGGGGTAGACCATATCAGGACAAGGCCAACAGGGGAGGCCCGAGGACAGGGAGGAGGCGGAGAGAGAAAGTAAAGTCCAACTACTAGTTTGACTTTCTAAGAATAAAAATCCTCTGAGCCAAGGTGAAATATATATTTCACTTGAAAATGAAGCCCAAGTGAAAAGCCAAAATAGATCTATCGTGACAAAATAATGACCAAACCCTGAGGTTTACGTTGGCCGAATGTGGTAAGTATTGTAAGCGCGAGGAAAGTTGAGGGGGCTGAGCGTGGGGTTCTTGTACATTTTTTTTCTTTCTTTTTTATTTTATTTTAATTTTAATTTTATTTTAATTTTATTTTTTTCTTTATTTTTTTTTTTTTAATTTTTTAATTTTTTAATTTTTTAATTTTTTAATTTTTTAATTTTTTAATTTTTTAATTTTTTAATTTTTTAATTTTTTAATTTTTTACCTTTTTTAATTTTTTAACTTTTTTTAATTTTTAATTTTTTTTTTTTTTTTGAATTATCTGATTGTTGTTTTAGGGTACACAATCTTGCATGCAGCTCACCCTATGGCATAAAAAAACCCCCAACTACCCCTGGAAAAAAGCCGACCCCACAAGTCCCTCTGGTACGGAACAAACCGCACATCTCGCCCCCAATAAGAAACCCTTAACTAGCTAAGAAGATAGACGAAAGGAATCAAATCAAAGAACAAGCAGGAAGAGTCAGGAAAACCCATGGCACGATCATCCGAACAAAGGAAAAACAAAGAGCCAACATACCAGAGACGACTGGAAAATTCCGCACACTCAGTGTGGGAGTGGCCAGGCTCGGCATGATCGCAGTCCTGAGAAGGCTAAGATGCCATTTATTGTGGCCGCACACTTGAAAAAGAGGAAGGAGATACTGCAATACCATCCTCCCAGTGGCAGGCCGTGATGGACCGTGGTCATGGTGCAAATGGTGAAGAAGTAGTTATGGATACCAGCCAGGTAGTTTTGGGTACCAGCCAAAAAAGTGGAGAAGCAGTAGGGTGCCAGTTGATCCGACCGTATGAGAAGGAGGAGAAAGAGGCGTAGACCCAACTCTGTGCCATAGAAACTGTCGGAAAACGCGTTCGTGTCTTGACTAGGCAGCCTCTTAAAGAGAAAGAGAGCAGAGAAATCGACAGTGGCCTGTTGAAGTGTTTTGTCTTACTGCAAACCGTGTACCCGGCCGTCTGTAACATGGGCGTTGAGAAGAGTATTGGCGACCGTCCAAATGCTCTAAGCGAGGCAGAGCAAAAGCAGGGTAGAGAGAGGAAACATCAAAAAAAAGAAGATGCAATCTATCAACCCAGAGAGAAGAAGGCCCAAAGAGATAAACCTAAGGGAAGGGGAGTGTAGAGGAGGTATGACTGCACCGGCTACAGCGAACTCATAACAGGGGGTGGAGTTTGGAAAAGGGGGGATAATCTCGTGGTGTTGAGATTTCAATCGCAGGGTGTGTAGAGGAGACGGAGAATGGTGTTCTTGTACCTTTTTCTTTTCTTTGTTTTCTTTTTTTTAAATCATGTGATTATTGATTTAGGTACAAAATACTACATAAAGCTCGGGCTATGGCATATAAAAAACCTTAATTCCAAAAACTAACAAAGGAAATAACAAAATTCAAACAACACGTGCACAAACTCTCCAAGCGGGATCATGAGAACCCTGTCGCCTCGCCATTGATGACCAACAAAAAAAAAAGTACCGTAAAGCCCTCCTTATAACTCATAAGAAAAAACACTCATAAGTACGAAAAACCTCCCCGGCCTACCTGCCTACTGCTGCAGTCAAGCAGAAACAAAGGAAACTCATTAAACATATAGGAAATACCCTGAAGAGAAACTCGAGCAGGGGAGTTTGAAGTAGCACTACCTAGAAGGCCGGGGCCAAGCTAGGGAGATATGTATTAAGCACTCTCTGAGCTCGAATCCGACTCAGGAGTAACAGTACTGGCTCGAATGCGCAACATGGCTGGAGGAAAGCCCGTGGGAGTAGCGTAGAGATACTCAGCAAACCCTCTGAGGAGGGGAACCGAGAGCCAGAGGGGACCGTCAGGGCCAATGTCGTCCACACCTCAGAGATGGGTGAGGCGAGGGTGAGCCTTAGCGGAGCAGTGGAGAATCGCGTATTGGAAGCAGTCATCGTCTTCATCACAGAACGGGCAGAGGGTGCTGGAGTCCCAGTTCCAGCAGGAGATATGTGCGGCAAGGTAGCTGGCACCTGTACGCATCTGGTGTATGCGGCCACATATAAATCGAGGAAGGCCAGTAAAGGCATGGGGAGTGAGGCAGGCACCATAAAAATAGGAAGAGGTTACTGGTGGACTTATGTCTAGCCAGTCAGCGAGGAATGACTGTATCAGAGGAGTTCTGAGGGCTTGGTAGGTGACGGAGGGTCCCTCGACAGCGGTAGCGCCACGAGATTGGTTGAGGCTAGCGGGAGGATAGAGATTTCCTCAATATGGTCTGAAACCTCGTGACTGAAGTAGTCGAGTGGTAAGTGCCTGGGGGAATTAACCGCCGTGACGAGCCATGAAGTAAGCTGGGCGGCTTTGCAGGAGCCTTGCAGGAGGAAGCGATGATCCTCGGCTGAACGACCCTGGTCCCAGGTGGGCACAGACTCCTGTATCCAGGCGGTGGCAGGGTTGAATTCCGGAGGGGCGCAGACTAAGCGGAGGGCAGCTGACCGACGGCGGTGTTTGCAGATGGAGGAAATGGGTGGTAGCGAAGCCACCCGGCACACAGTGCCGAGGGCAGTGGTGTAAAAGCAATTAGTTGTGCACGGGAGCACACCATGCCAGAACGAGTTGAGTTTCAGGAGAGTGGCGGTGTCCGGAACAAAATGGGTCGCAGCCGTAGGTGAGAATCGGAAGGATGGCGCCAAAGACTAACTTTCTGCTGCACCAGGAGGAGAGGCCTTCGCCAGCTGCACTGAGCTGTCGGATTGAGGTGAAAGAGGCTTTGGCAAGTTCCAGCCGTCTCAGGACAGGAACGGAGGAGTGAATAGTAGGGGTGAGCCAGTAGCCAAGCCACCTCACAGCTTGAGAGGGAGGAAAAAGCATGTCGTCGATCACTATAGGGGCACAGGAAACATCCAAGCAGTCCTTTGGACTTCTCCAGTGAATGAGTTCAGTTTTGGGGACAGAAAAAGCCACCCCCAGAGCGGCAGCCCGCCTTTGGATGTTGCCCAAAAAGTATTGCAAAGGGCGGATATTCGAACGAACAGAGTCTGAGTCGACCGTTATGGTGAGGTCGTCGCCATAGGAAATCGCAAGACCTTGGAGGATAGTGGGTTGGAGGCTGGCTATATAAAGCACAAAAAGAAGAGGAGAAATCGGCGAGCCTTGAGGGGTGCCAACCGCGACTGGGTAGAAAAGCTTAGGCACGCCTTGGAAAATGAGTCGGCATTGGCGTTTGGAGAGGAAAGACTTAATCCAGGCAACCAGATAGGCGGGGACACCTCCTTTGGTGAGGGTATTGGCCAGCTTCTTAGCGCAGACATTGTCAAAACCACCTTTGACATCCAGGAAAAGAGTTGATACTTTGAAGGAACCAGCCTGAAGGAGGCGAACCTTGTGGGTAAGAAGAGTGACAGCGTCGAAACAGCCCAGACCGGCTAGGGATCCACACTGATTGGGGTGTCAGAGGCCAAGGGAGCGGGCGGCGGGAGTGAGACTAAGAGAAGAAAGTCTTTCAAGGATCTTGGAAACAGTTTCGAGCAGGACAATGATGCGAAAGGAAGCAGGTAAACGGTAATCAGGTTTGCCTGGTTTGGCCAGAACAATACCGTTGGCCTTCTTCATGGCTAGGGGGTGGTACCCATGGGTGAGGAGAGGAGTGAAAAGAGATGGAAGGAGCCGCTCGTTGGGCTTATGGACCTGCTTCCAGATAGAGTAAGGAATACCACTTGGGCCAGGGGCTGATGTGTTGGAGGATTTTCGAAGTGCGGAAGACACTTCTTCTGGAGAAACCAGGGGGACGTCCTTAAACGCAGGAAGGATGAGAGGAGGAGGAGGAGAGGGTCTAGGATGAAAGAAATGTTGTAGAAGTGTATTGTTAATTTCCGTGGGAGAGGAGGTGTTCTCAAGAGTGGGGAAACGATCCGGGGCTCTTCCCGCTACAATCTTTCGAGCATCCCAGACCGATTGGGAGTCGACGTTGGCCAGAAACTGCGACCAGTAGACTCTCTTGGCAGTCTGGATCGCTTTGAAATAAGTGTTCCGAGCTGCACGGGCCAGGGCTGGTGAAGACTGATTCTTCCTCATGAGGCGGGTTGTATGGTGATGGATGCGTCAAAGCTGTGTGAGTTCTGGAGTCCACCACGGCTTAGAGTTGGAGGACAGGCGTTTGGTTTGGGTGTTGGAGGTGATGAGGTGCGTGATTTTTCCAAGGGAGTGGTCGAACCATAGGTCGAGTGAGTTTGAGGAGGGGAGAGCAGTGGGAGCTGCAAGCGTACGATCGGCGAGCAGAGGGGAAATGAGATCCCAATCCGTGAATTTCCAATTTAGGCCCCGGGGCGGGGGCTTTAGGAGCGCAGTGGAGACAATGATTGAGAGGGTGGTGTGATCCAAACTCGTTGGTGGGAGGGATGGGTTCCAGGAGGCACAATATGGAAGGAAAGCAGTGTTGGCAAAGGACAAATCAAGTACTGCAGGGGGATGGGTGGAGGTGAACCGGAACGTGGTGTAGACCTCGGTAGTATTGAGGAGAGAAAACAACTGAGCTGATGCCGTGTTGAAATAATGGGAACTTATAAAGTCATCCTCGCCGGGGAGCAGACGAGTCGGGTCGCAAGCGGAGTGGTGAATGTTCAGGTCCCCAAGGACAAGTGTTGGAAAATCATGCTGAGGAAACAAATCAACAGGTGAAACTGACCTAGTGTGACCATTCAGAATGCAGTAGGTGATGTACAAACGAAACAAATGATGAGAAGTATCAACAAGTCCCTCAGGGGAGTGAAAGTTCACTACCATGAGGTCGCCCCTTTCAAAAAACAATGGAAGAATAGTAATAAGACTGAATAGCCTTTCGTCAACATAGGTTGCAACTCGAGGCTTATAGCTGTCAGTTGCTGGAGGAAAAAAACCTTTATAGTTGCGAAAAAAGAGGGACAATTCCTCCAGAGAGGAATATCCTGAAGAGCCACAATATGAGGAGAACCTTCTACCGAAGCAAAAAAACTAAAAAGAGTTGGAAAAAGGTTACTGCTACCGAGACAATTATGCGGAATAAGGGAAGGATTTAAACAACCAGGATAATGGAATGATTGGGATGGTGAAGGACGCTGTGTTGGGGCCGGGCTAGTTGACATCTAAAGATCCATGTGGACATCGGTCGGCACGGGCTCGCTCCAGTCGGCACCGGTGCTAGCTCTGAAGAGGGTGCTGCCAGCACCAAAGAGGTTCCTGCCGGGGAGGGGAGCGGCGAGGCTAGACTGGGCGGACTCACTGCGAACTATTTTCACGGTTTCGGGTTGGGTAGATTCGCTAGCGGGAGGGAAACGAGCACCGTGCCTGGCTGGAGTGGCCGGTACAGTTGGGGGAACAGTTTGACCCTGAGGGGTGGTTTGGTGGAGGCCCGGATCGGGGACATTGGGAATGTCTTGGTCCCTAGGAGGACGGAGAGCAGAGAGGATTTCGCGGCGGATAGGCCAGGTGCCTTCGAACGAGGCATGCTGACCACCACAGTTGATACAGAGAGGGGGGGAGGCGTTGCAGCATCCCACGACAGACTTCTCGAAGCCCCCTTTCGGACAGCTTTGGTTAGCAAATCTGTGGGATGAGCGGTGATGGAGGAAAGTGCAGATCGGGCAAGCTTGTGCCTCCCCTTTGCACAGAGGAGCAGAGTGAACAAACCGCCAGCACTTTCGGCACTGCGTGGATTTGGAGGGAGAGTAGGCGGGGGCGACCTTGCGGGCGCAGGAGAAAAGTCGGATAGATTCGCCGAACTGTGAAACATGGAGTGGGTCGACTGCCACAACCTCTGAGGTTGTGCGCTTCTCAGCCCTTTTCACCGGATCTGACTCTAGGAATCTAGCTCCAAATATGGGGACGTCAATAGTATTGCTGATTGATTGAAGGAGTGATGGGAAGAGGGCAGTAGGCTCGTGTGGGAGAATATAAAGAGGAAGATTGTGGATGAGGAGCTCGACACTTTTAGGTGCCTCCCTGAAAACGTGGAATGGATTGTCTCCAACAGGGAAACTTTGATTGTGCTTCTTAGTCATTGCATCAAAAAAAGGGGAGTAAGCAGAAGAGAGGGTGTAGGGATTGGCTGTGAGTGTAACAGCCCCATTGCGGTTGACCGAGGGAGTAAGGGAGAGGGGTAGAGAGCAGTTGGCCTCTTTAAGCAGAGCGGCCATGATGTCGGGAAGGGTAGCAGTCATGAAGGAAGAGGCCTTCCGGAGGGTTGGGGAGGTGCGAGAGGCCAAGAAACCACGTTGAGCAGCTGGGAGCGGTGAGGGTCCTTTGGGGACCCTACTCTTGCTTGACGCAGCGACTTGAGCTGCAGTGGGGTTATCTTGCCCCTATCGCCCTACCTGGTAACCTGTGCCCAGGTTTTTTCTTGGAGCTGCGGGGGATCTGAAACAGTGAAACCGGTGGGGGGACAGGTATGGAAGAGTGAGGTGGCTGGGTAACGCTCAGAGTAAAGTTTGGCTTCCTCTGATTGGGGGTGGCGAGAGGCGAAAAGGATAGCCGCTTGGGGTGAGTCCGGGTGGCGTTTGGCGTAAGTGTCGGGGTTGCCATACCAGTTTCCCTCAAAAAGGAAAGGAAAATCTGGGGCGGTGACTGTACGAGATGTGAGGCGGGTGGCGAGTTTCTTTTTCCGCTGAGCAGGTTCAGCTTGGACAGCAGGGGCAGGAGGGGGTGGTGCTTGAGGCAGCGGAGGTGCCACTTGTGTGGCGCGGTGTGAGGAGAGAGCAGCAACACGAGAGGACAAGGCCTTGAGGGACGCCTCCAGCTTGAATGTTGCTGGTGGTGACGTGGTGGCTGAGCGCTCTGCCTGGGCAGAAGTGAGGAACTCAACCTGCGAAGTCAGGAAGGTAACAGAGGCACCAAGGTCATTAACCATGGCCATGAGTTGGGCGAGAAGGGAGGCTATAGCAAGTTGACTATCGGGAAAGGTGGTGGCCGAGGTATTGTATACAGTGGGGAATGAACCCGGGTCAAGGCGAGCAAGCCTGGCAGCATGCCCAAGAATATTGGTGACATTGTCAGCCTCCCGGGAGAGAGAGGCATGACTGGACTGGGATGAAGATGAACGAGAGATATGATTAGCCCTACGGTCATGGTGAGAGGAGCCAGAGTGAGCAGGGCCAACAGCCATGGCTGGGCCTGCACCAGTGAAAGCGAGAGGGGTAGACCACATCAGGACAAGGCCAACAGGCCAGGCCGGAGGGCAGTGAGGATGGAGAGAGAGAAAGTACAGTCAAACTACCAGTTTGACTTTTTCAAGAATAAAAATCCTCTCAGCAAAGGTGAAATATATATTTCACTTGAAAATGAAGCCCAAGTGATAAGCTAAAATAGATATATCGTGACGAAATAAAGACCAAACCCTGAGGTTTACGTTGGCCGAATGCGGTCAGTATTTTATGCGAGAGGAAAATAGAGGGTGAGGAGCGTGGAGTTCTTGTACCTTCTTTTTTCTTTTTTCTTTTTTCTTTTTTCTTTTTTCTTTTTTCAATTTTTCAATCCTGTGATTATTGATTTAGGTGCAAAATCGTGCATGCAGCTCGCGCTATGGCATAAAAAAAAGCTTAATTCCAAAAACAAACAAAGGAAATAACAAAATTCAAACAAAACATCGAAAAACTCTCCAAGCGGGATTATCCGAACCCTGTCGCATCGCCATCGATGACTAACAAAAGATAAGTAAAGTAAAGTCCTCCTTACAACCAATAAGAGAATCACTCAGAAGTAATAAAACCTGCCCGCCCCATCTGCCGACTGCCGCAGTCAAACAGGAACAAAGGAAACTCAGAAGCTGTATAGAAAATACCCTGAGGAGAAACTCGAGCAGGGGAGTTTGAAAAGGCAATACCTAGAAGGCCGGGGCCAAGCCAGGGAGATTAGTGTTAAGCACTATCTGAGCCTGATCCCGGCTGAGGAGTCGCAGTATTGGATTGAATGCGCAACATGGTTGGAGTGAAACCCGTGTGCGTAGCGTAGAGATCCTCAGCCAACCCCCTGAGGAGGGGAACCGAGAACCAGAGGGGACCGTCAGGGCCAATGTCATCCACACCTGAAAGATGGGTGAGGCGAGGCTCAGCCTTAGCGGGACAGAGGCGAATCGCGTGTTGGAAGGACTCATCGTCTTCCTCACAGAACGGGCAGAGGGTGCTGGAGTCCCTTCTCCTCCAGGAGACATGTGCGGCAAGGTAGCTGGCACCTGTACGCATCTGGTGAATGCGGCCACATATAAACCGAGGAAGCCCAGTAAAGGCGTGGGGAGTAAGGGAGGGACTATAAGCATTTGAGAGGGGTACTGGCGGACTCAAGTCCAACCAGTCAGCGAGGAGTGACTGTAACAGAGGAGCTCTGAAGGCTTGGTAGGTGAAGGAAGGTATCCTCAACAGCGGGAGCGCTACGAGATCGGTTGAGGCGAGCGGGAGGATAGAGATTTCCTCAACAAGGTCTGAAACCTCATGACATAAAGAGTCTAGTGGTAGGGGCTTGGCGGAATTGACCGCCGGGCTAAGGCATGAAGTCAGGTGGACGGCTTTGGAGGAGAATCGGAGCAGAAAGTGATGATTGTCCGCGGAACGACCCTGGTCCCAGCTGGGCACAGATTCGGGTAACCGCGCGGTGGCAGGGTTGAATTCCGAAGAGGCGCAGATGAAGCGCATGGCAGCTGAGCGACGGCGGTGTTTGCAGATCCAGGAAATGCGTGGTAGCGAGGCCTCCCCGTACAAAGCGCCCTGGGCGGTGGTATAAAAGCAATTAGTTATCCAACGGAGCACCACATGCCAGAACAAGTTAAGTCTCTTGAGAGTGGCTGTGTCCGGAACAACCAGGTCGCAGCTGTAGGTGCGAATAGGAAGAATGACGCCGAAGACTAGCTTTCTGTTGCACCAGGAGGAGAGGCCTTTGCCAGCTGCACTGAGCTGTCGGATTGTAGTGAAAGAGGCTTTCGCTAGTGCCAGCCGTCTCAGGCCATGAACCGAGGAGTGTAAAGGAGGGGTGAGCCAATAGCCTAGCCACCTCACAACTTGAGAGGGTGGAAAAAGCATGTCGTTGATCACAATGGGGGCGAAAGAAACATCCGAGCGGTCCTTCGGAGTTCTCCAGTGAATAAGTTCACTTTTGGGCACAGAAAAAGCCACCCCCATGTTGGCACCCTGCCTTGGGATGATGCGGAAATAGTCTTGAAGAGAGCGGATATTCCAACCTAAAGAGTCCGAGCCGACCGTGATGGTGAGGTCGTCGACATATGAAATCGCCAGACCTTGGGGGATAGTCGGGTGGAGGCCGGCTATATAAAGCACAAAAAGGAGAGGAGAAATCGCAGAGCCTTGAGGGGTGCCAACAGCGACCAGGCAGAAAACCTTAGGCGCTGCTGGGAATATAAGTCGGCACTGGTGTTTGGTGAGGAAAGACTTGATCCAGGCAACCAGGTAAGCGGAGACACCTCCTCTGGTGAGGATAGTAGCCAGCTTGTTTGTGCAGCCGTTGTCAAATTCACGTCTGACATCCAGGAAGACAGTTGATACATTGAAGGAAGCAGCCTGAAGTAGGCAGACTTTGTGGGTGAGAGTAGCGACAGTGTCGAGACAGTCCAGACCGGCCAGAGACCCACATTGCTTGGGGTGTAAAAGGCCAAGCGAGCGGGCGGCAAAGGCAAGACGAAGAGAAGAAAGTCTTTCGAGGATCTTGGAAACGGTTTCGAGCAGGACAATAATGCGAAAGGACGAAGGTGTAGGGTAATCAGGTTTGCCTGATTTATCCAGGACAATGCCGTTGGCCTTCTTGAGGGCTAGTTGGTGGTTACCATGGGTGAGGAGTGGAGTGAAGAGAGATGGGAGGAGCAGCCCTTTGGCCTTATGGACTTGCTTCCAGATAGAGTAAGGAATACCACTTGGGCCAGGTGCTGATGTTAGGCAGGAGCCTATCTCGAAGTCTTGCGAGATAACGCAGGCCGATAATCTTAATCGTAGACGGAGATTGTCTAGGAAGGCTCAATGATTCAAAATAGAGATAGGTAGAGTGATAAAGATTTTTCTAGCGTAAAAACTTATATTGATAAGATCTCTTCTCCGTTGCTTGATACTGTGCAAATAGCTCGGGATGCACCTCAATATTTATATGCCGCGTCTGGCTGGTCGCGGGCTACATCTAGTTCTAATACTACCTAAGTTCCCACGAACAAACTCCAACTTCTACTAAATGTGCGAACACCATTTGACCCTGACAATTCTGTTATCTCACTTCGACTTCCGAATCGCAACACCATGAATTTTCCTGACGGTACTCCCACACATCAGTCTATTGGTTATGATCTATCTTCGTCGGCATGGAGTCTTGCTTACCATTTGCATACGCGGAATGGTCTCCATGATCGAACGAACAAAGGGGCCAGGTTTGTTATCGAAACTCTCAGAATTGCCGACATATTCTGCAACCGACATCTGCGAGGCATAAGATAGACTTGTTATGATAATCGTACCAATAGGCATTATCCCTCCATAGTCATGTCGTTATCGTATGGTTCCGTCAGTATCCTTAGGATACTTATTGACGTGCATGAGTGTGGGTATGCCTGATTACTCAGACTACCACGTCAGACAACACCATTCACTTGTGCGACTTTCATTGCGAGAGCGTGGAGTATAGAATGTGTGGCCTAACCATTTTCCGTAAAGCGTCCCGTTACCTAGTAACCACCTTGGTGACTCTCGTCTTTAGTGCTCAGTAACCTTATGCAACGTCGTCGACTGATTTGACTCAAACCACTTTCATAAGCTCGCCAAAGGCCTTCCCTCATATATCCTGCGAACGGGATCCGGTCGGACGGACAGCCGCGACGTATACTGGGTTACGAGAAGGGCTCCAATGACCATGGCTTTGGTGAGGGGACGCAACTACGGCAGCGTCTGCCGATGTAGCACCTTCCCAACGCTGGTGCGGGAGGGGGGTGTTGGCTTGTCCTTTTGAACTCAGAATCCTAAGGTAGGGTAACTATAGGTCTTTATTCACTAAGGGAACGCTAAGCCTTCCAGTATGCCTAACAGCAGAGGTCGTGGAGGATGTTCGAAGTGCGGAGAACACTTCTGCTGGTAGAACCGGAGGGACGTCTTTAAACGCAGGAAGGGTGAGGGGAGGAGAAGGAGAGGGTGCGGGAGGGAAAAAATCTTGTAGAAGTGTGTTGTTAATTTCGGTGGGGGAGGAGGCATTCTCGAGTGTGGGGAACAGATCAGGGGCTCTGCCGGCCGCAATCTTTCTAGCATCCCAGACTATTCGCGAGTCGACGTTGACAAGACACTGCGACCAGTGGCCTCTTTTGGCAGATTGGATAGCCTTGAAAGCAGTGTTTCGAGCCAAACGGGCCAGAGCGGGCGAGGTCTGATTCATTCTCATGAGACGGGAGGTATGGTGATGAATGCGTCGTTGCTGTGTGAGTTCTGGAGTCCACCACGGTTTAGAGTAGGAGGACGGGCGTTTGGTTGGGATGTTGGAGGTGATGAGGTGCGTGATCTTGGCAAGGCAGTCATTGAACCATAGGTCGAGTGAGTGCGGAGTGGAAAGAGCGGGGGGAGTTGCAAGTGTAAGATCTGCGAGCAGCAGGGAGATGTGATCCCAATCCGTGTACTTCCAGTTAAGGCCTTTGGGCGGGGGCTTTACGAGCGGAGTGGAGAGAATGATTGAGAGGGCGGTGGGATCCGAACCGGTTGGTGGGAGGGAGTTCTTCCATGAGGAGAAAAATAGAAGCAAAGCAGTGTTGGCAAAGGACAAATCAAGCACTACAGGGCGATGATTGCAGGTGAACGGGAACCTGGTGTATACTCCGGGAGTATTGAGAAGAGAAAACAACTGCGCTGAAGCCCTGTCGAAATACGGGGAACTTATAAACTGATCGTAGCCGGAGAGGAGACGAGTCGGGTCGGAAGCGGAGTGGTAAATGTTGTGGTCCCCAAGGACAAGTGTAGGAAAATCATGCTGAGGAAACAAATCAACAGGAGAAACTGACCTAGTGTGACCATTGGGAATAGAGTAGGCGTTGTACAAACGAAATAAATTGTGAGAAGTATCAAAAAGTCCCTCAGGGGAGTGAAAGTTCACTCCCATGAGGTCGCCCCTTTCAAAAAACAATGGAAGAATAGAAATAACACTAAATAGCCTCTTGTGAACATAGGTTGCAACGCGAGGCTTATAGCTGTCAGTTGCTGGAGTGAAAAAAGATTTATAGTTGCGAAAAACAGGAGAACAATTCCTCCAGAGAGGAATATCCTGAAGAGCCACAATATGAGGAGAACTTTCTACCGAAGTAAAAAAACTAAAAAGAGTATGAAAAACATTACTGCTGAGTTCTTGTCCCTTTTTTATTTTTATTTTTACTTTTTTTAATTTTTTACTTTTTTCATCATTTTAGTATTGTTTAAGGTACAAACTCCCGCATCCTCCGTCTCCTCTACACACCCGGCAATTGAAATCTCAACACCACGAGACTATCACCACTTTTCCAAACTCCACCCCCCGTCATGGATTCGTGCTAGGGGGTGGAGACATACCTCCTCTACTCTCTTCTTCCCTTAGGTTCATCCCTTTGTCTTTCTTTACTCTGGGTTGATGGATTTCGTCTTCTTTTGATGATGTTTCCTCTTCCTACCCCGCTTTTGCTCTCCTTCGCTGAGAGCATTAGCACATTCGGCAACACTCTCCTCACCGCCCATGTTACAGACGGCCAGGTACACGGTTTGCCGTAAGAGAAAACCTTTCAACAGGCTACGGTCGATTTCTCTACTCTCTTTATCTTTAAGAGGCTGCCTAGTCAAGACACGAACGCGATTACCGATAGTTTCTACGGCACAGAGTTGGGTCTACCCCTCTATCTCCTCCTCCTCACACGGTCGGATCGGCTGGCACCCTACTGCTTCTTTACCTTTCTGGCTGGTACCCACAACTACCTGGCTGGTATCCATAACTACTTCTTCACCATTCGGACTAAGACCAGGGTCCATCACGGCGTGCTTCTGGGAGGATGGTATTGCACTATCTCCTTCTTCTTTGTGGGGTTTGCCAACACAGCGGGTTCGGTCCTTGTGGCTAAGCGCCCCCCAGGATTCTCTTTAGGCGAGCCTGGCAACCCTCATGCTGATTGTGCGGGAACTCGCTTGGTGGTCTTCGCTTTGTTTGATTTTTTGTGTTTCCTTTTGTCTGGATGAATGTGCCATGGGTTTTCCTGACTCTTCCTGCTTGTTCTTTGATTTGATTCCTTTCGTCTATCTTCTTAGCTAGCCAAGGGTTTCTTGTTGGAGGCGAGATGTGCGGTTGGTTCCACAACAGAGGGCCTTGGGGGGTTGGCTTTTTCCCAGGGGTATTGGTGCTTTTTTTATGCCATAGCGCGAGCTGCATGCAAGATTTTGTACCTTAAACAATAATCATATGATTCAAAAAAAGAATAAAAAATGTACAAACTCCCGTATGCAGATCGCTCTAAGACAGGAAAAACCTCCATCTACACTCTATCCCGCATCCCTCGTGCTAAAGCCCTCTGACCCTGCCCGACACCAAAGCGTCCGGTACTATGGGTATAAACTACAGACCAGCGTACAGGCCTCAAAAGAACGAACGAAAATACCTCCACAGTTGTGCAGCCAATGAGAAAACCCCTCACCCCAACTGTGAACAAGCAAGGAAAGTATTGAAACCTCAACAAACTCAAGGAAGAAAAATCCCAGCCGAGCCCATAAGCAACCCACCCATAGACCACGACTGACCCCATTCTGCCGCAGCAGGGGAGGGGCCAAGGAGCCACCAGGACAATGCCGTAGGCCAATGATCACAAACTAAGACGTACCTAGATATGTACCTGGGGCTCTGACGTCCTGGACCCAAGGGGAGACAAGACCACCAAGAGAAAGATCGGTAACCAAAACCAATACAAATGGAAGTGTGTGGCAGGGCGAAATAGCGACCATAGGCCTACCAGAAACGAAACCAGGAGGGAGTGCATGTCACCTGGAGGCAACAGAGGCGGCAGGCATGAAGCCCCTACCCCCAACTCAGGCAAAAGCCACGCACGCAGCCATGATAATCACCCTAGCCCAGAGATCAGAAGGGAACAGAGGCCCAGGGTGTAGAAGCAGTAGGGTGCCAGGCAAAGAGCGAAGCAGTAGGGTGCAAGCGGATCCGACCATGAGGAGGAGAGGGGAAGGAGGGGTAGACCCAACTCTATGCCGTGGAAACTATTTGTAACCGGGTGCGTGTCTGGCTAGGCAGCCTCTCAAAGAACAGAGAGATCAGAGAAATCGACCGTGGTCTGTTGAATGTTTGCTCTTACTGCAAACCGTATTCCCGGCCGTCTGTGACATGCGGGTTGAGGTAAGTGTTGCCGACCGTGCAGTTGCTCTAAGCAAGCTAGAGCAAAAGCGGGGTATGGAGAGGAAACATCATCAAAAGCTGACGAAATCCCACAACCCAGAGTGAAGAAAGCCCAAAGGGATAAACCTAAGGGAAGGGGAGTGTAGAGGAGGTATGACTCCACCGCCTAGAGCAAGCTCATGGCGGGGGGTGGAGAAAAGAAAAGTGGTGATAATCTCGTGGTGTTCAGATTTCAATCGCCAGGTGTGTAGAGGAGACGGAGGATGGGAGTTATTGTACCTTTTTTTTCTTTTTTTTTTTTGAATCATATGATTATTGTTTAAGGTACAAAGTCTTGCATGCAGCTCGCGCTATGGCATAAAAAACCCTCCAATACCGCTGGGAAAAAGCCAACCTCCCAAGTCCCTCTGGTATGGAACCAACCACACCTCTCGCCCCCACCAAGAAACCCTTGACTAGCTAAGAAGATAGACGAAAGGAATCAAATCAAAGAACAAGCAGGAAGAGTCAGGAAAACCCATGGCACATTCTTCTGGACAAAAAGAAAAAATCAAAAATCAAACAAAGCATCGACCACTTGAGAAAGTTCCCGCACAATTAGCGCGAGGGTTGCCAGGCTTGCCTAAAGAGAGACCTGGGGGGGCACAGCCAAGGAGGAACGGGCCCGCTGTTAGGCGGGAGCCTATCTCAAAGTCTTGCGAGATAACTCAGGCCGATAATCTTAATCGTAGACGGAGATTGTCTAGGAAGGCTCAATGATTCAAAGTAGAGGCAGGTAAAGTGATAAAGATTTTTATAGCGTAAAAACTTATATTGATAAGATCTCTTCTCAGTTGCTTGATGATGTTCAAATAGCTCGGGAGGCACCTCGATATTTATATGCCACGTCTGGGTGGTCGCAGGCTACATCTAGTTCTCATACTAACTAAGTACCTACTAACCACTCTAGCTGTTTCTTTAAAAGTGCGAACACTATTTGACCCTGACAATTCTGTTATCTCACTTCGACTTCCTAATTGCAACACCATGAAACTTCCTGACGGTGCTCCCACACATCAGTCCATTGGTTACGATCTATCTTCGTCGGCATGGAGTCTTGCTTACCATTTGCATAGGCAGAATGGTCTCCATGATCGAACCA
>Ga0307509_10004589_pt1 | contig 19802 bp, 19 predicted proteins | sample 10_EM_MG_FD_202245 | JGI IMG/M metagenome (GOLD analysis project Ga0307509, IMG submission 202245) | Populus trichocarpa ectomycorrhiza microbial communities from riparian zone in the Pacific Northwest, United States - 10_EM | ecosystem: Host-associated > Plants > Roots > Unclassified | place...
CGCTTGTACATGTCCTCAGAGCCGCCCTTTTAACTACCAAACATGATGACCAGTTATGACAAAAAACAACTGTGCAAGTTTAAAAATATCAAAGCACACTAGGTGTTTCCCAACAGTTCCCTCAACACTATCAGGGATGGATGCGCTGTTGACATGAAGGTATGGCCGAATCGAGACTTAGTAGCCTTGTCTGGAGGAGAAATCGATAAGGCTAAGATGGGGTATAGCTGTTTTGCATTAATATTACACCTGATTTGCTGGGAGGGTGGGAGCACGTGGGTGTGAAGTTTTCGCTTTTGGGAAGTAGTTTACTTGCGCACTATTGCGACTTTCATAAGTTGTGCAAAACTGGTCGAGCAAAAGAGGAAAAACCCTATTCCCCTAGACATGTCCAGTCATGTCAAGAAGGGGGTAACAATCTTCTCGGAGGGATTTGGGACAAATAAGAGGGCTCTAAACCTGGTTTGCTGATGCCGGTAAAGACGACAAAATATTGTCATAAAGCCGCTAGAAAGTGTCTAAGACACCTCCCCCCCGACTAGCCAAGGGCATGCACCGATTATGGGAGTTGCAATATCGCATTCGGAGTTTGAGACCGGGTGGGTTGTTGTTATTGTCGTTGTGGTTTGTAGAGGTTCCAGTGGTCCCGCCAGGCCAAACCAGGCGTGGCCATTCCCCCCAGTAGATCAATAGAGGACGGCCTACATTTTTCGACAAAGCAAATATCAAGTCCTTCGATAATGCCGGCACCACCTCAGCCTGGCGTATCCGGCATTCACGAGCTAAGGATATCTATCTCCCTGCCTATCCCCATCACAAAGAGTCTTCCATTACAATGATCACATGATATCACTCTAACACTCCCACCGCCACCTACCACCCGGAATATTTGCAAGTATGTGCCACGGCTAAGCATGCGGACGACATGAGTACTCAGTATATGGACCGGGAGTTTTTTTCTGGGGGGGGGGTTGAAAGCTTCTCCACTAGAGCACGTACCCTGGTCGTAGCCCTATTTCAGCTTGAAACTTCCCAACCATCCCTGCTCCCATCGCCGGAAAATAGGCAAGTATGGTGCCAATCGTCTAAAGCGTGTACCAGTGGTGTTGCAAAATGTAATGCCTTATATAATCAGGGTTAGGATCCCTAATAGCGCAAAAATTGTTTCTGAAGGCCAGTTGTTCAAGTCTTGAAGTTAGTTTAATTATTTTGTATATTCTGTAAAATTTGTGTATATAATATAACTGTGGAAGTTCAACCATTGAGTACCCTGTGGCTTTAACCATTACAATTACAATCTCTCTTATTCTATTTTACTCATACATTTTGCTAGCATATATCCCAATGCCCTCTTTTATTATTCCACCCTCTTTAACCAATGGACTGAATACAGCCATTACCAATTCCCCTCTTTATGATAGACTGAATACAGCTACTAGTATCACCAATTCCCCTCTCATAGATGGACTGAATACAGCCATCAGCAATTCACTTTCCCATGTAGATGGACTGAATACAGCGATTGACAATTCCCCCTCCACAGATGGACTGAATACAGCCATCTCAAATTCCAGTTCACCTTCGACTCCTAGATCCACTAATCCAAGCACCTTGAGATCACAGAAAAGAAGAGCTAGAATTAGACAAGCCTATCTTGATGTAAGTTAATTAATATATTATTTAGTTTCGTTTAATTAAGAGAGCTTGAGTTAACTAAGTAAACAAAATAGAGTGGAAGTTTGCCAATCAAAGCTCCGACCGCCAATGCTCTACGGGTTCGTAAATATCGGAAGCGTCAGGCAGCCAGTAATGCTACCATACCCCTTGTGCAAACAGTAGCAGAGCCTCTATCTGTACTTCCAACTGCAAGTATACCTGAATCACATCCCGTAGTAATTGAGAAAATGTTGCTAGATTATAAAGCCTGGCCAAGAAGACGTATGTTTATTGACCAACCCTGTCCAAGAAGGTTGCAAATCCTTCAGGAGGCATTCAAAGCAATGAGCAAGAAGGTATATCCAAGACAGAGTAAGATTCAATACAGGCCATGTGGTTTGTATTATACTTGGCATTATCAGGTATATTTGTTTTTAAAACTTCAGTTGAAGCAGGAGAGAGAAGCTTTGAAGGGCCCAGATGTATTTACAGGAGTACAAACATTACTGATACCAAGAAAGAAGCTTGCAGAAAAGGTCGCCCATGGTGGAGGATGGGGAAGGAGAGTGCAGGAACGCATAATGGCACATGAGGTATTATGGGTTACCAAGCGTATTATACCACAGCCTGGTCGCGGTAGGCATAAAAAGGTTGTTTCCCTTTTAGAGGACCCCAATACTGTATTGGCGGTTAGGGAATATATCCTCAAAGCAGGCAACAGTAAGTTTTTACTTCCTATTCTGCAATTTGATAACTTTGGAGCAAGAGAGGAGCTAATCTGTTTGTATACAGAGCTGAATGCACGAAATTTAGCAAAGGCAGTTGCAAGATATTGGAGACTTTCAGAATCAGAGGATACTGATATTACTAACCGTTCTTTGAACAGTGTTGCCCGTGAGGTCGAAAAAACTATCTCAACACCAACCGCATCGCGGTGGCTTCGAAAACTTGGATTCAAGTATAAGGAATACCGTAAGGGAATATATAATGATGGACATGAAAGGGAAGATGTTAAACACTATCGTGACAATGTCTTTCTTCCACGTATGGAATCATTGAAAGACTCATTCCTCAATTGGGATGAGAACCTGCAAGAAATTCCCAATTTTCATCATCTTTCAGGTGAGGTACAGCCAGTCATTCTGGTCACACAGGATGAGTGTACATTTAACTCTAATGATGGTAAACATTATATCTGGATTCACCCGGAGTATAAACCTCTAAGGAAAAAAGGGCGGGGCCAAGGCCTACATGTATCAGATTTCGTTACTCCGATTGGACGACTTGGTGATGGTCAAGCCTGCACAATTCTAAAGTGTGGTGGGGATGTGTGGTGGGATGGAGACAAGCTACTTAACCAAGTTGTTGAAAAGGCTATTCCAGTTTTTGAAGCTCAATTCCCAGGCTGCAAGGCACTGTTTGCCTTTGACAATGCTCGCAATCATCTCAAATTTGCTGACGATGCTCTAAGAGTTTCAGAAATGAATTTAGAGCCAGGAGGCAAAAATGCCAAACATATGCGAGATACTTATGTGATAGATGCAGATTATCCTGAGGGTGGTTATGTTCAGTCAATGGATCTACCTGATGGTAGACCCAAAGGACTAAAGATTATCCTTACTGAAAGAGGACTCTGGCCTCAAGATGGAAGGCGGTTCTTAGCTCAATGTTCAATGAAGTCTGCTACAGGTAAGTCAACTAAACCTAATCCACAATGCTTGAACGGAGGCAGCTGTTGTGCACGTGCAGTTCTGGCATGTCAGCCAGATTTTCGTGCACAAAGAAGTCAGATTGAACAAGCAATTCTTAATGCTGGCCATGAAGTTATATTCTATCCAGCATTCCATTGTGAGATCAATTTTATTGAATATTATTGGGGGGCAGCCAAGTATTATACCCATGAGAACTGCAAGTATGACTTTGAGTCACTCAAGCGTCTTGTTCCTGAAGCATTGGCTGGAGTGCCAAAACCACTCATCTGGAAGTATTGGGCAAAGACCCAAAGAATAATGGAAGCCTATCGCTCAAAGGTGGTATACGGATCTAAGGAGTATGAAAATCTTGTTAATAGAAAGTACCAGTCACATCGTCGTGTTACTGTTTAGTCTACAATGTACTTTAATATAATCTCTCATAAACTTCTGTTTGAATTAAACACTCACTATTATTTCATAACAAGAGAGAATTGCTTTCTTTGAAATATTCAATATAAAAGTAATAGTAGTGTAATAAGTAGATTTGGTCCAAGACTTGAACGACAGACCTCCAGGAATGATTTTTGCCTCATTAAATAATCTAGCCCTAATTACATAAAGCATTACATTTTGCAACACCACTGGTACACGCTTTAGACGATTGGCACCATACCACACCACCCCGCAGTCGAGCTGGCATCCATCACACCCAAGCAACTCCCCCAACCCACTCTCTCCTGGTCGGTTGAGACGGTGTGAAAAATGGTCTCATGCGTGAGCGGCCATTCAGATTACTAACATGCCAATGGGAACAAAAGCATGTAACTCATTCTATTGTTCCACCGACTATACCAAAGCTAACCCTCAGAAGCCATGCTTATCTATATATGGCTAGTTTAGTCAAACTAGTGCCTGAGGCCAATTTCCACACTATCTCAGCCGACCAGGAGATATTTCCTCTCCCGCTATAAATGCCCGTCCCTGCGGTTCAGGTGGGGCAAGCACTCTCCCACGTTATCTGATAACTGCCAGCTTCCCCACCGGCTGAGTGGAATGTAATGGTGCAGATATGATATGATCGCAGTAGGGACGAACCTGTGAACCGCCTGGATTTTAGCCTGCTCAAAAAGGTGCCGTGTTCCGGAGGGGGTACGGCTATGCACAAGTGCCGGCCCCCTGAATTAACTCTTGTCCGCGTGGCTTCCTGATAGTTGGATTGTTAGAGAGAGCGCTCCACTTGGAAATTTCGAAGGCACAGCCCTGGGCCAGGAGGACTAGGAGCCGTGCGAGTGGTTTAGCGCTTTCTGCCGTTTTATTGCTCTATTTCAAGAATCCCTTTTGCGTCCATTCCCGGCTGTTTTATTAGTCTCCAGCGGAGGGGATGGCTTTTGCACTTCTTCCTCTCTGGGTTCCATCTCCGTTTCTCGGGTCAGATGGTAGAAATATTACATATACCAGGGCTTGTTTGGGGGTCAAGGGGTTGGTTGTTATAGAACCGGGGATTTGGGCAATATGAGTGGTAAGTGTTGATATTGGCGTTCGGGAAGTCAGCATTTGTTCCTGCGAAGCGACTCTAAGTGCTGAAAGTCCAATATCTTTTATCCGCAATTCACGTGTAAACGGGACCTGTGAACAGCGGTACGTAGGCGAAGTATCCAAGTGAGGCACCACATGGCCACAGGCGAGCATGCTCCTAACCGGTAATGTATGTGGCCTCCCCACATATGTGGGCCATTAGGTAAGATGAATGGAGGAGGGGAGGTGAGGGAAGAGGTGAATTTCCTTATTTCGTGGTAGCCACTGGTTTTTCTTCTTCTCATACTTACCTATCATAGTTGCTTTTGTTCAATAGTGAGAGTTGTGACTCTTATATGCTAGTAGAGCTACTTTTTTACTTTAATTTTCATTTTGAACCTATATATACAAGTTCCCCCCAGATCTCACCCCTGTAGGCGAACTCAAAAGAACCCAAATAGCCTTCTCTGCTCAGGTTTGACTTTGACGTAACCATTCAGGGGACGGAAAACACCCGCCCATTTCACGCTCACTGATACTCGTCCGAACCCATATTCTACCTATCAATTCCAACAGCATCTGGAATTGCCAAGTAGTCTCCTAGCGGCCCAATGCCATAACGATTCCCTCCACCCCACACCCCACCCACCATATTCACTGACAAACTGGTGGGCGGTGTAGGGAAATGAAGCAAGGTGAGTAATTTGGTGCCGTAGAGGATTTGCCATTTTCGCTGTGCTATCTTTGGGTTGAGCACGCTTGGCGGCAGGTTGCTATTTAGCAGTATTGTGTAGCTGCAGACCCTCGATTAGAACTAGTCAAAATCAACCATTCCCAAGCCCACAAAAGACCCCCATTGACCAATCCCACAAAGCCCATACTTTCATATGAACGAGAAGCCTTTATATTTATAAACCTCTCTCCCCGGGCGAAAAAAAAACGTTTTATACAACCCCCCCCCCCCCCCCCCGTTTTTTCTCCAACCTCCCAAATTTAGTACCCATCCGCACCTCCCCACCCCTCCCGCCTCCTCGTCCTATCGACTCTGGCATTCTTCCTCCTGACTCCCCAGCGCTCCTTAACTTTGTCCGCCTTCGCCCACATCTTCTCCTTCCACTTGTCGTCTGCTTCGGCAATCATTCCAGCAAAAAACCTGGATGTTCCGAACTCCTTCGCTAGCTTAGCCCTAGTCCAGACCCCGGGATTCGACTTCCTTAGGGAGCGCATGCGCGAAAAGTCTGCGGGGGTGAGGTGGTATTTCTTCTCCTTGATCTCCGTGACCGGTGACGGGAGTTTTGGCTTTTCGGATGTGCCGTTGGTAGGGCCTGCAGCAGCCTGCAGGGCACGACGGGGGTCGTCTTTTGGTAGGAAGAGCGTGGGAGTAATAAAGACGCTGGGCGTGGCGGCAGGGGGATTGCGGAGGATGTATGTTAGAGAGGGGGAATCGGTGGTTGGGCGCGTTTTGAAGTCTGGGTGTGGTGGCATGCGGAGGCGCTTTGTGTGGCGGCGGGTATTAGACTCGTGGCGGACGAAGGTGAGGGATGCGCTAGTTGTAGAGCGGACTGCAGGGAGGCCCCGCCGGAGGAAGGCGGAGGAATTGAGCATTGTCTGTTTGTTTCTATGGTCGTGGGAGTAGCTTATGTACAGCGATGATGATTACGATGATGGTTGTGGTGGGGTGAGGTCGGCAGAAGAGCTTGGCAGGGAGGGCTTGGCAGGGGTTAGGGTTTTGGGCGCACTAACTCCCGGCAGCCCTTGGTTCGGGAGTGTCCATTAGTCGGATTACAAGGAAAACGCCGAGGCTCTACGAGTATGATACTATTCTTTTAACCCTGAGCGCAGACATACAAAAATTAGTATATACCCATAGGAGATCCATCTACCATCCTACAGCCGTAATCCCTATTAAATCTTCCAACGCAATCCCAACCCTGCAAACCAAGACATAATACCCATTACCGCAGCTACCCACCATACAGTAGATTCACCGCTGCAAGCTGCACTCACCCTTCTCCCAATGCGCGCACTCATCCACCATACCTCAGTCCTTCAATCCCTTTGACAAAATCTCATACGCAACTTTCCTAACCCTCCCATTCCTACCCACAACATCATCCGGCGTGAAATTATCCCGAACATACCCCAACCTAGAGTAAAACCTCCTAGCACCTTCATTCTCCAGAAACACTGTAAGCATAACCTTCTCCACACCCACCCTCTTTCCAAACCCCTCCATAATCTCAACCAATACCCCGCCTAGCCCGCGACTTCGCACTTCTTGCACGAGATGAAGTTCATAACTACCCCCAAAATCAGCCCCCCTCCTCCCACCCGCTCAACCAAAGGGAAATTATGGCCATCGTACCAATAAACAACCTCACATTCATCCTCCTCTGTAATCATAAAGCTCAGAAATCCCTCCACCGCCTTCCCGCCACTCCCTGCTGCCGAGAGGATCAAGTAGCGCATGGCCGGGTGCTTCATTTCCCTCTTTTTCGCGGTGGCCGACCACCCGATCGTCCGCTTGTACATGTCCTTACATTCCTGGACGAGGTCGAAGCAGGCCTTGAAGGTTTCGGCTGGCAGCGTTTTGAACGTTTCCAAAGCTATCGAGTGCGACGGTTCTGGTAGGCGCGGTGTCGACGGGAGGTAGATTTCCCGAAGGGTAGATAGTGGGATACGGTTGTGGGTTTCTATTAGTGACATTGGAGGTGTGGTTGTTGGTGAGTGGGTGGCTGACATGTAGTGGAGGTTGGGCGCGGTAGAATTCGGAACTTGGCGCCACGGGCTGTCACTCGGTTGACAGGTTTCAGGCTGTGTTGGAAATCGCAGTTGATGGCCGCACTTGATCCGGGATGTGCCCGCACCCTGTGGCCGCAGAGGCATACGTACGCACTAGTCAAAGGATGCGCAAGCTCTCAAAATGTTTTCACCCCACTTGTTTTTCCTTCCTTTACACCGTCTCCTCGTAACACACCTTCCTTCCTGTACACAACTTTCCTCAAGTCTTTCCTTCCACCAAGTTGTCATCAATCAATCATGATTCTCATCTCCACCTAAGCGGTTTCAGTCCACTACGTAAAATCCCCACAGTAAATCATTACCTCCGCAACCAAGATTTTCAACAGGCTGTATTGAATCAGTACTTTTGGTAATACCATCAACCTTGTACATCCTCGAGTAGGACAGACTGTCTGTATTCTTTAGTCTCGGTTTAAAGCTGTCCGGGCTTACCCTACCTTGCCCATTTTTTCTTTCGTGTCATAGTCCGATCAATTGGTGGGATATGCGTTTCTGTTTCGATTCATTTTCCCCTTTCTTCCGCACTATTTTCTTCAACCCCTGCTACTAACTTACTATAGTGTGTGCTATTCCACTACATGGGTAGTGGGTTGGAATTCGCTTGGGGCCCAAATTTTATCACGGCTCTAGGCCTAGATACAAAGAAAAAGGAGACCCTAGATTTGAACGAATCCTAGGCGTGGTGCACCTGGCCAGGTTCCTCCAAAAAACACCCCGATAAGAAATGTATCAACCCTCAACCGCTACAACTACTTCCTCCTTGGATTGGTAAGGAGCCAGTTGGAGAGCAACTCCATCGCTCAATTACTCGAAAATATTGTGTTCCGACCGAGTAGTTAGAGAAATCGGGAGGTAGGTAATCCCGAACTAGACACAGTTTTTAGGGCTAGATCAAAATCATCTAACAATATAAGGCACTAGGAACTCCAATTTAGACCTAACCTCATACCCAATTCGGATTGTCAACTGATGAACTTTCTAATTTTTGTTAAGAAAAGCACTGCACATGTGTCGCACATCATACTAGTATTGCAGAATGCCTAAGAAGGGAACCGGGGCCGGCACGCCTTAATGTCGGCCCCCGCTCCCAAGAGGCGTTCACGATACACCTCTTGGAAGAAGCATAGCTCAATAGCACCACCATGGCCAGACACCTCAAGTCTGAAGTTAAATTGAGAATGACAGAGATCTGAGTAAAGGAACTTTGCGATCAAACCTCGATGATATAAAGATCGCGAGCCTCCACCCTAGTGGGATTTCTATGGCCCGATCAATAAGATATGGCACCATGACCTGAGCTAATAAGGTACCCGTAGCCCAACCAAAACGAGAGATGCGGATTCTCGGGGGGTCAAACTTGCCCCGAATTTTCTTATTATTTCTCTTCCCCTCTGTCGAGGCAATCTAGACTATCTGGGGTTAGAAACTGGCGGGTAGTCGTTCAAGGTAAGGGAATATAGTCCTCCGGTTAGGTAGGTTTGAAGTTTTTGATACACCAACCCGTACGATCGTGCAATGGTATTTTCAACCACAGAAGTGACTTTTGACTTGCCAACTAAAGCATACCTTCAGGCCTACACCAAGTGCCAGCTCAAAAATATATAGACATCGAGACTTCCCTTTTTGCGGAAAGAGTATACCTTGTACTAGTTGCTGTGTATCATACTAAGAACTTTGAACATCCCTAGTACCATACCGGGGGCGATACGGCGGAATAAAATACACTACGCTACAACGAAAACCACAGCTGGACCAAATGTATCGAGTGAAATAACAGAGTAGGAGGGACACAACCAGCAGGTGGGGCACAGCTAGCAGCTTTGCCAAATTTGATGTTTTGCCGCTGGAATTTTGTCGTATCATACAGTCAGCGGTTTCCCTCTATTCGTTTCCCCTCCGATGTTAGGGCCCTCTCTTGTATCACACCGCAAAGCATAAGATTGTGCTAGACCGAGCCCATTAGTGTTGTTTCCAGCTTTATAAAGCCAAGGGCGACCTATAGCTCCGGCTCTTCAATAGAAGACATAAACTCCTTTAGTAGGGAGGACCAAGGACCGAGCGCACCAAACCTTATGACTTGCCTATTTTGGTTATTTTGGAGTATTTTCCACCTCATGGCGCTTTAAGCATTTAACTTATATCGTAACCTCACGGTTGTGCAGTATTGTACAGGGCGATGTCTGAGCCTAGGTCTTATTGAACTGTAGGGGTAGGATTATCACTAAGCAGGTCCTCCTGATCTCGGACTAGTATTCTATCACATCACGCACCAACTTCAGAGCCTTTCAAGCAAGGCACCGAATAGAACTGTTTTTAATGCCCTGCACAGCTGCAGGGATCCACCAATCCCTCGAATTTTGAGGGCTACCCGTCATCCGCACCCACTTATAGTTATATCAATTAAGCTCACGGAAAAGCCCCACCGCCCCCAATATCAACTCCTAAATGAATTTGAATTATCATAATCAAGACAAAATCCCGGCGCGGGCTAGCGTTGCTTTAGGCTACTAAATATCTTTCTGTAGATTGCAGGCCTGATGTCAAAGCCGGAATGTCCTCCCGGGGTGTAATGGCTCCAATTTCAGGCAGTGAGCCAACCTGTAGTCCCCATCGCAAGATTAATTGTATGCAAGGATAGTAGTTATAATAGTTAGCCGGCGGTACGCTGTTCAAGGATGGTAGGGCAGGGGCGAGCCCAGCAGTGGGTGTCATGTGCAAGAGATTCCATCTTCACTAATATGGTCTCATATCAAAGCAATAGATGAGCAAAATCTAGAGTAAAAGTGTCCGGGGAAATGTTTTCCCACAAGACAGGGATTATCGCAGATTAACCTAAATTAACCGTTCGCCACCTCTACTCTATCGGAGGTGCTTGTATAATTGTCGGATGGTTTATCGGCCATGTTTCCCAACAATTGAGCTTTCCTCCAGTGTACTGGTTAGGGCTTGGCATCTACCATAGCCCGGCCACCTCAAGCTAGTTTGGATAGGCGGGACAGCCGATAGTAGATTCCATTCAAGATTCTCATTTTATTCCAATAGTGCCTATCTGGCGCTCATCAGAGTGGATTCTAAGAGTTTTCTATGGTACTCGTTAGCCTCCGAATGATTTACATCTTGCCTTTACGCTGGTTTAACTTACCAAACACTACATTAATGCCCAGTAACTAGCAAGATCAATGTCATCTCATTATCCCCTCCAGTAAACTAACCTTCCAGACAGATGAGTAACGATGGTTTGCCTAGAGCTCCGCTACGGGTTGGATCGTGCACCCAGTCCATGGCAGTTCATCTGCTGTAACTAGTCTAGTGAAGCTCCCACAACATAATCTGGTGAGAGAGGTTACGATTTAAATGTGATTGTACGTAATCATGGAAGTGACACGTTCCTCTCCGCAGACAAGTCTATCCCCTGCCACAGAATTTATGAGCCAGCTTGCTACTCTGCTCGCGCACCAGCTCCACAGAGCTTATGTAAATGCTTATGTAATAAACCTGCCGTATCGACCCCGAACACCAGCAAGTACCGTGAGCTTTTTGGACGGCATTTTTATCTGTCCGGTAACCCAGGTTTGATTTTCGAGAGCCTTTTTTTAACAACATCGGAACCAGAATTTAATTATATTGTTGTTGGTCCTCAAGATGTCTCCGGATGAAGCTAGAAGCTAACCGACCATCATACCCACTAAATTCCCAGGCTACGAACCCCGCAATTAAAAGACGCGGCAAACGTAGTAGGGTGCTCCCTGAAAGAGCTTCTTCTGAGGGGAGTTGTTGGAGCTTCCATCACACAAACCTTTCGCAACCGACCATGCAGGAGGCAGTTCGACACCTATATGAGACCTTACTCCTTCCCCTCCATGTGCCGGTAATCTCAATTGTGGGGCCGACCCAGTTCAACTCGGGCACCGTGGTGCGTTCCGACGAGTCACCCGCCCAACACTGCGGCATGTACTGCACCCAGTGCAGTACCGATACTGAGCGGTGGGTCGACCTGGAGAAGTTCCCACAGCATGACAGTTCAGAATAGGACGCCGACCCAGGCTCGGCTTCTCACCGTCTCAGAGGGATTTGTAACAAGCCAATAAAACCCCGGTCCCGTCGCTTCCAGAGATGAACCCTGCTGTAGTGCACATTTTACCCTCTGTGCTGTAGGGAAAAGAATACTCGAGTACATGTACTGTGCGTGTGCTGTATCACACCGTATCGTAGGCGGAAGTTAGGGAGCTCGATAGTACTTTTAGAGCTCATCTTCTCCATCCCTGTTTTCCCCACATTTCTGACTTCTGCTCCACCGAAATGTTTTTTGAGCCTCGCCTCTTGCGTGCAAACACCGACGTTTAATCCTTAACCTAGGATTATATACAACGTTGAATTAGGCCTATTCAACCCACTCGCCGTCAGCATCCCTATAATACCGGTACATCAAGACCGCACGGCACGCCCGAAGTTTTTTTTTTTTTTTTTTATGCCCCCAAATTAGCTACCTTTATCAATTTCATTTGCTCAAGTGCCCTCCCCCTTCTGTCTGATACTTTGGATGACTCTTTGCGAGCATCGGGATACCGAATTCTTGAGATACGTCTTGCCTTGTCTTACTCAGTGATATAGCCTTACCACGCACAGCACCCTTTTACCGATGATTGGGAATGAAGCAATCCAAATCTTCACGATCAATGTCTTCTTCGGCTTCCTCCTGTTCACCTCTTTATCTTGAAACACTACCGATTCTAAATCACCCGGGCACGGCGTTGGGGAGTACTGCTACTGAGATCAGCAACTTCGGGGGTGAGGATGGAGGCGATCATAAGACTTCTTCTAACGCGGGCCTAAAGGCTAAGAGAAAGCGGTCGATGATTGCTTGCAAAAACTGTAACGAGAGAAGGGTACGGTGTGATGCTTCAACTATTGGGTGAGTAGTCGTTATCCGTCCTACCCTGGCTTTTGCCCCTCTCCCCCTGGCCCTCCACAAATACCCAAAGCTCCCTAGACTGTGTGGAGCGGGTCCCCGCGACCCTCAAGTGGCTACGATATGATCACAAACAATCGGTATTGCGCCGTTAGCTGGGACGAGATCTACGCTCGGTTATGTTATAGCACTTGGAGAGGTTCAACTATTTCCCGGTGGCTGCCGTCCTCCCTACTGCATTTTTTATTTTCCTCTAATCACCATTTCCCATTTTGCTGGAGTTTATTGGGATTGGGTCACATTGCGCGTTTTTCTATTGGTTGTTGCCGATATTGTCTCCGCGTCGAGAAGTTCCAATAATAATTTAACAGGTTGCCTTGCTCGAATTGTCAGCATAGCGGAAAAGGCGAATGTCAGTTCATTGAGTCGAAGCGTGTCAGGTGGGATTCCCTCACATGGCTCTACCGTTTGTCGGGTTTGGTTAAATGAGTGCATATGTTAGGGGTGCGCGCGGTCGCTTCGAGCGTCAAGATGGGAAATCCGAGGAGTCTCTATCGCCAAATGTTGCAGATTTTTCGCTAGGTAGACCTGAGCTTGCGGTGCCAAAAAGGGGCCGCCGACACTCTATATCTGGTACCGACGGAGAGGAATGGCAACAACTTCAACAGAATACTACTAGCAGTCGCAGTAATGGCACTATGACATATCTAGGTGAATCATGGCACTTGGCTTGGGCGGTTGGCTCAGAAATGAAGACTGCCCCTCTTCATAGGCCCCACTTATACCTGGGCGACGAGAAAGAAATCAATCACCGGCTAAATAAGGAGCTATGGGAAAGAGGAGCATATATGCTACCTAGGAGTGAAGTCAGAGATCGTCTCATTGCCGAATACTTTAGAATATGCCACCCTTGCTATCCTATTCTTGACAAACGGAAGTTTCTACATTCGATCAAAACAAACACTTTCTCGCATATTCTAATACAGAGCGTGCTTATGGTAGCGGCTACGCATTGCGATTTATCAATTCTTCAGAATGCGGGATATATTCAGCGACGTGAAGCAGTTGAGATATTCTATAAGCGTGCAAGAAGTCTCTTTGATGGAGATGTGGAGCCAGATAAAATGATTAATATGCAGAGCATGTTCCTTTTGCAGTTTTGGTGGAGGGCGCCGTCAGATCAGAGAGATCCACTGTGGTGGCTTGGGGGGGCAATAAGGTTAGCTCAGACCATGGGATTACATCGGAGCTCAAGAGATAGCCCAATGGGTATGGATATTAGGAGAATCTGGAAAAGGGCGTGGTGGTGTCTATATGTACGTGCTTGTTATAGATAGGGTGAACAGGGTTTCTGCATCCGATACTAACAGCAAGCATTAGATTAGAGACAGACAATGCTCTTCATCCCTAGGCAAACCGATGATCATCAGAAATGAGGACTGTGACGTGGAAGATTTGACTCCCGACGACTTTGCTGATGACGATGATGGAACTCCGCCCGAACACATCATATATATCATGCAACAGGCATCGCTTTGTAAGATCTGTACGCAAATACCTCCGGTTCCTGATATGAACGATTCTCTAATGCTATTTAGTGGGCGACATGCTCCTCTTTGAGTACTGCCCAGGTGCATCGAAAAGCATCACCGAGAAGCCGGAAGTAGTCCGTGACCTTGCCAGGCGGCTACAAGACTGGAAAAGTGTTATTCCCAGAGAACTCGAGTATAGCCAGGGTTCGAGGAATCTTTGGGCAATGAAATTGCAATTAAGTTACCAGTATACACTCCTTCCACATACCACCGGAAAGGTTCAAGAATACTGATGAATAGATCTAGGAATGTCTTTGTTTTGTATTACCGCCCACTCTGCAGTAATCTCAATGGCCACCATAGAAGACTTTATGAAGGTCTTTTGACGATAGCAGCGACTGTTGCAGGGACTGTTATTACAGATCTATTAGAAGGGTTCGGCGCAAGGTTTATGAATTCTCATGAGTATATTTGTTCTCCCTGCTCTTCTTTTGTGAATTAGACTCTAATAGCCGGGTAGTATGGCCTGTTTCTTCTGTTCTATGACCATACATCTGGTCGATAGTCGCACCTCCAACACCACTCTAGCCAAGGAAGCCGATGAGAGGTTCCAGGTATCCCTGGTACAGATCCGCGAAATGGAGAAGATTCTTCCAGTCGCTTGCTGGTTCAGAGAACGCTTGAAGCATGCAGCACAGGCAAGGGAGGAGGCGCTAGCTGCTGAAGCGGAGCAAAAGCCAAACCCCCAGCAATTGGAACAACAGCAGCAACAACAGCAACAACAGCAATCCCAAACCCGTAATCAGCCGCCAATCCCATCGGCCCAAGTCCCCCCTCAACTCCAAATGGAAACCTCCCTTCCGGTCCCATCAGCACCCCCACACACGCTACCCCCCACCACCACTGAAGCCCAGCACCAGCAGTCACAACTCTGCCCTCCTGGTCTCCAACCGAAGCGATTACAACCTCACTGCGCACCCACCCCTGCAGCAATGTGCTCCGCCATCCCAATGGGAATGCAGGAACCGGGAGGAGTTACGAGCGTGATGGCAGACACATGGGCTTCGCAGAGCTGCACGCTTGTAGGATTGGGAGAAGCGCTGGATCCTCATTCGGGCATGCTGGGCATGGGTAGCGGCGGTGGAGGCGGTGAACTAGGAGCACAGGTCGTTGCCGAGTTTGATTATCAATGGGTTTGGGATAGCATTGGGGGTTTGGGGCATTCGTATACGTGAATGATGTTTGGGGCGGAAAAAAACTTTTAACATTTTCCTCTCTTTCTTCCAATCTTCTTTGATCTATCCAAGGCGTTTATTTTTGTTTTCCCGCTTCATTGTATACTAACTCACTAATTTAGTTATATTTGAAAGTGTTTATCTGCCAGGGAGGGGGATGGCTGAAGGGGTTTCGGCGTTTTCTTTAACTTTTTGCCTCTCATTTCCTCATTTTTATTTTCATTTTTCCTTCTTCTGACCTATGGGTATCTGATGTTCGGTGAAGTAGCGTGTATTATCAGGTGCCTATTTGGCTTCTTGTGCTTCCTCCACCGAGTGATACCAGGTGTTTTGGAGACGGAGAAAAGCGTACTCTTTTGCACAAATTCACCGCGGAAGTTCCACAAAGTCACCGTTCGGCAATGAAAGTGACAGTGAAAAATCACTGCGTAGACTGAGTTGGTGATGCACAGAGCGGCGGCCAAGCCACAATCCCGGCTCCTCAGGCCTAATATCATGAACCTAAAGCATCGTAATAGCATTAAGAGAACTTCTGATACAACCAACATAACAGGGCACATAGTCAAAAAGCCCAAATATAGGAGGGAAAGTATCCTATCATAACCTTTAACGCTTGCCGGAGAGCTAATAAAGAAGAGGCTCCCTTCTCCACCCGACGCCTATCCGCCGATCCCTCGGGATCACGTAACCCCCCAACCGGGCACCTCAAAGCGCAAGCAAGTGTTCATAAAGGCAATGCCCTTCCTTTCTGGGCCACGCCATAAGCGAGGGTATATATCCCAGTGAAGTAGAAGTCGCACAGCCAGCAGAGCATCCCTTTTCTCTGCCCGTCGATGATGTGCCTAAGCACATGTCTCCCGCACTACCCCTAAATACGCTACTCAGGAGTGGCGGCGAGGCAATGCGTTACGGAACTGGAGCGGGTGAAGTTCACGTCCCTAATTTGCATCCCCCTCCCATTGGCTCGTGAGCTTGATGTCGAGGTTTTGGATTCTGTTCACCGCCTGTAGGGTTGTGCAGTCGATCCTGTGCGAAGTGCACGGGTGGCAGGTAACGCTGCAGCAGGCCGTGTGAGCAACGAGTACAGGGGGACGCGGCGGGTGATTATGGGGTGTTCTGAGAGCTCTTGGATGCCGTGATTTGTGGGGATGGGAAGTTGTGACAGGTTTGGTCTACAGGACGTGTTGGTCGAGGAGCACGGCATATCTAGGGCATGCGGGGGTACGTTGTTGTAGAATGCGCCCGACAGGGCGTGCGATATCTGCGGGTTGGAGGGATTGGGTGGGTCTAGCATACGTTCCTAAGTTAATGCAGGACTGCACAACTGTGCACACGATGTCACTCGTTGAGAGAGTCCCATGTAGGCGGATTGCGGCAGTTTATGGTGTGCTGTAGGATGGATGGGTTTCTGGGACGCGAGATTTTCAGTGGGGGGGGCTATGCTCGTATTATTGGAAGAGCTGGGGTGCGCACGAAGCGCGGGATCTTGCTGCATAAGTGGTATTCTGGTTGAGATTGTTTCCTATGGCGTTTATTCACGAAGTCTACGCCGAGATAGGGATGAACTTAGAGGATTACCGTAGCCGAGCCTGGAAGATCAAAGACCCACCTGCGCTTTACTACTACAGTACCTATACAAGTAAATATCTTGGAAATATAGCCAGGGCGGAGTAGAGTTACAATTACAGAACTATCTCATGCAGCACAGAAAAACTTGCGTCTAGCGATCGTCAACTCCCTTTATCACTCCTTCCGAATGATGACGGGGAGGAGGCCAAGTTAGGGTTACCCACTATTCTCTCTTAGGCTACTTGCACAAGCGACCCTGATATTTAGTAGACACCTCTGCCACGTGGAAATAGTAGTTGGTTACTTGTTTCGGTGGCGGGTAGTTCCAGCAGCACGGTAGCGTTAGTAGGTTAAAGCCCGGATAATAACGTGACTTTTTCATATGGTCGAGCTGAGACTGTACCCAAAGTCAAAAGCCATAAATAATAGTATCATACTTCCCAATTCCGAGGGGTTTTTTAGTTAAGTCCCTACGCCATTCGTTGTTGTTGCAATCGATCTATCAGGAGAAAAAACTACAGTTGTGGAAACATTATATATCATCATATTATTATAGAATTGGCGAAAGGGGAGTTTGTAATACCACGTTGGATGACGTATGTGCCGAGAAAGACGGATTGAGATATATGGTCACCCGGTAGGTTACCGGTATGATACCGGTATTGCTAGTAGAGTGTTACACTTATGATAACATATAGCTGATAAGGGGCGGGGGGCGAAAGGGATTCGCCGGGAAGCTGCCGCACTCGGGAATTTCGGGACGATAGGGGTCATTATCACTGGGTTGTGATGGGTTAAGCGTGGTGGAGGGGACGCGTGATAGAAGGTGGTTCGGAGATCAGAAAAGTAAGATAAATTGATATGTACTGAAGATTACAAGAGGGATATTTTAAAACCGGTGCCCCTAAGAACAAGAGAAAGAAAGGAGAATACCAAGGAAATCTAAATGACTGACCGACCGACCGGCCAACCAACCAAGAACGGCTATGTAAGCTGTTACCGGAAAAACATCGACCTGACGAAGAAGAGAACCAGACCCAAACATAAGCCACCGTACAGTATAACGCCAATATACAAACCACTTATACTGCCTAGCCACCTGAAAACTCTACACACGGCCCCACAATCCTTGCCATCTTCAACTTCCTCAACCTCCTCAAGTATTCCAGTTCTCCCATCAGTGAATAGCATCCTATCCTTATGGATCTCCATAATCGGCATCGGCCACCTCCCTACATCGGCCGCGCGGTTGACCCCGGAAAACACGACGGTATAATTAAAGTGGTACCGGTCGTCCCAATCCTCACACACAGCTCTCGAGCAGTAATCCATAACGGTGAAATTCACCCTTGCCGTCTCCCCTTCGACAATCCCATCAAACCTCATTTCGTACGGCTGCCCGGAGGGCACACGGCCCGCCGGCGGTCTCGAGTAGAGATACTTTTCCACCCCGCGTGTGTTTGCCGCTCTTCCGGTCTTTCTTGTCATGACAAGACGACTGCTCCAGGCTGCGGGCCAGTACAGTTTGAGCCGGTTCGCAAACTCGTCCCGTGGTGGAGTCGGCACAGAATAGCGTAGCTCTCCGCCGACGTAGACGTAGGTACTATCGCCCTCCATGTCGTCCATCACTGCCTCGGCCGTGACATCCCACAGCGCCCGCCCTTCCTTCCCGCGAATGCCGTTGAGTAAGTGGGCCGGGAATACCGATGTCACGTAATTGATGCTTGAAAATCCCAGGTCGCCGGCTCCCTTAGCTTCAGCGTCCAGCGCGAGAAATAAATCGTTAGGATCAAACGTTCGAAGCCCATGGCTGTGTGTCGGGCCAAGATATAGTGTTCCCGGAAGTGTCAATGGGTGTTTGAGATCTCGGTCGCTCCCATCGAGGCCGATGGACGCACTCCATGCATTCGGGGAATGCAGAATTACCGTGCAATTGCCCTCATATAATGCATCGATACCGTAATATACGTAACATTCTTCCTCTAGGCACTTATATTTCTCGCGGTATGTTTTGTAAGACTTATCGCTATCGAGGAGGAGATCAGGGTCGATTTTTGACGGGAGGGCCCGTGTCGTGTGAGGTGCCGCCAGACCAAGGAGGAGAAGGAGAATTAGGCTCGGGGGAAGGGCTGTCAACGATAGCATCCCGACGGCAGGGACTAAAAAGGGGATCAGTCGGCAGCAGAAGCGGGGGGGGGTCGGAAAATGGCGATAGCTCAAACTTCACGATTGTTTTTTGCCTGGGGGGAATTCACATTAGGACATTTTACAGGAGGTGCTGAGTGCGCGGCGGCCAAGGATTGCGCCAAGTGCCAAGTGAAGCCAGATTGTTACACCAACCGCGTCGGCGAGCAAATGACCCGTGAGGAATGGGGGAGCCTGTTATTAAGGGTAGGATCATCCTGGTAGGCGGGTTTGGGGGTTTAGAGGGAGCTGGAAACTGGACGTTTGAGTTTCGTGATGAAGGTTGACAGAGGGAGGAGGATATTTTGGTTGCCCTAGTGATGAGATGTGTGTGGTGATAGCGAACCGGGTGGCTCTTCCCGGCGGAATGGTTTCACAAACTTTTCTTGTGGAACTTGTGGTCATAGGATGTCACTCGAATACTGGAAGCTAACTAGATTGGTTGTGATCACGGGAGCGCTGGTGTGGCCAACAGTTTATAGAAATAACTACTATGGGAGACATTGAAGTTTCAACGAGGTATGTTCGATTAGATCCTTAGGCTCATTCCTGGTCCACAAATTATTACGGGGTATACTAGAATAGCATATGTGGTGGGGCGATTAGACTGGAATGTTCGAACACATCGTGGGCTTCGGCGGGCATATAGCTGCCCGCAATCTAGATGTTGATGACTTGGGGGCAAACTGTGCTGACAATTTCACTC
>Ga0307509_10004590_pt1 | contig 19802 bp, 19 predicted proteins | sample 10_EM_MG_FD_202245 | JGI IMG/M metagenome (GOLD analysis project Ga0307509, IMG submission 202245) | Populus trichocarpa ectomycorrhiza microbial communities from riparian zone in the Pacific Northwest, United States - 10_EM | ecosystem: Host-associated > Plants > Roots > Unclassified | place...
GGTCGCCGGAGCCGGCGTTGGCGACCCAGGCCGGGCCGTCGTTGGTGAACCGGATGGCGGCGGTGACGGTGTCGCCGGCCGCGCCGCTCACCTCGGTGCCGTGCGCGGCGAAGTCGGCGGTGTTGTCGGCGTCGATGTTCCAGGCGCGGCTGTTGTCCGAGCTGTCCAGGTCCGTGACGCCGTCGACGGGCTCGATGTCGTAGTCGAACCGCTCGAAGAGCGCGTGGTCATTCACGGTGAGCCGCAGCGGCGCGGGCAGTTCGACGCTGGCGCCGGGTGCGATGTCGGTGTCGAAGGCGCAGGTCGCGTGCGTCATGGGCATGTAGGTGCCGGTGGCGTCCGGCTCGGTGTAGGTGCACTGCGGGTAGCGGGTGACGACGTCGAGGCCGTAGGTCGCGTAGAGCTGGACCGTGAAGCCGTGGGCGGTCTCGTTGCCGGTGTTGGTGACGGCGAAGGGCACGGTGAGGTCGGTGCCGACCGCGACGCCGGTCCTGTCCTGCTGGGCGTCGATGCCGAGGTCCGGGCCGGAGCGGACGGTGACGGGTGTCTCGCTGCCCTCCGAAGCGGTGAGCGTGCCGTCGGGTCCGCCGGTGGCCTCGGCGGAGTACTCGATCGTGCCCTGCGCCCCCACGGCGGCGCCCGCGACGGCCCGCACCTTGAGCTGCACCTCCGCGCTGTAACGCGTGGGCACGTCCCCGGTGTCGCACACCGCGACGGTGCCCGCGGCGTTCGGCGTGCAGTTGTCGGGCCAGGCCACCTCGGCGACCCCGGCGAGCCCGGACACGTCGACGGTCAGGTGGCCGTCCGTCACCGTGAAGTTGTCGTTGTCGTGGTACAGCCCGAGCTTCAGCGTCCGGTACATCGCCGTGCCGTCGGCCGGGGCCACGGTGACCGACTGGTCGTACGGCGCCTGGATCCACAGGTTGTCGGTCTGCGGCTCGTCGTCGGCGAAGGCGGCCCCGCTCCCCAGACCGGTGAGGACCAGCGCCCCCACGGCGCCGGCACAGGCTCCGCGACGCAAGCGACGCCGGACGGAGACAGATCTCATGACATCCCCCATTGTTGGTACCGCAGTGACCCCGGCAAGTGGTCTGTGCCGGGCGGGAGTTGGACGGTCTGCCGATACGAAAGGTTGTAGTGGGAGGCGTGTCTATACCCTTTGGTAGAGATGCCGATCCTCCGCCGCGCCGACGATTCGCCGGCCGCCGGCCGGAATGCTCGTGGCCATGGACATCACTTCGCTCACCGTCGTACTCAGTGTGATCGTGGTCCTCGCCGCCTCGGTCCTCGTCGTCTCCAACGAACCCCCGCTGTGGGTCTACCTGTTGAGCGGTGCGGGCTCGCTGCCCCTGAGCGGTGTCCTGCTCGGCCTGCCCGCCGTCTCGTCCGCGCTCGTGGACGGTTCCGCCGCCACGTGGGGTCTGCGGCTCGCCGTCGCCGCCACCGTCGCGGTCGTGCTGAGCTTCTTCTTCGGCGGGGACGGTCCGTCACTCGGGACGGGCCAGGGCGGTGACGGCGAGCGCGAGGACGCAGGCCAGGCAGAGCCAGGCGAAGGTGTCGCCGATCCGGTCGTAGATCGTGGTGACGCCGCGGACGGGCACGTAGGCCACCATGGTCTGCTGTTCGGTCGTGAAGTAGTCGGTGGTGGCGAGGACATGGCCCTCGTGGTCGTAGGCGGCCGAGACGCCCTCCGCGTCCTGGCGGATCAGTGAGTAGCCGCCCTCGACGGCCCGCAGGCTCGCCTTCTCGGTGTGTGCGGCTCCGTACTCCCGCCAGTCGTGGGAGGGGACGAGCATGATGTCGGCGCGCGTCCGCATCATGGCGGGGAAGTCGGCGTCGTAACAGATGACATCGGCGATCCGGCCGTACGGGGTGTCGGCGACGGGCACGCGGCCGTCGCCCGGCGTGAACTTCTCGGAGCCGGGGATGGGGTGGGCCTTCTGGTAGGTCCACAGCACCTTTCCGCGCGGGTCGATGAGGAGCGCCTCGTCCTTGTCGTGGGCGGGTCCGCTCCTGCTGTAGACGCGGACGCCGATCTCCAGGTAGACGCCCGACCGGCGGGCCCGGTCCCGGGCGGCGGCGACGGCGGCCGGCTCGTGGGACTCCTGGACCTTGACGGCCTCCTCGGGCCAGATGACGATCTTCGCTCCGGCGGCGGCCTCGCGCCGGGTGGCGGCCAGCAGATCGTTCTCGACGGCGGTCATGGCGGGTTCGACCGTCGCGGCGGGGGCGGTGGCGATGTCCGGGACCTTCGAGAACACCGCCCGTTGGGCGTCGGTCACGGCCCGGCCGGGGCTGATTCCGGCGACCCGGACGGTGGAGGCCGTGGAGGAGGCGAGGGCGAGACGCGCACCACCGGCGAGTACGACGGTCAGCAGTACGGCCACGTAGACCAGGCCGCCTCGCCAACCGGGCCGTTCCCAGAGGCGGTTGACGGTACTGGCGAAGTAGGCGATCAGGAAACCGACCCCCCACGGGCCGGTGACGGAGACGACCTGGAGGAGTGGAAGGTCGCCGTACTGGGTGACCGCGAGCGAGCCGTAGGCCGTACCGAACGGGGACACCACGGTGATCAGGAACTCGGTGGCGGCGACGGCGGCCGGGAAGGCGAGGGCCGCGACGCCCGGGCGCAGTCGGCCGGTCAGCAGTCTGTCGGCCAGGAACGGCAGCGTCTGCAGGGCGGCCAGCGCGACGGCGCCCGCGACCACCACGGGGCCGAAGCCGATCGCCGACTCCTGGACCCAGAAGACGGCGGCCACCGCGTGCGCCGCCCAGATCCACAGGGCCCCGGACCACGCACGGCCGATGCGGGTGAAGCGCAGCAGGAACACCAGGGAGATCCAGGCGGCGGCCGGGACGTCCCACCGGCCGCCTACCGCGAACAGCGAGGTCCCGGTGCCGAGCAGGAGCAGGGTCCACCTCGCACCGGGGCGTGAACTCCCCTTCCTGTCGACGGACTTGGTCGCCGCGGCCGTGGCGGGAGAAGGGCGGGTCTGTTCTGCGCGGAGGTTCGTCATGGGGAACGACGCTAGGAGTGCGGAACCCCGTGGCGCCTCCGTCCCCACGGCGATCTCCTGCGGGACCGCGCAACCATCGATGCGCGCCCCGCGGAGGATCCGGCCGAACTGCCGCTGCCCTAGCCTGATGAACTGAGATGGTCATGGAGACGAGGGCCCTGCCACGGGCCGCACAGCGCTGGTTCACCGCCCGGCCGCGTCTGACGGATGTCGCGCTCGGCGGCGGTCTGACGCTGTTCGACATGGCCACGGTGCTCGGTCGCAGCCCCGCGCCCGGCGGCTGGGCCGTGGCCTTGTGGGGAGCGCAGACCGTCCCGCTGCTGTGGCGACGGACCCGACCTCGTACCGTCCTGGCCGCGATGACCGTCCTCTACACCGCCTTCCAGGTGCTCGGGCCGATCCCGGGGAAGATCCCCGGCCCGTTCCTGCTGATGCTCGGGGTGTACGCCCTCGCCCGCTACGAGCCGGTCGCGGCCAGCCTGCCGGGGACTCTGCTGTGCCTCACCTCCGCCATGACCGCCGACGCTCTCAGCGGGCACTGGCAGACACCGCACCTCGGGTCGCTTGAGCCGATCAGCGCCACCACGTTCGTCTTCTTCTTCGCCCTGGCCTGGACCCTGGGACACGGCAGACGCAGGATCGGCGCCGACGCCGACCGGCTGCGCGACCTCAACCGGCGGCTGCGGGCCGAGCAGGAGCTCAACGCCCGGCAGGCGGCGATCGCCGAGCGGTCCCGAATCGCCCGCGATCTGCACGACGTCGTCGCCCACCACGTCAGCGCCATCGCCGTACAGGCCCGGGCCGCGCAGGACGTCATGCACGAGGATCCGCCCCTCGCGGCCCACGGGGTGGAGCTGATCGCCGTGACCGCCGACACCGCGCTCGTCGAGATGCGGCGCCTGCTCGGGCTGCTGTCGTTCCGGGAGCGGGAACTCGCGCCGGAACCGTCCCTCGACCACCTCGACACCCTCATCGACGCCGCCCGGTCGGCGGGGTGCCGGGTGACGTACACGCCGGAGATCCGGGCGGGGGCGGCACCGTCCGCGGGAATGCGGGTCTCGGCTTACCGGATCGTCCAGGAGGCGCTGACGAACGTGGTCAAGCACGCGGGGCCCGTGGAGGTGCTGGTCAGCGTGTGCGGCGACGACAGCGGCCTCGTCATCGAGGTGCGCAACGACCCGGCCGCTCCGGGCCACCGGTCCGTCACCGGCTCCGGCCGGGGGCTCATCGGCATACGGGAACGCGTGGCGGCTTTCGACGGTGAGCTGGCGGCGGGGCCGCGCCCGGACGGCGGCTGGGGGCTGCGGGCCGTCCTGTGCGGGACGGTGCCACGACCTGCGGAGGCGGCCGGATGACCGTACGTGTGCTCGTCGTCGACGACCAGGAGATCGTCCGGACCGCGCTGCGGCTGGTCATCGACCGCCGCGAGGGCCTGTCGGTCGTCGGCGAGGCGGCGGACGGGGAGCAGGCCGTGGCCCGGGCGGTCGAACTCCGGCCCGACGTCGTGCTGATGGACGTACGCATGCCCGGCACGACCGGCGTCGAGGCCACCCGGCGCATCGTCGGCGACTGGCCCGGGCCGGGGCCCGCGCCACGGGTCGTCGTCCTGACCACGTTCGACCTGGACGAGTACGTGCACGCGGCGCTCCGCGCGGGCGCGGCCGGCTTCCTGCTGAAGAACAGCCATCCCGACGACCTAGCCCGCGCGCTCCACGCGGCGGTCGGCGGGGAGCCCGTGCTCTCGCCGAGCGTCACGCGCCGGCTCATCGACACCCTGACCGCGCTGCCGACAGCGCTTCTCGCAGACGCACTGCCCCCGGCACCCGGCGAGCCCGCACTGACGGAACTGCTCACCGAGCGCGAACTACAGGTCCTCGTCCTGGTCGCGCGCGGCCTGTCCAACTCCCGGATCGCCTCGGACCTCGGGCTCAGCGAGGCGAACGTGAAGAGCCGCGTCAACCGCATCCTCACCCGCCTCGGCCTCGACAACCGGGTGCAGGCCGCCCTGATCGCGCAGCGCGCGGGCCTGACGGGAACCCCGTGAGCAGGTCTTACGGACCGATGACACAGCGGCCGTGACACTGCCGCCCGCCGGGTCCGCGGTCCTAGCGTCTGACCCATGCGAGTACTGGTCACCGGCGGTGCCGGGTTCATCGGGTCCCATGTCGTCGAGGCGCTGACCGCACGCGGACACGAAGCGGTCGTCTTCGACCTGCGCGACGGCCATGAGGTGCGCAATCCCCAGGCGGTCGCGTCCGCGCTGCCGGGCGTGGACGCCGTCTGCCATCAGGCGGCGATGGTGGGACTGGGCACGGGATTCGGCGACGCGCCCGACTATGTCTCCCACAACGACCTCGGTACGGCCGTGCTGCTGACCGCGATGGCCGACGCGGGGGTGCGCCGGCTGGTGCTCGCCGGGTCGATGGTCGTCTACGGCGAGGGCACCTACACCTGTGAGCGGCACGGCCCGGTACGGCCGGGTCCCCGAGCCGTGGCCGATCTGGACGCCGGGTGCTTCGAGCCCCGATGTCCGCACTGCGGCGAGGAGTTGACGCCGGGACTGGTGGGCGAGGACGCTCCGGTCGACCCCCGCAACGTGTACGCGACGACCAAACTGACCCAGGAGCATCTGGCGGCGAACTGGGCGCGCGCCACGGGTGGTTCGGCCGTCTCGCTGCGCTACCACAACGTGTACGGCCCCAGGATGCCCCGCGACACCCCGTACGCCGGGGTCGCCTCCTTCTTCCGGTCGGCTCTTGCCCGTGGTGAGGCACCGAGGGTGTTCGAGGACGGCGGTCAGCGGCGGGACTTCGTGCACGTCCGGGACGTGGCGGCGGCGAATGTGGCGGCGCTGGAGTCCGACCCCGGGGCGGGGGCGCTGACCGCGTACAACACCGGCAGCGGGGACCCGCACACGGTCGGCGAGATGGCGCACGCGCTGGCCGCCGCGTACGGCGGGCCCGCTCCCGTGGTGACCGGGGAGTACCGGCTCGGCGACGTCCGCCACATCACGGCGGACTCGTCACGGCTGCGGGCCGAGCTGGGCTGGAAGGCGGAGGTCGGATTCCCGGAGGGGATGCGCGAGTTCGCGGTGTCGAAGCTGCGCGGGGAGCGGTAGCCGGACGGCCGGGGGGTGTCTTCTGTGGTCACCCCTCGGCCATCGGCAGCGTCACCTCGAAGCGGCAGCCGCCGGACACGTTCCGTACGGCGGCCCGGCCCTGGTGGGCCTCCACGATGCCGCGCACGATCGCCAGGCCCAGGCCCGCCCCCGCCGGGGGTGTTCGCGCGTGGGTGCCGCGCCACCCCGTGTCGAAGACGCGGGGCAGATCCTCCTCCGGGATACCGCCGCAGCCGTCCGTCACGGACAGCACCACGCCCTCGGCGGACCGCTCGGCGGCGACCGCGACCGTGCCGTCGGCCGGTGTCCGCCGGATCGCGTTGACCAGCAGGTTCCCCAGGACCCGGCTCATCTCTCGGCCGTCCACCTCGACCGGCACCGCCACGATCCGGTCGCCGACCAGCCGCACCCCGTGCTCGCGGGCAAGCGGGTCCGCGCCGGCGAGGGCGTCGCCGATCAGGTCGTAGAGCGACATCCGCGACGGAGAGAGCGTGAGGGTCCCGGCGTGTATGCGGGAGAGTTCGAAGAGGTCGCCGACCATGTCGTTGAGGCGTTCGACCTCGGTGCGGATCTGGCGCAGATAGCGGCCGGGGTCGGCGGCGACGCCGTCCTCCAGGGCCTCGGACATCGCGCGCAGTCCGGCGAGCGGGGTGCGCAGGTCATGGGAGATCCAGGCGACGAGTTCGCGGCGCGAGGACTCCAACGCGCGTTCGCGGTCGCGGGATTCGGCGAGCTTGGCGCTGGTCGCGGCCAACTCCCGGCTCAGGTCGGCGAGTTCGGCCGTCGCCGCGCCTTCGGGTGCCGAGAAGTCTCCGCCGTCGCCGAAGTCCCGTGCGGCGCGGGCGAGTTCACGGCTGCGGGCGACGACCCAGCGGCCGAGCAGCAGCGCGGTGAGCAGGGAGACCACGGCCGCCATGGCGACGACGGTGGTGACGACGGACAGGTCGTGCGAGGACAGGAACATCGCCTGCGCCACCGCCAGCGTGCCCGCGAACATCGCCGTCACCGCGACCGCGGCGACCACGGACACGGACGCGGTGAGCGACCGCCGGCGCAGCAGCCAGAGCGCGCCCGCGCCGAGTACCCCAGCTCCAGCGGCACCGAGGAAGGCGAACAGGGCGATGAGGAGCATGTCGCGCATGATCAGCCCTCCTCGACCGAGCCGGTGCGGGCGGGTTCGAAGCGGTAGCCGACGCCCCACACCGTCTGGATCAGACGGGGTCTGGCGGGATCGTCCTCGACCTTGCCGCGCAGCCGTCGCACATGCACGGTGACGGTCGACAGGTCGCCGAAGTCCCATCCCCAGACCTCCCGCATCAGGTCCTCCCGGCTGAACGCCCGCCCGGGGTGCCGCAGGAAGAAGGCGAGGAGGTCGAACTCCCGCAGGGTGAGGGCGAGTTCTGTGCCGTTCTTGGTGGCGCGGCGGGCGGCGGGGTCGGCGGTGAGTCCGGCCGCGCGCAGGGGGCGGGTCGCCGCCGGGGGGCCGGAGCGGCGCAGGACGGACTCCACGCGGAGGACGAGTTCGCGGGGGCTGAACGGCTTGGTGACGTAGTCGTCGGCGCCGACCTCCAGGCCCAGGATCCGGTCGTCCTCGTCGCCGCGCGCGGTGAGCATGATGACCGGCACGGGTCCGTGGCCGCGCAGCCGGCGGCACACCTCCAGGCCGTCCATGCCCGGCAGCATCAGGTCGAGGACCACAAGGTCCGGCCAGTGCGCGGCGGCGCGGGCGAGCGCGCCCGGCCCGTCCTCGGCGCGGTCCACCACGTATCCGGCACGGTCGAGGTATCCGGAGACGACCTCGGCGACGGTCGGGTCGTCGTCGACCACGAGGACGCGCGCCGGGTGGGCGGGCCCACTCTCGACGGGCACGGCACCTGGGGATTCGTACGGCTGCTGCATGTCATCAAGGGTCCCACCGGCCGCGCCCGCCTTCCGGCTCCGCTGCCCCGACGTCCGTGTTTCGTAAGGAACCGAAGTCCGTTATGCCGGATTCACGCTCGTAGGGTGAAAGCCGTGACGACCTCTCCCCCACCAGAACCGGACCCGGCGCCCGTCGACGTGGTCCTCCCCTGCCTCAACGAGGCCGGGGCCCTGCCCTGGGTACTGGCCCGCATTCCGCGAGGCTGGCGCGCGCTGGTCGTGGACAACGGGTCCACGGACGGCTCGGCGGCACTCGCCCACAGCCTCGGCGCCACCGTCGTACGCGAGGAGCGCCGCGGGTTCGGCGCCGCCTGCCATGCCGGGCTGCTGGCCGCCACCGCGGACTTCGTCTGCTTCTGCGACTGCGACGCCTCGCTCGACCCGTCCCTGCTGATGGACTTCGTGCGCGAGGTACGCGACGGCGAGGCCGATCTCGTGCTCGGACGGCGCCGACCGCAGGGGCGCGGGGCCTGGCCCGCGCACGCCCGGGCGGGCAACCTCGCGCTGGCCCGGATGCTGCGCCGCCGCACCGGACTGCGGCTGCACGACCTCGGCCCGCTGCGGGCCGCCCGGCGCACGGAGCTGCTCGCGCTCGGCCTCACGGACCGCCGCAGCGGCTATCCGCTCCAGATGGTGGTGCGTGCCGCCGACGCCGGTCTGCGCGTCGCGGAGCACGACGTGCCGTATCTGCCGCGCACCGGCGCCTCCAAGGTCACCGGGACCTGGCGCGGCACCTGGCAGGCGGTACGGGACATGCGCCGGGTGCTGGCCGAACCCGTGGCAGTGCAGACAGTCGTCCCCTCACCTCAAGGAGCCCATTCCCGGTGACCACCCTTCTCGTCATCGCCAAGGAACCGCGCCCTGGACGGGTGAAGACCCGGCTCACTCCACCGTTCACGCCCGAGGAGGCCGCCGCGCTCGCCGAGGCCTCGCTCGTCGACACCCTGCACGTACTCCTGGCGACACCCGCACGGCGGCGGGTGCTGGTGCTCGACGGAACGCCGGGCCCCTGGCTGCCGCCCGGCTTCGACGTCGTACCGCAGTGCGGCGGAGGGCTCGACGAACGGCTCGCCGCCGCCTTCGCGGGCTGCGCCGGGCCCGCGCTGCTGATCGGCATGGACACGCCCCAGGTGACGCCCGCGCTCCTCACCGTCGACTTCGCGGACTGCGACGCGTATTTCGGCCCGGCCGAGGACGGCGGCTTCTGGGCGCTCGGCCTCGCGGACCCCGACCCGACACTCCTGCGGGGTGTACCGATGTCGACACCGACCACCGGAGCCGTACAGCGCGCCCGGCTGACCGCCGCGGGCCTCCGCGTCCGCGACCTTCCGCCCCTGCGCGACGTCGACACGGCGTACGACGCCGAGCTGGTCGCCGCCGAGGCGCCGGAGGGGCGGTTCGCGAAGGAACTGGCGCGTCTGAGGACGGGAGTCGGCAGGTGAGGGCGGCGCGTCCGGTGCCGACCGGCGAGAGCGCGCGCCCGGTGACCGCGCTCATCGACTGCCCGCCCTCGGACTCCTCCGCGCGCCCCTGGTCCGCCGACCCGTACACCGACGCCCTGCGCACCGGTCGCGGCCCGCTCTTCCTCCGCCGTACCGACGGCTGGCTGCTGCCCCTGGAGGTGGAGCGCTGGTGCGCGGAGGCCGACGCGGCGGACCGGGAGGTGCTGCGCCGGTGCGAAGGGGCCGTGCTCGACGTGGGATGCGGGCCCGGCCGACTGGTCGCGGCGCTCGCCGCGCAGGGGCGGCCGGTGCTGGGCATCGACGTCAGTGAGGCCGCCGTCGCGCACGCCGTCCGCCTGGGCGGGCAGGCACTGCGCCGGTCCGTCTTCGAACCCGTCCCCGGAGAGGGCCGCTGGGACACCGCCCTCCTCATCGACGGCAACGTCGGCATCGGCGGCGACCCGCACGCCCTGTTGCGGCGGATGTCCCAACTCCTCGCCCTTGGCGGGCTGTTGGTGGTGGAGACCGCTCCGGTCGACATCGACGAACGGGTGCGGGTCCGGGTCGCCGACGATCGTGGAGCCTCCGGTACGTCCTTCCCGTGGGCCCGCTTGGGGACCCCGGCCCTGTTGCGCCACGCCGGCTGGGCCGGGTGGCGCCCGGAGGGTCAGTGGACGGCCGACGGCCGCTGCTTCCTCGCCCTGCGCAACCGCAGCAGCCGTAGCGACCGCAGGACGAGCAGCACCGCCGAGCCGCCGAACAGGGCCGCCGTGACCAGCAGCCAGCGGGACAGGAACCCGTCGCCGGAGAGCGCGGTGGCGGACCTGTAGCGGTCCGCGACCTGCCCGCTGATCAGCGGGAACCACACCAGCAGCAGAAGGCCGGAGAGCAGGGCCGGGACCCGGACGTAGCCCGTCCAGTCCCGGTGTCCGGCGGCGCCCAGCACCCGGGTGAGCGCCCGGTCCGCGCCCGCGTACAACGGCACCAGCACCAGGTCGTGCAGCACCGCCGCACCCACCAACCACAGCGCCACCCCGAACCAGTCGTCCGCGAGCAGCCGCACCCCCGCATACCCGGCGAGCGCGAACGAGCAGGCCAGCAGCAGGAGTTGCAGCGGGCTGCCGAGAGCCGGCCGTCGGAACGGAACGCGCATCACAGGTCTCCGAAGGTCATACGGGCCACCCATTTGGTGTTGAGCACGCCGGGCGCCGCGGGGACGATGACGCGTGCCGGGTAGCCGTGGTCGGGGGTGAGGTCCGCGCCGTTGACGAACAGGGCGAGCAGCGAGCGCGGGTCGCGGACCTGGTTGTCGCGCAGGGCGGACCGGCGGAACGCCCCGTGCCGTTGCAGGGACTCCACCAGGACGTCGGGTGCCGTGTCCGTCTCGTAGCCGACGAGTGCCGCGAGGTCCCGCAGCCGTACGCCTCGCCACCACTGGTCGGAGGTCGACCAGCCCTCCACGCAGGCGATGGGCAACGCGGCGTTGTGCAACGGGAGTTGGAGCAGCGCGGCGCGGCCGAGCCGGACCGTGCGGCCGTTGCCCTCGACGACCAGGCGCCATGCGTCCTCGGAGGTCTCCCTGGCGTCGATCCCGACCGCGGCAGCCGTCTTGTTGATCTGGAAGGCGCCGGGGCCGGAGCCCGGTTCGGGTCCGCCGTGCGGTACGAGCAGGGCCGTCTCCCGGAGCGGTCCGTCGAAGCCGCGGCCCACTGTCGTACCGAACAGCAGCAGCGATCCGCCGCCGACCACACCGAGGGCGCCGCGGCGCGAGACGGTGGGTTCGGCGGGGTTAGGGGACACCAACTCCCCTTCCTCGTAGGGGGGTTCATGGCGGAGGTGGCGCAGGTTGCGCAGGGCCGCGGGTGTCTTCAGGACGGCGTGTGCGAGGAAGGCGGCGAAGAAGACCCAGGCGCCGTAGAAGTGCAGGGGGTAGAAGGAGCCGGGGAAGACGTAGTCGAGCTGGACGTTGAGGACGCCTGTGGTGAACTCGAACAGGCCGCCGCCCACGAGGAGCAGCAGCGAGAGCCGTTCCAGGGCGTGGGCGAGGGAGCGGGCCGGCGGCAGGGCGAACAGCTTCGGGACGACCGACCACAGCTTCGCCAGCAGTACGGGGATCAGCGCGATGCCGAGGGTGACGTGGGTGCCCTGTGTGAGGCGGTACAGCCAGGACGGGTCGGTCGGCCAGGCGAAGAGATAGAAGCCCAGGAGGCCCTTGTCCGGGGTCTGGTCGTTCACCGGCGAGAGGTCAGGGTTGTAGGCGGCGTACGACAGCAGACCCGTCACGAACAGCACGGTGATCCCGACGAGCAGCACGACGCCCAGCACGGAGGTGAACCAGGGGCCGCGCAGCGGGCTGCGCCAGAAGGCGGGCGAGGAGGGGGAGCGTGGCATGTCCCGACCGTAGGCCGGGGACACCCCCCGAACGGGTTCGCAAACCATGACGAAACCCTGACGTCTCTCTCGGCGGCGGCTCCGCCGGGCACACTCCGACCTAGCGTGTCGGCGTGAACCCCGATCTTCTCCGCGACCGCGAGCGCCACCAGGATGCCCGCATCGACGACCGTCCCCGTGACGCTCCGAGCGAGCGGCCACGCGACCACGTCCGCGATCTGTCGGCCGCCCTCGCCGCCGCCCTGCTCGTCCTGGTGGCGGTGCTGGTCGGCACCGCGATCCAGGGCCGCCACCACTCGCTCTTCGTCGCCTGGCCGCCCGTGTTCGCCCAGTGGGAGCCGCACGTCGGTCCGGGTACCCCGGCGGCGCTCGCCGTCGCGGTCGCCGTGGTGGCGTACGGTCCCGTGCTCGCCGCCCGACTGCCTTGGCGCGCGCTGTTGTTGACTGCCTGGGGCACCGCCATGGCGTGGACGTTCTCGCTGGCCCTGGTCGACGGCTGGCAGCGGGGCATCGCGGGACGGCTGACGACCACGAACGAATATCTGACGGTCATCGGCCGCTTCCACGACATCCCCGCCACCCTGCGCGACTTCACCCACCACATCCTCAGCCACTCCCCCGCGCCCTGGCCCGCGCACATCGCCGGGCATCCCCCGGCGGCCACCGTCACCTTCGTCCTCCTGGACCGGATCGGGCTGGGCGGCGGGGCCTGGGCGGGCGTCTGGTGCATCACCGTCGGGGCGACGGCGGGCGCGGCGGTCCTCGTCGCCGTACGGGTGCTCGCGGGTGAGCAGCTCGCCCGCCGCGCCGCCCCGTTCCTCGTCCTCGCCCCGGCCGCCGTGTGGGTGGGCACCTCGGCGGACGGGTACTTCGCGGCGGTCGCCGCCTGGTCCGTCGCGTTCCTCGCCCTCGCGGTGACCGGACACCGGCCGCGGTCTGCCGGCCTGGCCGCCGGGCTGTTCCTCGGTCTCACCGCGTATCTCTCGTACGGGCTGACGCTGTTCGCGGTGATCGCGGGCGCCGCACTGCTGCTCGGCCACCGGCGGCTTCGCCCGCTCCCGTTCGCCGTCGCCGGACTCGCCGTCGTACCGGTGGTGTTCACCCTGCTCGGCTTCAACTGGTGGGAGGCGTACCGCCTGTTGATCACCCGCTACTACGAAGGCGTCGGCGGGATCCGGCCGTACGGCTACTGGGTGTGGGCGAATCTTGCCTGCACGGCGCTGATCGTGGGCCCGGCGACGGTGGCGGGTCTGCGGCGCGCGGGCACCGCTCCCGTACGTCCCCAACTCCCGGAGTTGCGCGGTGCTTTGCGCACGGCAGCACCCCAACCCCGGCTCGCCCTGCTGGTGTTCGCCGCGCTGTTCGCCCTCCTCGTCGCGGATCTCTCCGGCATGAGCAAGGCGGAGACGGAGCGCATCTGGCTGCCGTTCGCGATGTGGCTGCTGCCCGCGTGCGCGTTCCTCCCCCGGCCCCGCGCCTGGCTCACCGCGCAGGCCGCCCTGGCCCTGCTCCTCAACCACCTGCTCCTGACGGGCTGGTGATGATCGAGACCGGCGTGGGCCTACGCCACCTCGTGGGGCTCCGGAGCCGTGCTGTTCGCGGTACCTTCCGCGTCGGCCACGGGGGTGCCCTTTCCCCGCCTGCGCCCGGTCAGGCGGGTGGCCAGCGGCTCGGTGTAGCGGGCGCTGAGCGGGCCCACGATGACCAGGATCAGCACGTACGCCGTCGCCAGCGGGCCGAGGGAGGGTTCGATGCCGGCGGTGACGGCGAGCCCTGCGATGACGATGGAGAACTCGCCGCGGGCGACCAGGGTGCCGCCCGCCCGCCAGCGGCCCTTGGCGGAGATGCCCGCGCGCCGGGCCGCCCAGTACCCGGTGGCGATCTTCGTGCCCGCGGTGACGACCGCCAGGGCGAGCGCGGGCAGCAGGACGGGTGGAATGCTCGCCGGGTCGGTGTGCAGACCGAAGAAGACGAAGAACACGGCGGCGAACAGGTCCCGCAGCGGGGAGAGCAGGCTGTGCGCGCCCTCCGCGGCCTCTCCGGACAGGGCGATGCCGACCAGGAACGCGCCGACCGCGGCGGAGACCTGGAGCTGCTGGGCGAGACCGGCGACCAGCAGGGTCAGGCCCAGGACGACCAGCAGCAGTTTCTCGGGGTCGTCGCTGGAGACGAAGCGGGAGATGTGGCGGCCGTAGCGGACCGCGACGAGCAGCACCAGGGCCGCGGCGCCGAGGGCGACGACGAGCGTGAGGCTGCCCGAGGCGAGGCCCGTGCCGGCGAGCAGTGCGGTGACGATCGGGAGGTAGACGGCCATCGAGAGGTCTTCGAGGACGAGGATGCTCAGGATGACGGGGGTCTCGCGGTTGCCGAGGCGGCCCAGGTCGCCGAGGACCTTGGCGATGACGCCGGAGGAGGAGATCCAGGTGACCCCGGCCAGCACCACGGCGGCGACCGGTCCCCAGCCGAGCAGCAGTGCCATGGCGGCGCCGGGCAGCGCATTCAGGGCGGCGTCGACGAGACCCGCGCTGTACTGGGTCTTCAGGTTGGAGACGAGATCGCTGGCCGTGTACTCCAGGCCGAGCATCAACAGCAGCAGGATGACGCCGATCTCGGCGCCGATGGCGACGAACTCCTCGCTGGTGCCCAGCGGCAGCAGCCCGCCCTCGCCGAACGCGAGCCCGGCCAGCAGATAGAGGGGTATCGGGGAGAACTGGAAGCGTGCGGCGAACCGGCCCAGCAGCCCCAGGGCCAGGATGATCGCGCCGAACTCGATCAGGAACCTCGCGGAGGAGTGCATCGCGCTCACTCCCGCCCGAGTATCGCGGCGGCCGACTCGACGCCCTCGCGCGTGCCGATCACGATGAGGGTGTCCCCGCCGGCCAGCCGGAAGTCCGGCGCCGGGGAGGGGACGGCCTCGGCCCGGCGCAGCACGGCCACGATCGAGACACCGGTCTCGGTGCGCATCCTGGTCTCGCCAAGCACCCGCCCGTTCCAGTACGAGAGCGCCGACAGCTGAATGCGCTCGGCGACCAGGCCCAGTTCGGTGGTGGACAGCAGGTTCGGGCTGTGGTGCTCGGGCAGCAGGGCGTCGACGAGCGCGGCCGTCTCCGCCGTGGTCAGCCGTACGGACAGGGCGCAGGCGTCCGGATCGTCCGAGCGGTAGGCGTTGAGGGTCCGCTCGCCGTCCCGGTGCGCGACCACCGACAGCACGCGCTGCTCACGTGTCGTCAGGTCGTAGCGGACGCCGATGCCCGGCAACGGCGTACTGCTCACGCGTGGAGTGCCCATGACGCGTCCCCCTGCTTCCTCGCGGATCTTCGTGAACCTTACATGTTCTTGACGCTTCTTTGCCAATTCTTGACCGATCCACCGTCGGGCCCGCGCGGAGTAGAGCTGCCCAACACGGGCAGAAGGGGTACCAGGTGAGAGGCGGGTGGGCATGAGCACACCGTTCGCGGGACTGATCGCGGTCCGGCCGCCCGCCGCGTGGTGGCCCGCGCTGCGGCGGACGCCGGTCGCGCTGTGGAACGACGACATCACGGACTACGCGGCGGCGCTGACGTACTACGCGATCCTGACCGTGCTCCCCGCGATGCTCGCCACGGTCCTGGGGTTCGGGATGATCAGCCCGGACACGGCTCAGGAGTTCATCAGCCATGTCGCCGCCTACGCCCCGGCCGACTCGGGCGCCGATCTGCACACCGTCCTGTCCCACGCGCTGGACGCGGACGGCACGGCCTGGCCGCTGCTCGTGACCGGGGCGGGCAGCGCGCTGTGGTCGGCCTCCAGCTATCTCGCCGTGTTCCGCCGCGCCCTGCACCGGATGCACGGCACGGAGGACCGGCGTTCGACCTGGCGCAAGGCGCCCCGCATCGTGCTCACCGCGCTCCTGCTGCTCGGTCTGCTCCTGGTCGGCTCACTCACCCTCATCCTGACCGGCCCGCTCGCGGAGATCGTCGGCCGGATGCTCGGCATGGGCACCACCGCGGCCTGGGCGTGGAGCCTGCTGCGCTGGCCGGTGCTGCTGTGCCTGGTGGCCCTCCTGGTCGTGGTGGTCTTCCACACCGGCCCGGCCTCGGCGCGCCGACGCGGACACACCCTGCCCGGCGGCGCCCTGGCCGCCGCGCTGTGGCTGGCCGTCTCGGCGGGCTTCTCGTCGTACGCCTCGACACTCGGCGCCTACAGCAGGCTCTACGGCTCGCTCTCCGGCATCGTCGTCTTCCTCATCTGGCTGTGGCTGTCGAACCTGGCGCTGCTCACGGGGGCGCAGTTCGCGGCGGAACTGGCCGCGCCGCCGGGCGGTCCGGTTCCTCGGTCACCCGCTCACAGCACGGGGAAGTCCGCCGTCCCGTAGGACTCCTCAGGGAGTGGATCCGGTGTGCCGGTGGGGTCGAGGAGGTGGGCGACGAGGGCTGCTGCGGTGGCGTGCCAGAGGCGGTGGCGGCGGAGCATGCCGTGGTCGCCGCCGCCGATGAGCGCCATTCCGGTACGGGTGGCCGTGGTTCGCGCCCTGCGTACGCAGTCCGCCGAGTCGGTGGGTGAGGTGACGCGGTCCTGGTCGCCGTGCAGACAGACGATGTGCCGGCCCGCCGTCTGCTCCACCGGCTCGCCCGGCGGCCACCACGGTGCCAGTGCGACCACTCCGCGCACCTGTGGGTGACCGGCGGCGCGCAGGGCTGCCCGGCCGCCCATGGAGTGGCCGAGCAGCACGGTCGGTACGGGGCCCGCCAGTTCGGCGAGTTCGTCCAGCGCGCGGTGAGTGTCCCGCACGGCGTCGGCGCGCTCGCCGTTCCAGCCGCGCACGCGGTAGCGGGCCCGGGCGAGCAGGACGTCGTCGCCGGGCAGCGCACCGGACACCGCCCGCAGGAACGGTCCCATGCGCAGCGCGGCGAGCTGCCAGGGCCGGGCGGGGCGGAGGCTCGTCTCCTGGCCGCCGTGCAGCAGGAGGACGGCCGCCCGCGGGCGGTCCGGACGCTGCCGGAGCAGCAGTGCGCCTCCGGGCGCGGGCGACGGAAGTCCGGTCTCGTCCTGCTGCACGACGGTGTGCCCCCTGTCCCGCGTTCCGGCCTCCGCGTCCCGCCTCGCGCGGGTCACGGAGATGATCCTCTCCTGGCACGCCGACCGGCGACGCACCCACCACTGCGGCAGCCGGTCAGGATTGGAGAAGCCTCCGCCCGCTCCCCCGTCCTAGCCTGAATTCACCGGCGAAATCCGTCGGACCACGCTTCACGGAGGAGTTCGCCATGACCGACGGTCTGAACACGATCATCTACCCCGTCAAGGACCTCGACCGCGCGAAGGCACTGTTCGGCGCCCTGCTCGGGGTCGAGCCGTACGCGGACGAGCCGTACTACGTCGGCTACAAGGCCGCCGGGCAGGACGTCGGCCTCGACCCGAACGGGCACTCCCGGGGCATGACCGGACCGGTGCCGTACTGGACCGTGGACGACATCCGGACGCGGGTGGCGGCGCTGGTGGAGGCGGGGGCCGAGCTGGTCCAGGACGTCCAGGACGTCGGCGGCGGCAAGCTGATCGCCTTCGTGAAGGACGCGGACGGGAACTTCGTCGGGCTGACCCAGAATCCGGCCGCCTGACCCCGCTGCCGGACGGGCCCGGCCAACCGCACTCACTACTTGCACGCGCACTAGTTGCAGACTCAACGATTGGCCGGATCGGTGTTACCGTGCAGGTATGGCAGTGAAGTCGGCCGACGCCCGGCAACTAGAGGACCAGTGGCGGGACATCCTGTCCGTGCACGCGCGCACGATGTGCGAGATCGACCGTGTGCTGCACCCGCACGGGCTGGGCGCGAGCGACTTCGAGGTGCTGGACATGCTCGCGTCCGAGGCCCCCGGGGACGGCGACCAGTGCCGGGTGCAGAACCTGGTCGGACGGGTCCACCTCAGCCAGAGCGCGCTCTCCCGGCTCATCGGCCGGCTGGAGAAGGACGGCCTCGTGGAACGCTCCGTCTGCGTCGAGGACCGTCGCGGGGTGTGGGTCGCGCTGACCCGCAAGGGCCGCGACCTCCACGCGGAGGTACTGCCGCTCCAACGGGGCGTGCTGGCAAGGATGTTGGACAGCGCGCAGGAGTAGCCGCCGCCCGGCCGGCCCGCCTCACACCACGAACTCGGCTCCGTCCATGAGCACTTCGACGCCCGCTCCGTTCACCTGTGCCCGCGCCGTCGAGCCGGGGTCGAGCAGCGGGTTCGTGTTGTCGAGGTGCGTGTAGATCCGGCGGACACCCGGGTGGCGGGCGAGGGCGGTGAGGCTGCCGCCGGGGCCGGTGACGGGCAGATGTCCGGTGCCCACCTCGTCCCTGCCGAAGAAGGTGCCGTCCAGCACTGCGCAGTCCGCCGTCTCCAACAGGTCGTCGAAGGCGTCCGTCCAGGCGGCGACGCGTGGCGCGTAGACGAAGGCTCCGCCGGTCGCCAGATCCTCGACGCGGTACGCGACCGCCCAGCGGTCGTCCGGACGGCGGGGCGGCACGTACGCGGGTGGTCCGTCGCCCACCGGATGGGCCGTGACGACCAGCCCTCCGGCGAGCACGAACCCGTCCTCGGCGTGGCCGTCGACCCACTCCCAGGGTGCGTAGCGGTCGAGGACGGCCCGGGCCGGGGCGAGCGCGGTGAGGACGGGCTGCGGGGCGTACACCTTGAGGCCCGCCGCGCCGCGCAGCACGGTCAGACCGGCCACGTGGTGGGGCTCGGCATCGGTGAGGAGCGCGCCGCGCACGGGGGTGCCGTGCGGGCCGGGGCCCGGCCAGAGCGCGGAGGTGGCGGCGAGCTGGGTGCGGACGTCGGGTGAGGCGTTGAGCAGCCACCAGTCGCGCGCGTTGCCGGTGACGGCCACGCAGTCCTGGGTGCGCGAGGGCAGTTTCCCGTCGCGGGCGGCGGCGCACAGCGCGCAGGCACAGTTCCACTGCGGGAAACCGCCACCGGCGGCGGTACCGAGCAGGACGACCCTCACGACGATCGCGCCCCCTTGCGGAATCGGAATCGGAATCACCATCGGAATCGACTCACCGAATCTCCCCGGGGGATCTTTCCTCCGAAACGGGCCGGACTATCCCATCGCAGGGGGCAGTCCCGGCCGATCTGCGACCGGGGCGCGCCTCAGCGCAGCAGATCCCGTACGGCGGCGAAGGCCGCGTCGACCGTCGCCGGGTCGGTGCCGGGGCGGGCGAGCGCGCTCATGGGGATCGGGGTGACCGAGGGCAGGCCGTCGTACGGGGTCAGGCCGTCCGGGGCCGATCCGACGGCGGCGAGCAGGGCGACGCCCTGGCCGGTGCGGGCGATGTCGAGGACGCCCGCGAGATAGCCGGCGTCACCGACGACCGCGGCGGGTACGCCGTGCGCGGCGAGGGTCGAAATGGCGCGACGGCGGATCGCGCACGGGTCCTCGATGGCCACCAGCGGGACGGGCGCGGGCGCGGCCGGTGGCCGCCAGCCGGGCGTGGCGTGCCAGGTCAGCGGGAGGCCGCCGACCGGTGTGCCCTCGGTGGCGGCGGCCTCGGTGACGTAGACCGCCACGTCGACGCTGCCGCGTTCCACGGCCTCGACGAGCCGGGCCGAGCGGTCGATGCGGAAGCGGACCCGGCAGCCCGGCCGTACCTCCTGGACGGCCGCCGTCAGCCGTGGCAGAAACTGGTCGGCCGCGTGTTCGGTGGAGCCGATGGTGATGGTGTCGCCGTCCACGTCGAGCAGCGTGCGTACGGCCTCGTCGTGCACGGCGAGGATACGGCGGGCCTGTTCGAGGAGCAGCCGCCCCTCGGGCGTGAACCGGGTGCCGCGCCCCTCCCGCTCGACGATCGGCAGGCCGAGCGTCTTCTCCAGCCTGCGCACATGCTGGCTGACCGCGGACTGGCTCAGGGCGAGGGCCCGGGCCGCGCGATGGAAGCCGCCGCAGTCGGCTATC
>Ga0307509_10004591_pt1 | contig 19800 bp, 19 predicted proteins | sample 10_EM_MG_FD_202245 | JGI IMG/M metagenome (GOLD analysis project Ga0307509, IMG submission 202245) | Populus trichocarpa ectomycorrhiza microbial communities from riparian zone in the Pacific Northwest, United States - 10_EM | ecosystem: Host-associated > Plants > Roots > Unclassified | place...
CTTCAACTATTATCCTTCTAGCTACCGGTCCCTTGAAGCCTCCCTTAGCACCAGCGCTAGCAGGTCTATCGCCGGTCCTATTGTATTTTCGTTAGACAGGAATAAACCTGTTACAATCACACAACTACCTGAATCCCAAGCATACACGCATGTCATGGTAGTTGTGGATCTGTTCACCAAAATTGCACACTTTATCAGCCTACCTATGGAAGCGACAGCCAAGGATATTGCAATTGTCTTCCTCAGTAAAGTTTGGAAGCTTCACAGTCTCCCTACCGAAATCATATCGGATATAAATGCAAAATCCTCGCGACAATTTTGGGAATCTCTTTGCTGGACATTAGGGATTAAATAAAGGATGTCAACAGCATACCACCAATAAACGGAAAGACAAACTGAAAGAACCAACTAAGTGCTGGAAGGTCACCTATGGAACTTTGACAATTACGACCAAGACGATTGGTATCAGCTGTGACTACTAGCCAAATTTGAATAGAATAACTCCACGACAAAGGCTCACAGACTTACACTCTTTTATTCGAATTATGGTTTCCATCCACAGATTGAATGGATGAAGGAGCGCAAAGCTCAGAACTCCGGAGCAGGCTTGTATACCGATTGGATGAAAGCACTCAACAGGAAGCCTCATACAGCACTGGATCAAATGAATGAACCTATGAACAAATACTACTATTGAAAAGCAACCAAGCAACCAGACCTCAAGACTGGAGATCAGGTCATGCTAATCGCAAGAAACATTGGTACCAAACGACCCTCGAAGAAACTAAGTGTGAAGCTTTACGGCCCGTTTAAGATCCGCGAAAAACAAGGCCACTGTGCTTTCAAACTAGAAATATCTCCATGGTGCAAGATACAGGCGGTCTTCCACATTGTATTATTAGAACAAAATCAAACTTCTGTCAGAGATGAAAGAGAACAATGACCTTGGGACCCTGAAGACACCTATGGCCATTTAGAATAAGAGGTGGAAAAAATTGTAAAAAGAGAGGGGAATCGCTGATAGAAGAAAGGTTCGCTGACCCAACAAGCAGATACGCCAACTTGGGTATTTTGTTAAGTGGAAAGTTTGCTCAGAGGATGAGAACACTGGAGAACCGCCAGATAGCTTGGATAATGCGGAAGAGCTGGTGGAGGTATTTTATAGGGAAAATGGAGGGGTGCCGGGCAGGGCAGATGTTGAATAAGGTGGAAAGGTTTTCCTCGTGTGGACAAGCAAACGCGCAAGGTTTTTTACCCTAAAACACTGAGTTCAAAAAAGAATTTAACTTATATTGTTTATTATTGTACCTGGCTACAGAGATTCGCGGACGAAGCTTCCCAGGAGCAAGCTCCTGTTAGGCACATAGGAAATGCATAGCTTTTCCATCTAGTTTTGTGTACCCTGGGGTTACCCTACCTTCACCCAGTGAAGCTAACACCCCCGGCTGGCCCCAGCGTGGGGACAGTGTGACAACACCAAACGGCTGCATAGTTGCATCCCAACAGCAAAAGGCACTATCATTGGAACCTATATCATAACACCATATACGTCTAGGCGGTCCGTCCGAGGGGATGCTGTGCGTAGGGTATATGAGAGGGGACCTTTGACGAGCTTATGCATGTGTTCCGGGCGAAATTGGTCCTCATGGCATCAGGTTACAGACATTGCAGTCCGGCACAGGCAACAATATCACCAAAGAAACAGGATTTCTTCGCCGTGTCTACTCTGGAATGAAATGAGTGAATGACCACACGCACACAAATGGTATATTACGATATAGAACTATTCAGTAAGGAAGGACTATGAGAGAATTGTGCCACTGTTATGATCCCGACTCCTAGTCGGACCGAGGCCTAAATGCATGAAGTAAGAGTGATATCTGCTCCTGCCATAGGCCCGATTACAAAGTTGCCTACTTCTTTTGTTCGATTATGAGGACATTGTCTAGCATGCAGACAAGTTTCAGGGCCTCCTGACAGAAGAAGGATTGTGAACTCTGACTTGGACATGGTACCACACCAGAGCAATCTAGCGATCTCCAGTCTTGAAGTCAATGGTGGCGCTATTATATTCATGTTCAAAAGGTTTTCCCACTATGATGAAATATTCAGAATGGTTAGCAGGGACTCAGTTAGTATGGTAGATACTTGTAGTCCGCGCACTCTATCAAGGCGGGATCTAAATATCAAAGTCCCTCCCGAGCTTTACTGAAATCTTCAAGCTACGGAGAAGAGACCTTATCAATATAATAACTTATTACAAGAACACTCTCTGTCACAATTTTACCCATGTTTATATTGAGGCTTCCTAGACACATCTCCATCTACGATAAAGTATGCCAGTCTTACCCATCTCGCTTGTTCTTAGAGATCTGGTACCATCTAACAGTACCGGATACAATGGGATCAAGTCAGCCAACACCTCCAGTTGGCAAATTGAATATGACAGGGGGTAGGCGGTAGGTCGTAGCCGACCCTATTGGCTCCAGACCGTGAATTCAGGTGCACAAATCTGCCAGCTCCCACAGGCTCTGCCAACCGCTATCACGGAGGAGCCAGTCACCGACTCCAGGTAGGACTAGGGTTCTAGCAAGACCGCCCAAGGGCCCACGAAGAACGACAATACAAACCAGGCACACTATCGAACCCCAGACGGGGCCCGACAAGCCAGGGCATTTGGAAACTGTTCATTTAAGCAACGATAGCAGTGATGAATACCATAACCCTTTCAGTGCAGATGAAACTGAATCTGAGACTGAGATTGAAGTTCACGCCTCCAACATTTCTGAGTGAACAACATCCGGGCAGCATCATAGGTCGGCGGTATCTCATGGCCAGGGAAACGGTCAGCGACCCATGGTGCGAATCTCAAGCACCTCCGGATCACCGGAACAACCTCTTGTTAGACTGACACCAGCAAATTGTGGACGCATAATCAGTGGCGAAGCCAAGAGGCCCCTGACCTTTCTGACATGAAGCGTAGGATATTCATCTCCGCTAGCCACCCATAGTGGTACTACATCTGGGGTCAGATCCTCGAGTCCAGTAGGTGAACCAGGTATGCCACGACCAGGGTGGCCCAGGCCGGCAACAGATTCATGGCGAAATACCGGTACACCACCTGAGTGGAGCATATTCGCGCAGGCGATGGCCCTCATGTTCCGGTCAACACTTTTTGATAACCCACTGCTGAAGTTGGTTGCTTTGACCTCTCGGATATACACGGTATGGGGCAAGGCACTGGAGACAACCTCGGTTGCTGGGAATATTGAGCCATCACAGGAGAGTGTGGGGCAGGTCAGTTGACTCAGCTGGAGGTGATAAGGCGTAGTGTCGCTCACTGACTCTCACATCTCTGTCAAAAACATCCTGCAGTGAGAGAGCAATTCTTATATCATATGAAGCATAATATCAGACAGCTATATTATCTGCGGCCAGATATACCTACCGCCATGGCGTGCTGGGTTGATTATCTGCTAGAACCGGACAGGTTCATGTGCCCACCCCATGGATATGAGGTTAGTCCCACCCATTGGACTTCAGCGGACATGAGTAATGACGGAAAGAACGTCGGACTTACCCATCTGGTTCCTTGCCGCCCAGATTGCGGAGGCTCTATACGGCAGGTATTTAGACAGAATCCAAATGGGAGGGATGCTGGACCGAAGTTGCCGAAATGCATAAAATATCCGATGGTCTGTCCGACATGTGCAATACTCTGCCATTCAATACGGGCATCGCAAACGGAGTTATGTAAGAATCCCCCCAAATTCAATGCGGAAATAGTTGGAGGTGACAGAGTCAGAAACAATCCCTGTTTTTTGATAGCCGTGTCCCCTAATGGTGAAAAATGCAAGATCTTTTTATCCGGCAGAAGAACACATGATAAGGGTTCACCTGGAGGAGGCAGGACATGTTTATATTAAACCTACATCAGAAGATCACCCAGAGGCTTGAGAAATAGTATAGGATCAGGCAGGAGTGGGGAGAGGGCTTTGCAGACAACAATGTCGCAGTTTATACACACCTCAAGCCTCAGCTAGGCAACCAGACTCCAGGAGATCCTGCCCTACGGAGACAGGTTCTGATTGACAGCCACGTCGGCGGCCTGGGAAGGCTCAAAGATTGTCAAAATTCGTTGCTGGAGACCAAAACTTCACTGATCTCAGTCAAACGTCCGTGGACTGGAAGCTAACCTTGGTGGATTCGGATCCTATGTCGAATCATGGGTCTTAACAATGCAGGGGGCGCTGTCATCTCTCAACTGAGCAAGGCTTTATCGCTCAGCATGGAGGATTCTCCGAGGGGAGAAGTGGGGCCGGGAGCGCTGCCAGAAACCCGTGGCTGGCAGGATGGTACGAATACCACGGAAGGTGCTTTAGGGGAGGTGGTACGTGTAGGTATATTTAATTTCTTTTCTAGTGACGGGATGCACAGAAGCCGGGGTAATAAATGTCATATGCAATAGTCACATAGTATCATAGTAGATAAAGTAGGATAGGGGGTCAGGATGACGGCAATAAATTATGAGCAATATCATGATAATTTGAAGAAAACGAACTTGAATCTAGAACATCCGAGAGTGTGAGGAAGAGGTCCAGAATTGTAGCTATGTGATCAGCGTGTCCGGCTGGAGGGCGGGAGTACGTTGAGTCTGGAAGGCTCAACAAGAAGTAACTGGCGTCCTGAAGGATCATGTAAATAGTCCAGATGTTAGGTCGAAGAGAGGAAGGATAGAGATATCGGAAAGAGGAAGGCGCATACAACAGACGGTCAGCTGGCATCATGAAACGATGACCTAGCATCGGCACGCAGCAGGAGATGATGGCCTAGCGTCGTGAGGCGTAAGGACGTGATACCCGACCGTCAGAAGAGGTCAGAACATGATCGGCTAGCTTCGGAAGGCCTCAGGACGCACAGGACGTGCGGTGCGTTTCAGGACATTGTTAGGACACAATGGGACGTTCAGCGAATCTTCTGGACACAGCGTCGGATCCACCTCGTATCCCGCATGGCAGTTTACGCCCTGTACCTCCGGTGCTTCCTTTGTGTCTGACCGACAGGAAGTGGAATAAACCTTTTCCTCATGAAGGCCCATATGCAGTGAGCATAAAACTGCTGCTTGGTTTATTTTTCCTGGGACTTTGGCTTATTTATTATTGTTGGGCTAAGGATACATACTCCCTCTCCCATGACCAGCAGTGATGCCTCCAGTCACCAGATCTCACTTGTGAGCCCAGAAACAGCAAATATCATATTACTGGACAACACTCCTCTTCTTCTAAATTGAGAAATATAAAACATATTTGGCAGTACCGTCTACCACCTCGCATTTAGCTACGGGAAACCAACACAGTAAACGAGAGAAGCAGGGAAACTAACATAGAAAACTACAAAAAATATTCAAATATCTCCCCATGACTGCTTTGTAAGTTACTCCCCCTATCGCTTATCCTCCTTACTACCATCCAAACCAAAACAGGGCAAAACTGGAAAAGCCCTACAGACAGGTAGCTACAGTACACCAGACTCAAGCCGGTATGGTATACCAAGAGGTAACCAGAGTGAGACTAGACCACTATACATGGTATACTACTGGTAGGAATGAGTTGGTACACTGGCAAGGGCCAAGATAGTGACTGGGTGACAGAGGATTAGACAGGATTAGCCAGGAAGCCCAAATTGTCCCTGCTGGACAGGGTAACCTTCAAAGGGCAAGCTCACGTAAAGTTAAGGAACCATGGTAAATGTTGCATAGGTCTCCAGAGCATCATTATACCTAGTCTCATAGACTCCAGAGGCGAATAAAGGCATGAACGGATGAAGTTATCCTACCTTGGGAACATTATTACCCAATCTTGGGGACCCAGTTGTCCTACCTTGACTGACAATGTCATCTGTGCATTTAGGGGAACGTTATCCCACTATTGTGGAGCACTTAGAGGTGTATAGGACTGCTGTGTATCGTATGCCAGTGAAACAGGCTGCGAACTGCATAGGAGTGGTCTGAATCTTCTTTAACTTTGAGGCAATATTCCTAACACCCCACTCCGGCCCCAGCATTGGTATAGTGCGAGAGCACGGTAGATCTGTGTAGCTTTGTGCTTCCTAGTGTAGTGAGATCTATAGGAACACCTCCACAACACCATATATCTTGTGGATGTCTATCCGACCACAAAGCTGTTCGCAGGATACTATTTAAGTCGTATGCCAGTAACCCGCTCCTGGTACACCACCTGGATAACCCCTGGGAACCACCTATGGGCATTCTTTGATCTCAAGGTAGTAGTATGATTGACTGTAGAGGGCTTGCAAGCTAACTGGGGAACCAGCAAAGCTTCCAGGACAGCCGCTCCAATGCCAGTTCCAGGTAGAGTTCGTTACGGGGCGGACAGGGCCCCGAAAAATGCGGGCCCCTCGCCCTTTTCCCCGCCCCGCCCCACTCAACGGCCTGGGGCGGGGTGTCTTTTTCGGCATTCCCTGCCCCTGTCCCCGCTCTTGCCCCCGCCCCACCCATACCCCAGACGGGTCCCCGTTCAAAATAGGTGCTAACAAACGGGGCCCCTTCCAGGGAATCAGTGCGGGTGGGCCCCTGACTGGGGCAGGGCGAGGATTACCCGCAACATACCCCCTCCGGCCCCGTGTAACGGCGGGGTCTGGCGAGTGAAAACGCGCCCCCGCCCCGCCCCGTAACGAACACTAGTGCCAGGCTGTAACATGTGTCCATGTTCCGGTAACGGTACATAAGAGCGGGCAGGGCAGGATCTCCTATGTTTAGTTGATTTATATTTGGTTTATTTGATTTGATTTCAGCTCTGCCACTGTCTCTGAGTCAGATAGGCTATGCTATCATATAGCTATGTTTAGTTTGCTTTGTTGAAAGTTTATATTTAGGATTCCGGTTATGGGATGGTCATGTAACACTGGCGCGGGCTGGGCATTGTTTGTTTCTTTCTTTGGTCTTGCAGGATTACAAGATTCCGGTATGTGCGCAGCTACTAGTAATGAGTGTGATTGTAGGAAGGCTATCGCTCTTGGGTTTTGTATTTAAACCATTCTCCTGGCTAGCAGGAGACAGCAGACTTCGACAGACCTTCAGTCTAAGAATACACTTGGTTGAACGGCAATCCCTGAGTTCCTGAGTTCTATTTGTCTTTCAACAATTATCTCTTACCTCCGGTCCCTTAAAGCCTCCCTTAGCACCAGCGCTAGCAGGTCTGCCGCCGGTCCTATTGTATTTTCGTTAGACAGGAATAAACCTGTTACACAGGCTACCCTGTCCATAGTGTCATTACCAAAGGTTCTTAGTGCACTCTAGAAGTGTGAGTCTTGTCACGATTTAAGAGGATCCCGTAGGGTTGGCTGTGGGTAGTGCCCATGCATTGAAGGAAGTGGGGATTTCTTATCATGGAGGTATGCAGTCTGGTTTAGAAGCTTAGTATAGCTGAGTAGATTTGCCGATAAACTACGTAGCTGTCACAAATCGTGACTAAGCAAGGAAGATTTAACATGACTCATAATTATGAGTCATAAGGTATGTTGGATTTCAGGCTATAACGTCACTTAACTCATAGTTCTCACATGACTGCGCACTCGCGAGTCATTGTTATATGTTGATTGGTTGATTGTTTCATGACTCACGATAGTGATGTCATATGATGTAATGACTTTCGCACATGACTCACATTATGAGTCGTGGGTTTAACGCATGTGAGTCATTTGAGCACATGACTTGGTTTATGAGTTATGATTGGTTAACGGAATATTGCGCGATGACTCATGTAAGTCATCGATGGGTTTCGCCCTATGACTCACTATGAGTCATAGAGATTCATGTAACGCGAGGTGATAAGTCACCAGGATTAGGGTTGTGAGAAGATGCCTATATAAGGGACTTGGGATCGCCCAAGCAGATAGGATCTTCACGCAACCATCTAAGTACTTTTCTATACTTCAAGATATTGCAATACGATTACGCTTTACTCTCTTTACACACACTCCTCCTCTACGAGAGCCTACGTTCTAAGAACCCGGAGACTATTGTGATAGTCTCGACGGGCCGCACGAACATAGAACTATTGTGATAGTTCTATCAAGCACGACAATCCACCCATGTTACTATCCGGATAGATAATCTCTCTCGACGAATCACTTAAGACCAGCAAGCCAGTTCCGTACTATCTGAAGAGATAGTATTTCCCTATACTCTATTAACGACGAGAAGACTTGCTCACCCTAGGAAACGAGTATCGTTGCCTGTCGCCTAACGACCTAACAATAGGATTGTTACATTTGGTTGCGTTACCGCACAACACCCAACGATAAAAAACGGTCCAACAACCTGTCGATCACGAGATCGACCTCACCGTAACAGAAATCGACCTAGAGGGACTAGGAGAAGGATTAGCCGAGTCTATCCAACACTCGCGAGCTGCAAGCGCCACAACAGATAGCTCAGAAGAAGGTTCTGACTCGGACGAAACAGACGCAGTACCTACAAGAAGAAACACGATGGCATCCACATCCACACCTAATCCAGACACGAAGGGCAAAGAAGCAAATCCACCCTTGCCATCCAACCTCACGCCGGATCAAATACAGCAAATCATTGCAGCATTAACAGGGGGATCTGGAAACACGAAGAAGCCTAAAATTAAGGAACCCAGCACATTCCACGGCGAACGAGACCAGCTCAGAGGTTGGCTGGCCCAGCTGTCAGTCTACTTCAAAGGAGTGGGATGGGAATTCGAGTACAACAACGAAAAAATTGTCTATGCGCTGAGCCTTCTGAGAGGTGACGCGTTGAAATGGGCTACGCCATACATCGAAAGATGACAGGATGTAACCTGGAGCAGCTGGGACGACTTCAAGAATGAATTGCAGGGCCAGTTTGGCGAAATCGGCGAGGAAGGAGCAGCCAGAGCAAAACTCATGAGAATGGCTCAAGGCTCGAAAGGAGCTACAGAATACTGGAACGAATATAGACTCATGGCCAGTCAGACCGGAATGGACGATGCGACCCTGACGTACCACCTAATGAGGGGGTTCAAAACGGAACTTCAAGACGCATGGGGAATGGACAGATCAGACTCGCAAGACCCACAATTCATGGCCAATTGGGCCATCAAAAAGGAGACAAAGATGGCAGCCATCAAACACATGCGTCACGGGACAATCAGCAAAGAAAAGACTCCATCTCCAGGAACCCCACGAAATCAGAATGGGACCTTTCAACCCCAGAACGACAACCAGGGAGATCCAATGGAGTTGGATGCTACCAGAAGAAGGCCTGGATTCAACATCTCAGCCAAAGAATACCAACGAAGGATGAAAAGCAATTTATGCCTCAAATGCGCAAAGCCGCGACATCGAGCGGCGGTATGCCGAAGCCAGGCCAACAGCAAAGAGGGAGCGGCCTGGGAACCAAGGAACGACAACAAAAAACAATGGAGACCACCAGCCAAGGCCAGGGAAATGGAGGTCGCAAAAGAAGAAGAATCGGGAAGCAACGAAAGTCCCCAGTAAGCAATGGTCTGAGGGACAGGAGCAAACCAAAGCCCATTGAGATGAGGAACCTTTATGCGGCACTGAACAACACGGAAGCATTGAACAACGAAAATAACCATATTATGGTCGCGATACAACTACATGGCACAATAAGACAAGTCACGATCAACGCGATGATCGACTCCGGAGCAACCGAGGACTTTATCGACAAAGGGTTCTGCTGAAATTACAACATCAGAACAACACAAGCAAAGACGATACGAGAAGTTTACATGGCGGAAGGTCGACCCAGCGCTATGGGACCAATCACCCATACAGCGAAAGTACCTATGCACATTGGTAGCCATAGGGAATTAGCGACCTTCCAAGTGGGGAAACAACCCAACCATAAGGTTATCCTCGGGATGCCATGGTTAAAGCAGCACTGTCCCCGAATCGACTGGGGGCAAGGCAAGATCACCTTCGAAAGCGAAAGATGTACGACCTGGTGTTTAAAAGAATCACCCGCGGTATACGCGATACCAGAAGACGAAGCACGAGAAGAGAACTTGAAAGTCGAGTTCGGCGTTGCTCAAAGCAAGAAAGATCAGCGAGTCAAGGTTAACAAACTTGACCCGCAAGCAAAGATACCGACTCGAGGATCGGCACAAGCAGCAGGACACGACCAGTATGCAAACAAAAGCAAGACGATAACAGCCCGAGGACATGAAGTTGTCCGAACCGGAATATCAATCACACCACCACAAGGAACCTGTAGCAGGATAGCGCCACGAACCGGCATGGCAGTTAAACATCAGATTGCTGTCAATGCAGGCGTGATCGACTCCGACTATACAGGGGAAACCAAGGTGGTACTAGTCAACATGGGCAACCAAGACTATCAAGTCAAAAACGGAGATCTGATAGCACAACTCATAACGGAAAAAAGTAGTCGAAAGCGACTGTTAGGCGGTCCAAACACTCCAGGAAACCAACAGAGGACAACAAGGATTTGGAAGCACAGGAACTTCCAAGGCACACATCTGCGAGATCAGTGCCAGAGCCTGTGGAAAACTTTACCGAAAACCAGATACGACCACTGGAATCCTCAAGTACAGCAAAAAAGAAGGACGCATAAGCCTAGAATCGGTCAACATCAGCACTGAGCTAGCCATCAAGAGAGGAAAATATCAAAAGCAACGAAAACTCGAAGAAATAGTGCCTCAAAAATATCATGAATACTTGGATGTATTCGAAGAGGAAGAAAAAACTAAGCTACCACCTCATCAACCAGGGGTGGACCTGGAAATCAAACTCGAAAAAGGAGGGGGACTCCCAATCAAAAAGATATATGCACTTTCCCAGGATGAACTAAAGGAACTCTGGAGCTATATCAAACAGGACGAGGAGAGAGGATGGATAAGAGAGACCTACTCGGACGGAGGATCTCCCATCATGTTTGTCAAGAAAAAAGATGGAAAACTCCCACTATGTGTCCACTATCGAGCCCTCAACCATGGTACCAAAAAGGACCGATATCCTCTACCGCTCATCGGGGAAGCCTTGGACCGGCTACAAACGGCAAAATACTACACGAAACTGGACATCAAGGACGCATACCACAATGTGAGAATAAAAAGAGGAGACGAGTGGAAAACAACATTCACCACGAAATACGGCACTTACGAATACTTGGTGATGCCTTTTGGGCTAACCAATGCACCTGCAGCATTTCAAAGATGGATCAAGAGAACCTTACAATCATATATCGACATATGCTGCATAGTGTACCTGGACGATGTCCTAATATACTCAGACAACCTGGAAAAAGACCAAAAAGACGTGGCTGCCATCATTCGGGCTATCTGGCAACAAGGAATGAAACTCAAACCATCGAAATGCGAGTTTCATCAACGAGAAACCGAATACCTTGGATTCATCATCAATAACGAAGGAGTCAAAGTCGACCCCATCAAAACAGCAGCCATATGGGATTGGAAAGCACCTACCAACAAAAAGGGAATTCAGGAATTGATGGGATTTTGCAACTTTTACCGACGTTTTATAAACGGATTCAGCAGAACAGCCAAACCACTATACGATCGAACCAAGAAAGATGTCGCCTGGGAATGAGGCGACAAAGAACAAACTGCATTTGACGAGTTAAGACAGAAGTTATGCTCAACCCCAGTGTTGACATAGTTCAAAGCAGGAAGACCACTGCTCGTCGAAACCAACGCCTCGCAATATGTCTGCTCAGGTATATTGTCCCAACAGGACCAAGACAGAAAATGGAGACCAATAGCATACCCATCAAAGACGATGAAACCGGCCGAATGCAACTACGACGTACACCACAAAGAGCTATTAGCAATAGATCAAGCGCTCAAGGAATGGAGGCGATACCTCAAAGGAAGCCGACAACACTTCAGAGTCTTAACCGACCACCAGAACCTGATAAGATTTACGACCACTAAGGAGTTAACTGGACGGCAAATCCGATGGAGTGAAGTTTTGAGCAGCTTCGACTTCAAAATCGCATATCGACCAGGAAAAGAAGGAGGCAAGCTAGATGCCTTAACTCGACGAAAAGCAGACATGCCACAGGAAGGAGATGAACGACTTGCACAGAAAGAAAGGATTCTCCTACCAAAAGAGAAATATTGCGACACCAGCCTCCAGGAAATGGAAACAATGAGACTTGAAGAAACAAGCTACGAGGAACTTCGGAACGAAACGGTGCGAAACGAAGAAATTCAAACAATAAGGAAAGCTTTGGAAGGAGGAGACAAGGACAGGAAGGGAGTGGCCTTGGGACTATGCCAATGGAAGGACGAATACCTATGGCACCAAGGGAAGATTTGGGTTCCCAACAAAGAGGGAATTCGGACCAACCTTATACGTCAACACCACAATATCCCACAAGCGGGACACAGAGGAACTGCAAAAACGACGGAGCTCCTACAACGCAAATACTATTGGCCACATATGCGCGATACGATAAAACAATACGTCAAGAATTGCGACATTTGCGAAAGAAGGAAGGTGGTACGACATGCACGTTATCGCCTGATGAAGCCACATGAAGCCCCAGATCGACCGTGGAAATCAATATCCATGGACTTCATCACGGACTTACCGAAATCCGAAGGAAATGACGCAATCCTGATCGTCATCGATCGACTCACAAAAATGGCTCATTTCCTACCATGCACTAAGGAAATAGATGAGCGGCAATTCTCGGAACTCTTCATGAGGGAAATATTACGATTGCATGGGCTGCCCAAAGATATCATACCGGATCGAGGATCAATATTTACTTCAGACCTATGGAAAGAAACGACAAAACAACTAGGAATAGAACGAAGATTGAGCACGGCATTTCACCCTCAAACGGACAGACAAATGGAACGGACGAATTCCACTTTGGAACAATACCTCCGAGCATACGTCAATTATCATCAAGACAACTGGAATGAGCTCCTACCAATGGCAGAATTCGCATACAACAATGGGTATCAAGAAAGCATCAAGCAGACAACCTTCTTTGCAAACTACGGAGTCAACCCCGAATATCAGACCATCGGACACCTAATGCAAGGAAAAATCACACCACGCGAAGACAAGAGTCAATTACACGATACCCTACAAGCGGAAATGACGGAAGCGCAACTAAGACACAAAGAATACTACGATGCAGGAAGAAAACCCGATCCGAATTTACAATCAGGAGATATGGTCTGGCCATTGCCAAGAAATATAGGAACAACAAGGCCATGCAAGAAACTGGACTACAAGAAAATCGCACCCTTCGAAATCTTGGCAGGGATAGGAGAAAGTGCTTATAAGCTCGATCTTCCACCATCGATGAGGATCCACACCACATTCCACATCTCTCTTCTTGAACTTTACCAGGACGATAAGTTTTCTTCTCAACGAGCACAACCACCATCTCCAATTATCATCGGGGGGAGAACCAGAGTAAGAACTCGAGCAAATCATTGATTCACGACTACACTACGGAAAATTACGATACAGGGCCTAGTGGACCGGTTATCCTCCTGAACACGACAAAGTCTGGTACCCCTACGACCATTTGGAAAATGCAGGCATCGCGAAACAACAATTCCACCAAAAGTACCCCGGAAAGCCCTCTCTCAATCAAGATAGAGGAACAAGAAAACGGGGAGACGTGGGTCTCCATAACACCACGACCGCAACTCGCACCACCACCACCACCTCCACGAATGACGACACCAAGACCCCCGACACCGAAGACCGCCCAAGAAGGGTGGGAAACTACCGTGGCACTACCCACGAGCCCCCCATACCGAGCCCCACAAGAGTGGGAAGCAGCAGGGACAAAGGAACAAGCGCGGAGGGAGTACGATGTGCTGTCATGGACGGCATGCTACGATGACGGGTGCCAAGTGCACTACAGGGATAAGGAAGCCTCGGGGTGGTTTCCTCAAGACCGATCTCGGTCAATGCCATCAGGACCGGTATCGCACCGGAACAAAAAACAGCAGAGGAAACGCCATGGGCAGAGCGTGACATGGTACGAATGCTACGACGACAAATGCTTCGTACATGTGCAAGAGAAGATCAAAGCGGGATATTATCTCCAGGAGAACGGAGAGAGGAAACCCGTCTCAAAATGGCATCGGAGACACACGGAGCCGGAACAACGAAGGAAATTCGCTGCCGTGAGGACACGGCAGGAGGGAGAGGGGAGCGCAAAAACTCAACCAGATGTCGGGGCCCTACAGAGGCAAATCCAGGAACTGCTAGGCGAAAAGCAGCAAACACTGGAACGGTACGAAAAAACGCGACAGGAGCTAGTCAACTACCAGACCACGATAGGACGAATGTGCGAGGAAATCAAAGGACTTCGCAGAACAGTCGCGGGATCTGGTTTCAGCCTAGCGAGGTTGAGGAACGAATACGACGCCAAGAAGCGAGCAAACGAGGAGCTCGAACACAGGAACCACAGCCGACCCAAAGAGCTCAGAAAAGCTGGGCAGAGGTGGTTGGATCTGGGAGAATAGCATCGTGGGACCGATGCTAGGGGGAGACGGGAGCTAATGTCACAAATCGTGACTAAGCAAGGCAGATTTTACATGACTCATAATTATGAGTCATAAGGTATGTTGGATTTCACGCTATAACGTCACTTGACTCATAGTTCTCACATGACTGCGCACTCGCGAGTCATTGTTATATGTTGATTGGTTGATTGTTTCATGACTCACGATAGTGATGTCATATGATGTAATGACTTTCGCACATGACTCACATTATGAGTCATGGGTTTAACGCATGTGACTCATTTGAGTACATGACTTGGTTTATGAGTTATGATTGGTTAACGGAATATTGCGCGATGACTCATGTAAGTGATCGATGGGTTTCGCGCTATGACTCACTATGAGTCATAGAGATTCATGTAACGCGAGGTGATAAGTCACCAGGATTAGGGTTGTGAGAAGATGCCTAAATAACGGACTTGGGATCGCCCAAGCAGATAGGCACGAACCATCTCTCCTACACCTCTGGCGATTGAAATCTCAACACCACAGGAAATCATCGTCACCCTCCCCCACCTACCTCTCTTCTCCCGCGATGGCTCTTGCCTAGGAGTTGCCCTTAAGCCATCTACCCTCCTCTCCTGGGGCACGCATGCCTCCCCTCCTTGGGGTTCTTGTTCCCGTTCATCGTTGACACCTGCTCATGAGGTTCGGGTCTGCCCCTTACCCCGCCCTTGCTTTGCACTTCGCTTAGCATTTTGCACGGTCGGAAAGCTTCTCGCTTCGTTCACGGTCGGCGATATGGCGTCCGGACTCTCGGTCAAAGTAAGGCTTCGGTTCTACTGGGCTTGTACCTCTGATGGGGAAAGCCTCGGTTAGTAACATCACGGGCTCGCTCGGTTTCGCTATCGTCCCAAAAGCCATTGCTATGGCCCTTTAGTCGGTTGTGGCTAGCCCGTTCACAATCCTTCCTCTACCCCACTCCCGGTTCCGTCCGCTGGCACCGTACTGCCCCACAAGCTGGCACCTTACTGCTAATCCTCCCCACCGGCTGGCACCCTACTGCTCCTCACCGGCTAGCACCCTACTGCTACTCTCCGGCTTGCACCCTACTGCTTATCATCGTTGGCTGGCATCCCCTCTGCCCGGTGGCTCCCCTCGCCCACCTGCCTCTCTCCCTCCTGCCATTTACTCTACGGTCGCAATCCTTGCTTAGGTTACGGTTGATCATGGTATTGCACTGCCTCCTTGGTCTCCCCTAGACGCCGACGTGTCGCCACCTTCCGGTCACTCCCGACCGTTGAGCCGCCGCCCCAACCGGATTTCACCGTACGGGTTCTTGGATTTGGCATATTGGCAATAGTAGTTATATCTAGGCGTTTCTTTGATTCTTTTCTTAGTGTTACCTGGGGGCCTGCTGAAGGGTTTGGGTCTCTCTCCTGTACGTTTCTATAGTTTGTTTTCCTACGTGTCTGAGGGTTTGTCTTAGGTGCTAGGCGAGGGGGGCTTTTCCTATGGTTTTGGGGGGTTTGATTTTTCCTATGACGAGGTAAAGCGGGCGGGATGCCGTTTGCTTATAGGTTTTTTATCTCCATAGCTAGCCCGGCATGAGTGTTTTGTACCTTTAAACATAATAACGATTTGATTACAAAAAAAAATGAAAAAAAAGAAAAACGCCCAAGCAGATAGGATCTTCACGCAACCATCTAAGTACTTTTCTATACTTCAAGATATTGCAATACGATTACGCTTTACTCTCTTTACACACACTCCTCCTCTACGAGAGCCTACGTTCTAAGAACCCGGAGACTATTGTGATAGTCTCGACGGGCCGCACGAACATAGAACTATTGTGATAGTTCTATCAAGCACGACAATCCACCTATCTTACTATCCGGATAGCTAATATCTCTCGACGAATCACTTAAGACCAGCAAGCCAGTTCCGTACTATCTGAAGAGATAATATTTCCCTATACTCTATTAAGACGAGAAGACTTGCTCACCCTAGGAAACGAGTATCGTTGCCTGTTGCCTAACGACCTAACAATAGGATTGTTACAGTAGCTTGGATAGCCAAGACCACCACTGAGCCAGTGAGTCCCGATAGATATTAACGTATTTCACCCAGCAATGGGTCACATATTCCATTGTTTTTAAATAGCCAAAAAGTCAACTTACGCCACAACATTTTCATCTAAACTTATCAAAATTATCAGGACTATAGAATGAGAGCAGGCAATAATGAGTACAAAGGATGCAATGTTTCAGAAAAGCAATGCCTCTAGAATCCAGCAGAGTGATATTTCATGAAACCTTTTTAAGTATCTGTCAAAGCTCGGATTGCCATTTTCCCCTTCATAGAATAATTGATTCAATTCCTTGAAGATCTGTAGCAACTGCTACTATGGAAGCCGGAAGTATGAGAATTTGATTTGTGTATCTATTAAACCCAAGCAAAGGTTTTCAAAATACTAAACATATTGATGTAGTATAAATACAATATCATGTTTCTTTTGGGCACTCAATTCCACTTGCGAAATTTGAGAAATCTTAGAAGTACCTTCTTTCTACATCAGCAAAAACAGACCCTGCGTCTGATCCGTCGGCGTTGCGTCCTGACCCAAGCGACGCATCTCCTGCGTCCCATCCGTTCTGTGCGTCCTGACTTGCGTTGCAACGCCCCGCCACATCCCACGCTTCCAGATGCTACCTGGCAACCTTCCTTGCGTCCTGACGCAACCTGGCGCCCTCCCTCCATCTAGACTACCCCAGACTCTTTCTCTTATCTCTTCTTTCTCCTGATGCGGCGATAGCTCCTCATCACCTCTTCTCCGCGTCCTGACCCACCCCTCATCCCCGCTCGTGTAATCACAACTAATTTGCTGCTTGCTCTGACGTCGCCAGGTGTCTGGGGCGGCAGGACCTTTTTTGGTCCCTCCCGGGTCTCACGTCTCACGCCTCACTGGTCTGGCGAACTAACTAATGATCTAGGTTTCAAGAATGTCGCTTATATATCTTCTACTATATACAGTATCAATATGTTGGATTCTCACGCATAGCCGAATCCTGATTCTCACGCATCGCCGAATCCTGATTCTCTCATCCGGATTCCTTAATAAACCTCATTAAATGTTCTCAAATCAATCCCCCTATTTACAAGTTATCGCCAGTCCTCCTCCGGGATCAGGTGTGCCAGACCGAGAATTGTTCATATATCAACTATTGTAAACCCTCGCGTGTCTTCCCTCATCTGCACTGTAACCAAGCCATGCAGGTCCAATAGACGCCCTGAGTTCACTGGGGTCAGCAACTGAACACCGCCGACTCGACACACAGTATCCTCGGATCTGGGGTCCCTGATCTTCAAGAGGGCTACTAGCTTTGCTGGGAGACGACCCCTCAGTGCACCATACATTTCTTCTGTGCACGCTTGTACCCAAACCCAATCATTGCCACTGCCCTGGTTTCTAAAGTGTAGGGGGCCCGTGGATCGTGGACGGTGGATCTCGTAAACATCGGCTTCTTGGAGTGTAAGAACTGGGACTTCGAGTTGTGTCAGTAGTTCAATGGGAAGTGATCGAAGCGTCGCATAGTCTTCCAGGAGACCAAGGTCTATCGGCAGGTTATGCCTGCTATATCGTATCAATTCATGATATATAATCTCGAGTGAGACTCGCGAGATCCGGCTACAATCAATGATATTGGACACATCGCCCCGGCGTCCCTGCAAGATTCTCCTACAAATGACTGGCGGCGATACCGTACTGGTTGTCCTATCTAAATGCTTTACGACCTCGGGGGAGAGATCTGCGCCGCGATCTTTCAGTGATTGCAAGTTCAATAGTCTCATCCGGATTGCATGTTGACGACCGTAGCTATGCACGATCTGGCGCAGCATCATTTTTATTTGACTGGCGCCATCCTTCCTTGATTTGCATCTTGTGAGCTAGCTCTCCGATCTCCGTGGAATACATCGGAATATTGCCAAACTGGCCTATATGGTCACAAAAGTGGCTTAGTAGATGCATCTTAATGAAGTTGAAATGTGATTCGCCGTGAATCATGTCCACACGTAGTTCATCCTCTTCGTCTCGATCGTCGTCGCGCATCGGGCGCCGTTGGGATGGGGCCACTCGCTCCCTTATCAGGGTTCTCTGACGTCAGATCTCCTTTCGTTGCTTGTCAACTTTGGCCTGTGTGCGTTTTGTCACTCGAAACTCCAAGAAGATATCTTTCATCCTATGAAACTGGTCAGATAATCTTCCATGTAGGCTAGGGTGTCTGGGGTGTGGCTTCCGTATTGTGCCATCATATTGAAGTCGACGAGCGCCCTGACGCATCTGAGAGCACGTTTGAAAGGTATTGCTTGCACACCTCCTGGCTGGCGAAGAGCCACGGCGACAACTCCCCGAATACAACGCCCCAGATTCCTCATCTCTTTCCCTTGCCACTGCGTAACCACGCCGGAGGCTTTTTTGGGGACTAAGAATCCTGGGTATGGCGGTAATGCCTTCCAAACCTCATCAAATGCCTGCAGTTGCCCATGTTTCTTCAGAAAGGCTTCGATCCAGTCCATCATATGCTTAAATAGCCCGAGATAAATGGTATGGAGTATGTCTGGTTTGTACAGATCAGACGCCGAAACCCGGTTGAGTCCGTGGCATATATTTTGTCCGATACCAAGATTCCTAACGTGGTCGTCGTCGGTCTCCGAGCCTCAGGTTTGATTTTCAGGTTTGTAGTGTTGGTACCTTGCATAATCTCGGGCTTGATAGCTTCTGGCATTGGTTCCTAATTCGTTGGTCGGCACCTCGAATTTAGGACAGGCGTTTGTTTTCAACCTGTGAAGTTCCAGGTTTTCCATATGGTCCGCGATCCACGCAGAGAGAATTGGGAACCAAAGTCGAACCTTGCCGTTGGCATAGTTAATTTGGATGCCGACATGCGCCACATCCTGAAGGTGTGCAAAGATGAGTACGAATACATCTTGTAGGGTGTCAACGTTGATTTTTCTCTGGCGTCGGTCGGCTTTGGGGGACTTGGAGAGTTTGGGTGGAACCGGTAATATGGCAAGAAGAAGAACAGCCATTGATGCTAGGCTGTTGCGCCGAGCCGACAGAAGATTTCCGATTGTAATATAGCCAGGCCACACTTTCTTGTCTCGCGAAAGGTTGGTGAAGTTAGTCTGATCTGATATCCCAATTATTGGAACAACGGTAGCGCCTGGCGGAAGCGTCTCCTATGATCAGTCAGCTAAGGTCTTCCAAACAAGGGTGGGACTCAGA
>Ga0307509_10004592_pt1 | contig 19797 bp, 18 predicted proteins | sample 10_EM_MG_FD_202245 | JGI IMG/M metagenome (GOLD analysis project Ga0307509, IMG submission 202245) | Populus trichocarpa ectomycorrhiza microbial communities from riparian zone in the Pacific Northwest, United States - 10_EM | ecosystem: Host-associated > Plants > Roots > Unclassified | place...
TTCGAGGGTCTGCGCGGTTCGGATGCCACCGTCGAACTCGCCAACGGCAAGATGATTCGGATCCTGCGTCAACCGCTGAGCACCGGAGGCTGGGTTGCCATCCACGAGGACATCACCGAACGGCGTCGCGTCGAGGCCAAGATCGCGCACATGGCGAAGCATGATGCGCTCACCAACCTGCCGAATCGCGTATTGCTGCGCGAAAGCCTGAACAATGCGGTGACGGAAGCCGACGATGGGCATTTCCTGGCGGTGCACTGCATCGATCTCGACCAGTTCAAGAACGTCAACGATACGCTCGGTCACCCCATCGGCGACGCCCTGCTGCGCGAGGTGACGGACCGGCTGCTGACATGTGTTGGTGAAGATGACACCATCGCAAGGCTCGGCGGCGACGAATTCGCGATTCTCCAGATCGGCCTTGCCAACCCGGAACAGGCCGCAAACCTGGCCCATCGCGTGATCGAAGCGGTCGGCGCGCCCTATTATATCGACGAGCATCAGATCGGAATCGGCGCCAGCATCGGCATAGCAATGCTGCCCGGTGACGGCCAGGGGCCGGACGACCTCCTGAAGAACGCCGATCTCGCGCTCTATCGGGCGAAGGAAGACGGCCGCGGAAACTACAAGTTCTTCGAGCCGAGCATGGATCTGCGGGCGCAGACCCGCCGCGCGTTCGAGCTCGAACTGCGCGCCGGTCTCGCGCGCGGCGAGTTCGAAGTCCACTATCAGCCCCTCATCAACATCGAGACCGGAAAGATCTCCGGCTTTGAAGCGCTGGCGCGGTGGCGCAGTCCCCTGCGCGGGATGGTGCCGCCCAACGAATTCATTCCGGTGGCGGAGGAAATGGGCATCATTGTGCTGCTCGGTGAGTGGATCCTGAAGCAGGCGTGCAGAGACGCCGCGAAATGGCCCGGTGACACCAAGATTGCGGTGAACATTTCCCCGGTCCAGTTCCGTTCCAACATCGCAAGTACCGTGGTCCTTGCGCTCACGACATCGGGGCTTTCGCCGCATCGGCTCGAACTCGAGGTCACCGAGTCAGTTCTTCTCAAGGATTCGGAGAAGAACATTGCAATGCTGCATCAGATCAAGGACCTCGGCGTCCGGATCTCCATGGACGATTTCGGCACCGGATACTCGTCGCTGGGCTATCTGCGCAGCTTCCCCTTCGACAAAATCAAGATCGATCAATCCTTCATTCGCGACATGTCGAGCCGCGAGGATTGCGTTTCGATCGTGCGCGCCATCACCGGCCTTGGCGCCAGCCTCGGCATGCGAACGACGGCTGAGGGTGTCGAGACCGAGCAGCAGCTGGATGAGTTGCGCGAGCAAGGCTGCACCGAGGCGCAGGGCTTCTATTTCAGCCGGCCGGTGCCCGCGTCGGAAATCGCCGCGCTGTTCACCAAGGATGAGCAGCGCGCCGCCGTGGCCTGAGATGGGCGGCCCGCGCACTCGGTCGCGCGGGCGTTTGACGTTTCTTGCACCGCCCGCCGCCGGGCCGACGATGCCTGCACGCATGGCAGATCCTCTCGGGATGCCCGTCGATTGCGCCTGCTGCCGAGTTGCGGGCCGGCCGCCGGGCTGCTTCAATGCAGCCACAAGCGGCGCGGTCAAGCGCTCGAAAGAGGAAACCCATGACGGCACCGATCGCAGGCGGCGTGGATTGCGACGTGCATCCGGCCGTGCCTCACCTGACCAGCCTGTTGCCCTATCTGAACGACTACTGGCGCGATCAGGTCACGACGCGCGGCATGACCGACCTGATCTCGCAATCCTATCCGACCTGTTCGCCGATCTCGTCACGTCCCGACTGGCGCCCGGCGCAGGGCAAGCCGGGATCGAACCTTGACGACATGCGGGCGCAGGCGCTCGATCGCTTCCAGGTCAGCCACGCGATCTGCAACCCGCTGTACGGCGTGCAGATGGTGTTTTCCGAGGACATGGCGGACGCCCTCTGCCGGGCGCTGAACGACTGGCTGGCGAAGGAATGGCTCGACCGCGAGCCCCGGCTGCGCGGCTCGATCGTGGTGTCCCTGCAGAGCGTGGAGAAGGCGATCGCCGAGATCGAGCGCTGCGCGCGGGATCCCCGCTTTGTCCAGGTTCTGCTGCTGGTCACGGGCGACATGCCGCTCGGCAAGCGCGCCTACTGGCCGATCTATGCAGCCGCCGAGCGGTTAGGACTTGCGGTCGGCATCCATGCCGGCAGCGCCTATCACAATCCGCCGACCTCTGTGGGGTGGGGCTCCTACCACATCGAGGACTGTGTTGCGCAGGCGCAGGCGTTCCAGACGCAACTGACCAGCCTGATCGTCGAGGGCGTGTTCGTGCGGCACCCGACGCTGAAGATGGTGATGCTCGAAAGTGGCTTCACTTGGCTGCCGCCGTTCCTGTGGCGGCTGCACAAGTTCTGGCGCGGCCTGCGCATGGAGACGCCCTGGGTCGATCGCGCGCCGCTCGAGATTGTGCGCAGCAACATCCGGTTTTCGCTGCAGCCGATCGATGCGCCGCCGGACCCGGTCACATTGAATCGTCTGTTCGACCATATGCAGTCGGACGAATTGCTCCTATTCTCATCAGACTATCCGCATTGGCAGTTCGAAGGCGATGCAGTCCTCCCCGAGGGGCTATCGGATGATCTGGTCAAGAAGATCATGATCGACAATCCGCACGCGACCTATCCGCGGCTGAAGGTGCCGGTTGCAAAGGAGACGATGCCATGAACATCCAGGTCCGTGAGCGTCCGGAGCCGGCCTCACCGGTGGCCGTCAAGACCGCGATCGCCGATTGCGATATCCATCCAGCGCGGGCGACCCCAACCGAGCTTTATCCCTGGCTCGCCAGGCGCTGGCATGCGCATCTCGAAACCATCGGCGCCCCTGCCTATCATGGCATGATGGGCGGTCCGCCCTATCCGAAGGCGCAGCCCAACGCGTCGCGCCGCGACGCCTATCCGCCCGAAGGCGGCCCGCAGGGGTCCTCGCTCTCCTTCATGCAGGCGCAGCATCTCGATCCGAACAATGTCGCGCTCGGCGTGCTCAACCCGCTCGGCACCGGCCAGGGGCTGCGCAATCATGACCTCGCGACGGCACTCTGCTCGGCGATCAATGATTGGCAGGTCGCGAAATGGACCAGCCAGGAGCCGCGCCTGAAGGCCTCGATCGTGGTCGCCAACGAGGATGGACCGACGGCCGCCGCCGAGATCCGCAAGCGCGCCGGTGACAAGAATTTCGTGCAGGTGCTGCTGCTGAGCCGCAATGTCGAGCCGCTCGGCCAGCGCCGCTATTGGCCGATTTACGAGGCGGCGGAACAGGCGGGGTTACCGGTCGGCATCCATGCCTTCGGCTACGGCGGCAATCCGGTCACGGCCTCGGGCTGGCCGAGCTATTACATCGAGGAGATGGTCGGCCATTCGCAGTGCCAGCAGAGCGCGCTGGCGAGTCTCGTGCTGGAGGGCGTGTTCGAGCGCTTCCCGAAGCTCAACATGATCATGATCGAGGCCGGCTTCGGCTGGGCGCCGTCGCTTGTCTGGCGGCTCGACAAGGTCTGGCAGCGGCTGAAAAGCGAGGTGCCGCACGTCAAGCGTCCGCCGTCGGAATATATCAGCGAGCGGGTCTGGTGGACCACGCAGCCGATGGAAGATCCCGAGAAGCGCGAGCATCTGCTCGAACTGATCGACTGGATCGGCTGGGACCGTCTCTTGTTCGCGACCGACTATCCGCACTGGGACTATGACGACCCCTCGCGCGTGCTGCCGGCCGGCGTCAGCGACGCCAACCGCGAGGCGTTCTATCTCGGCAACGCGTTGCAGCTGTATGGGCTGGCGTGAGCGACGGCCGCCACAAGAAACTCCGCGCCAGCATGCGCGTCTCCGCCGAGATCAAGACCCGCGACCGCCGGGCCGGCCTCCTGCACATGTGGCTTGGGTGTATTCTGATCTTGATATTCTGGCCGCAAGCCGCCTCAGCCGTGGAATCGTCGGCACTGAAAGCGTCGCAAATTGGTGTGAAGGCTGAACAAGGAACCGGCTGTCCATCCCGAGAATTCTCACTGTTCTTTAGTGAGTTTTCGGCGAGCGCAGAGACTCAAAGAGCGTTCACAAAGCTTCCTCTTGAGTATGGCCAGGTTGATCAAGACTTGTCGGGACTGGAAAGCCCGACTTCAGTAGCAGACCGATAAAGAGTTTCGAAGGGATACCTCTCTTTGACAAACGCGACGGAAAGCGAATCTTTCCAAGTGACGGCAAGCGGTCAAAGGCCCATATGGAAACAAGAGTCATCTCAGACTCGAAAGAGAATCCTTCCGAGCGGTCTGTGATGCTCTACGTTCCCGACACAGGGTTTCACATCTATTTCAAATTCAGAAAACTCGGCAATTGTTGGTTTTTGTTCGAGATCGATGACAAGTCGATTTAAGCGGCAAGGTCCGACAACGTAAGGATTGGGAGGGAGGCGCGGGATGGGGTTGTTCGATTGGATGAAGCCCAAGAGGCGAACGCATGGGCCGACCCCGGAGGGACTTTACGGAGAATTGCCAAAGGGCGCGCGTTGGATAGGCGGGGCCGATCCCGCAGGCGCCCCCAAGGATTTCGTCCCAGATTCTGAAGCGTACGTGTTCGATATTGCGGACTGGAGATGGGACATGCACCTTTGGATCGATGCCACAGCCAATTCAGCCGGCAGCTTGGCAGGATTCGCTCTCGTTCTCGGATTGTCCGATGGCGGACATACGGACGCCGTTGAAGTGTGGGAGCATCAGGGAGGTCGAGGCCCGGTGCTAAAGGAACGTCAGGAATGGACCGTTCCTTGTGGCCATCCGACACGAGAGTTGGCGCTCGTCTCACGTGGCGAACAAACGACCCAGGTGCTTCGCAAGCTTGAGCAGTGTTTCGGCTATAAGCCGTTTGCTCACCCAGCCTTGCCCGATAAGACCGCAGTGATCTGCGAGCTGCTCATGTTGCGGGGAATTGTGATCCCTGACGAAGGCCGCTTCACCGCCCGAATGAAGGTTGTGCTCCCCGAGAAGGATGGCTGGCCTTATGGCGAGTTCTTCTTGAACGTAAATTCTGTCCGCAAGCAGCTTTGGGTATCAGAAAAATCTGGCGAGTACAGGAACGCAATACTGACTCGGATTTCTCAGCCGAGATCATCAGGCGGATTAGCCAACTGAAAGCGCAATGCGAATTGACATGACCCGCCACGTCGTTGCCTCCGTCGCCGAACTGCCGCCCGGCACGCGAAAGTTCCTGACCATCGATGGACGTCCGATCGCGGTGTTCAACATCAAGGGCGAATATTTCGGCCTGCTCAATCGCTGCCCGCATCAGGGCGCCGCGCTGTGCGAGGGGCCGCTGATCGGGCTGGCGCAATCGCATGACCCCGGCGCGATCGAATACACCCGGCAGGGCGAGATCATCCGCTGTCCCTGGCACGGCTGGGAGTTCGATATCCGCACCGGGCAATCCTACTGCGATCCCCGCCGCTTTCGCGCCAAGGCCTACCCGGCGCATGTCGAGCCGGGATCGTCCGTGGTGAAGGGACCGTATGTGGCGGAGACCATCGCGGTGTCGGTCGAGAGCGACTACGTGGTGGTGGAGTTGTAATTTAACCCCGGGCGGCCAAAGCCTTGGCGCGCGTTTCGCTGAGCGAACTCACCGGCGTCAGCGCCTCCGGGCTGATCGCAAGCTCGATGATGGACGGCAGGCCGGAGGCTGCGGCCTCATCGAAGGCGCGCGCGAAATCCTCGGTGCGATCGACGCGGGCTCCGAAGCCGCCGCAGGCGCGGGCGAGCGCGGCAAAGTCGGGGTTTGCCAGATCCGTGCCGGACACCCGGCCGGGATAGCTCCGCTCCTGATGCATGCGGATGGTTCCGTACATGCCGTTGTTGCAGACGATCACAATGATCGGCAGCCGGTTTTCGACTGCCGTCATGAACTCCATGCCGGTCATCTGGAAGCAGCCGTCGCCGGCGAACGCGATCACCACGCGGTTCGGGTGCAAAAGCATGGCCGCAACGGCCGCGGGCAAGCCGTAGCCCATCGAACCGGACGTCGGAGCCAGTTCGGTGCGATATTGCCGATAACGCCAAAAGCGGTGAACCCAGACCGCATAGTTGCCGGCACCGTTGCAGATGATCGCATCGTCCGGCAGACGCTCGCTCAGATCGTGCACGATCCGCGCAAGCTGAACGTTGCCAGGCGAAACGGTCGGCTCGGCATAGGTGAGATAATCCGAATGCGCGGCCTTGAGTGCGTCGCCGCGCGGCTGATGCCGGGGCTCCAGCCGGCTGATCGCGGCGGCGAACGCAGCACTTCCCGAAATAATGCCGAGGGTGGGCGCATAGACGCGGCCGATTTCCTCGGGATCCGGATAGATGTGAACCAGCGGCTGTTTCGGCTGCGGAATGTCGAACAGGCTGTAGCCCGATGTCGTGATCTCCCCGAGCCGGGCGCCGAGTGCGATCACCAGATCGCTGCCCCGAATCCGGTCGGCGAATTTTTGCGCGATACCGATGCCGACATGGCCGGCATAGGCGGGATGCAGATTGTCGCAATAATCCTGGCAGCGGAACGACGCGCCGATCGGGACCTCATGCGCGGTCGCGAAGGCTTCAAGGTCGCGGCGCGCGCGGTCGCTCCATCCGCCGCCGCCAACGATCAGCAACGGCCTGCGCGCCGCGGTCAGCAGGTCCTGAAACTGCCGCAGACTGTCTGCGCCCGGGGCGACGGTTTGCGGCTTGTAGGCTTGCGCATCGGCGACCTCCACCACGTCGGTCAGCATGTCCTCCGGCAGCGCCAGCACCACCGGTCCCGGACGGCCGGAGGTCGCCGTATAAAAGGCCCGCGAGATGAATTCCGGAATCCGCCGTGCGTCGTCGATCTGCGCCACCCATTTGGTCATCGGCCCGAACATCTGCCGATAGTCGATTTCCTGAAACGCTTCGCGTTCCATCATGTCGCGCCCGACCTGGCCGAGCAGGAGGATCAGCGGCGTCGAGTCCTGAAACGCGACATGAACGCCGGCGGAGGCGTTGGTGGCGCCGGGGCCGCGGGTCGCAAAGGCGATGCCGGGCCGGCCCGTCAGCTTGCCGTAGGCGTCGGCCATCATGGCCGCGCCGCCCTCATGCCGGGAATTGACGAAGCGAACACGCTGATTCCGGTACATGCCGTCGAGCGCGGCCAGGAAGCTTTCGCCGGGCACCCCGAACACGGTATCGGCCCCGTGCAGAGCGAGTTGATCGATGAGAACATGCCCACCGGTTCGAATATCTGCGTTGCCGTCCATCGCCTCGTCCTTCCGTCCCATGATCACGGATTGGGACCCGGCTTAAAGAACGGCGTCGGAACCAGCAACCGTTTTTCCTGGGAAACTTTGGATTGAGATTTTGCGGCCGCGCCAAGGCCGAATGTGTAACTGGCGCCAGAACGCTGTCAGTTGCTGGAACTGCCTGGTTGATGATCCAGGAAAACCAAAAGGACGCTGATACGGCCCTCACGCACCAAGATGGTGTCGGTACCCGTGATCTTCGCTGGATCGGACGGCGGCCCAAATTGCCAGCTCAGCCGAGCCGCACCTTCCAGGACTTGAGGTTCGCTGGTGTGCGTAAAGCGAAAGCCGGGCAGAAGAGCGTGAAGGCGCTCGACAGCCGCGCTGATCTCCGCGCGGCCATTGTGCGCGCCGTTATGATCGACGAAGTGAACGTCTTCCGCGAATATCCTCTGGATCGCCTCGGCGCGACGTTCGGGATCATGCTCGTCGAATACTTTGAGCAATACCGCACGAGATAGCGAAGTGATTTCTTCGACGTGGGCGACAGCGCCTGTCATAGCTGCATCCTTCCATAGACGGTTGATCGTGTACGCGGCTTACCCCACGCAGTAAAGCTTAGGCTGGTGGTGGAGTTCCGCTGTGGAGTAATCGCGACCGGGCCGATCCGACAGCAGCTCAAGCGATGTGTGCGGTGCCGCGATAGCGACCGCGTTTTGCATGCCAGAAAATTTCACGATGGGCCACAAACAATTGTAACTGTTCACAATCGATATCTGGAAGGCGCCGGGGACGGTTATTTATTTGGCGCCGATGTCTGGATTGGGTCAAAATCAACCAAGCATCAACAGGCGAAGCCCGGCATGACCGTCTCGGCGAATCGCCGCATGTTCTCGCGCGAACCCTGGCCGAACAGCAGCACATAGGCCGCGCCCTGCGCCTTCAACGCGGCCAGCTTGCCTGCGATCTCTGCAGGCGAGCCGATCAGCGAATGCGCCTCGCGCGCGCCGGCTGTGTCCGAATAGGCGAGAATGTGGGACGCGGGACGGCTTTCGGACCCGCGCGAAAGTGCGAGAAGCCTCTCGTGCACCTGCGCCTGGCGGCCGATGGCCTCGTCGCGGTCGGCCGCATCGAGCGCGACCCAGCAGTTGCGCGCGACCGCAACCCGCATCGGATCATAGGCGTGACCGGCCGCCTCCAGTTCTTGCCGGTAGAGCCTGATGCGTTCACCGATTTGCTCGGGCGAAGCGAACTGATCCAGCAGCAGGTTGTAGCCGCGACGAGCGCAAAGCGTAATCGAGTTTGCACTCGAGGCAGCGAGCCAGACCGGCGGATGTGGTCGCTGGTACGGCGCCGGCTCGACCACGATATCGTCGAATCGCCAGAAGCGGCCGCGATGCGAAAATGGCTCGTTAGACGAAAGCGCGCGACAGAGCACCGCCAGAACTTCCTCGAAACGAGGTTCGGCCTCTTCGGACGGCATTGCAAAGCCTGCGAACTCATTGTGGCGATAGCCCTTGCCGACGCCGAGATCGAAACGTCCGTCCGACAACAGGTCGAGCGTCGCAACCTGCTCAGCGAGAAGCACCGGATTGTGCCAGGGCAGCACGAGCACCGCCGTACCCAACCGGAGCCGCGTCGTGCGCGCGGCGATGAAGGTCAGCATCGTCAGGATCGCGGACATCTGACCGATGCCGGTGAAATGATGTTCCGTGACGAAGCTCGAATGAAAGCCGAGCTCTTCGGCCTCGACGTGGGCATCGACGACCCGCTGGAGCCCACAGGCGCTCTCCGCGGCATCCACGCCGCGCGGCACGGACGCGCCGCCGAACAATCCAAATCGCATGGGAAAATCTCTTGGAGCGGGAGTACGGGCGGCGGCTCTCGCCACCGGCGGATCGATTCAGGCGACCATCGATACTCGCCGTACGCCCGGCGACACGCGCGCGAGCGGACTAACCGAAACGACAAAAGCGACGCTGGACATCGAAGACTCCCTTCGCTGGCATGACCCAGACAGGTTCAACGGGTTTGATCTCAGCCCGCTCAATGCAGGCACCCCGGTCGCGATTTGATTTTCGGCAAAAGCGGTCGAATGTCAATTGCGATCCCGGCACGGCTCGAACATCGACCGCTGCGATCGGCCCACCCGGTCGATCGAGGTGACGTACCGTAACCCTGCGAAAGCCAACGTCGCAAACATCAGTCGACTTCGCCTTTGGGTCATTCGTGACTGGGCGAGGCGACGGCCGATCAATCCATTTCCGCTGTACCCCGATTGCAATCGACTTGTGCGGCGCAACCGAAAATCGCGACGTGCCATGAACCGACAATGGCAGGCGACAAACACTCTTCCTACCACGCGACTAACCAGTGTATGCGCCACAAGCACCATCCAGATCCTAGCGCCGTCAGTGTGCACCGGATAGATTGCCCACAATCTTCCCTTACAAGACGGAGTTGCGCCGTGCGGTTGCTGTTGCTGGTGGTTTTCCTTGCCGCGGCGTCGCCGGCGCTCGGCAGGTGGGTGGGCGTGGAAGAGGAGCGGATCCCGGTCGCAAGGCTCATCGAAAACCTGGAGAAGATCGCCAAGGACGATCCTACCAGCGTCGAGGCGTTGCTGAACCTTGGTCGTGCGCATGGCATGGCTTACGCCCAGAAGTCCGACCCGCTGAGGGTACCGAAGGCCTACCATGGCATTGAGCCGCCGGCCGTTCCTTTCGGTACGGTAACGACTGTCGCTGACCCCACTTTGAGTGCCGCCTTCCAGGCGCATCTGGAAGCCGCGTTGAAAGCGTACAAGCAGGCATTGGAACTGGACAAGGATAACCTTGTCATCCGCCTAGGCCTTGCCTGGCTGACCGAGCAGGCCGGCAGGAAGGACGATGCGGTGAAGCAGTATCGAACGATCGCAACCGACGCCTGGGAGAAGGAAAAGAGCCTGACGGAGGTTGGTCTCGGCGGGCAGACGCTGACCGGCGAAGTCGCCTCTTACCTCGTCCCGCTTCTCGACGCCGAGAAGGATAAGCGCGAGATCGAGACGCTGAAGGATCACGTCGCCACCATGGGAAAGCTGCCGTACCCGGTCACTCCCATCGCAGTGCCGCTGGCCGATGGGCTCACCACCACCGACCTCGAAGCACCCGACGCCCGGGTAACGTTCGACGTGGACGGCAGCGGGTTGGGCCGCGAATGGAGCTGGATTACCCCCAAAGCTGCCTGGCTGGTTAGCGACCCGAAGCTCGATGGCAAAATCAGCAGCGGTCGGCAATTGTTCGGCAACGTCACGTTCTGGATGTTTTGGAACAACGGATACGCGCCGCTGGCCGCACTCGACGACGACCGCGACGGCATTTTAACCGGCAAGGAACTGGCCGGCCTCGCCCTGTGGCGCGATGCCAACGGCAATGGCGTGGCAGACCCCGGAGAGGTCAAGCCGGTTTCGGCTTATGGTATCGTCGCCATATCGTACGAATGGCAGACACTGAACAACAACCCGGACAAGGTCGCCTTCAGCCCGAACGGCGTGGTGTTCCAGGACGGAAAGACGCGCCCCAGCTTCGACCTAGTCTTGAAGGCGCAGCTTGGCTTCCAAGCCACGTTTCGTGCGCCAAATGCATCGGGGAACAGCCCCTAAATTGCTTGAAAGACGGTCGTGGTCCACTTGACGCGCAACGGTTTGCTGAGCCTGTGACAGCAGCGTCTCCGAATAGCTGACACGAGATCGCGTACGTGATCGCTATGGTTGAGCGGCAGGCTCAACTTCCGTTGTGGGTCAATCGCGACCGGGCCGATCCGACAGCAACTCAAGCCCTGTGTGCGGTGTCCCGAAAGTGGAAGTTTCCAGAGCACTAGGGCTCCTCGTAGCCCCAGACGCCCAACAGAATCTCGAACCCTTCAAGTTAGCTGAAGCTTGTGACTAGCAAGTCGGAGCTTATTCAGCTTTTCCCATCGGCAGGATGCGGCCGCACCCGGGCATCGACGCCGGTGACGGCTTCATAGGCCTTGATCACGGCGGTGCAGGATTCCCCGTCATGGCCGAGCAAGGCGGCCTGCCGGTAGGTCTGGTGCACGGCCTCCGCCATGAACCCGGGCAACCCTGCATCTTCCAGCCAGCGCGCGTAATAGCGGACGTCCTTGCGGGCGTTCGCCAGCGACATCAGCGGGGTGAAATCGCCGTCCAGCGTCGCCTGGCCATAGAGATCGAGCATGCCGCTCCTGGCGCCCGCGGCCGAGATGATGTCGATCAGTTGGGTGAGATCGAGTCCGTCCTTTGCCGCCAGCGCAAACCCCTCGCACCACGCCGCGACATTGGCAAAGGCGATGTAGTTGTGAATGAGCTTGAGGCGGATGGCGTGACCCAACGGGCCGATGTGGAAGATGTTTTCCGCATAGAGCTCGAAATAGGGCCTGAGTTGGTCGAGCAGACCGCTCTCGCCGCCGAACAGGATGTTGACCTTACCGATGTCGGCGTGCTTCGGGGTTCGTGTCATCGGCGCCTCGGCGTAGCGTCCGCCCGCCGCCCGCACCAGACGATCGAGCCTGTCCACCATCTGAGGGCTGCCGGTGGTGTGATCGACGATCACGAGCCCCGGCGTCGCACGGGCGAGGAGCCCGTCGGAACCGCCGAGCAGCGCCTCGACGTCCTCGGCAGTGTTGACGCAAATCATGATGATGCGGCAATCGCCGATATCGCGGAGACCGGCCGCGGCCGTCGCGCCATGGGATTTGGCAACGGCCAGCGCTGCCGGGTCGAGGTCATAGGCCGTGACGGCGACGCCCTTGGCGGCCAGGTTCTTGACCAGGCCGCGCCCCATCCCGCCGAGACCAATGAAACCGACGCGTTGCATTGCCGTCATGTCATGCCTTCTGAGTCCGGACCTGAGTCCGCGTTGGCGCGCCGGGGGTCACCACCCGAGCGGGGCCTGATGCGTCTTGCCAATTTGCGTGAGGTTGCCATCGTGCCAGTGATTTGCCCGACGTGTCAAATGCATTCCCGGGATCGCGCGTGCCAGCGACCAAAAACCTACTTTGCATGGGGTTGTTTTCAATATTCTTTCGTGGGGGCCCCGGCCGAAGCTCGCCCGTCATTTCTTGGCGCGGCAGTCACATCCGGAGCGCCGGCTTGTCGAGCCGATGCGACCAAACGCCATGCAGGGACGATCAGTCGTCGATGCCGACCGGATCAGTTTGAACCCTGGCTGCTGGTCGCGAAGCGGCCGCGGGAACGACCGACGGTCCGTCGTCCTGGTGCGGTGGCTGTCGACCCGACTCCAGGTCGGCCTGCCGGCCATGGTCAGCGCGCGCGCGCGATCGCGCGCCGCGCCGTGGGGGCGCGCTCCCCGGGGGATGTTTGCGTCCGGTGAACATCGCCGCCACCAGGTTTTCGCGCTGAAGCACGCTCATCAAGAGCGTCCCCGCGACGTGCAGCCCGGCGAGCACGATGACGGCTTGGGACGAATAGGCATGTGTGTCCTCGATCCACCAGACGCCGAAGAACCTGACTGTGACCTGCATGGCGCCGGTGACCGTCGAGATCCCCAGCAACCCAAGCATGGCCACGAGCATCGCGACACCAGCCGGATTAAGCCCGAGGTATCGACCGGTGTTGCCGTGGACGAGATTCTTCAGGTAATCGGGCGCCGCGCGCAGCCTGAGGCCGACCTTGTCAAAACGCGAATGCCGCGTGCCGACAAAACCCCAGACCAGCCGGAACGCCAAGAGGCCGATCACCGCATAGCCTGCAAATCGATGCAGGCTATCGTAGGTGTTGGGCGTGACCCAGGCGATCAGCACGAGGATGGCCAGCGACCAGTGCCAAAGGCGTAGCGGCCGGTCCCAGACCGCAACGGTTTTCACATGTTGATCTGCTACCGGCTCCGCGTCACGCATGGCGTTGGATCACTTTGCCTTCGTGTGTTTCAGGCTGAGGTCTTCGGGGCTGTAGAACAACTCGAAAAGCTTGCCGTCCTTGACGCCGTAGACTTCATAGCAGGAGCCCTCGATCTTGGTTTGCCGCACCTCGTATCCCGCGTCCTTGGCCTTGGCTTCGGCATCGCCGGTCGGCTTCCACGACGCCTTGTCGAGCTTGGTGCAATTCTTGTAGCCGTCGGCCAGTGCGGCAGACCCGCTGAACAATCCAATCGCGAGAGCCGCTACCGCTGCGTTCATCACCTTCATGACCATTTCCTCTGCAAAACCATCGCTCTTCAAACACGCGCCGCCAGCATGGGGCGCACAACGCAGGTCGCAGCAAAGGCGGGCGGAAGTTCAGCGAAACTTGGGAGTTCTCTGCGGCCTTACGCCTCAGAAACGGATGATGATGTCGAGTTGACGGCCGGCCAACGTCATCGAACGCGAAAGATTAGAATTCATCAAAGCATTAGAATCGATCAAAGCTGATCGTGACATGTGTCGTCGTCGATATTGGAGTCCAAGTCTCCGCATCGCAAAGGCGCCGCGACATCGCTGGATGCGCAACATGGCCGCGTTGTTTTCGTGACACGATCCGGATGCGCTGCCGCGCGCCCCGGTATGACGGGCGAGGCCGCTACTCCGTCGGGCCGCCGGCCGGCATCATCTTGCGCTCGCGCGCATAGCGCACGAGTGCGACGAAGCGATAAAGGCCGTGTACGAACTTGCCGTAGGGCAGCGTGATGAACAGCGCGAACACGAAGCCGAGATGCAGCGCGAGCAGCGGCCCCATCGCGGCTGTCGCGCGCAGGAGCAGGAGCGCCATGCCGCTGAGACTGGTCAGGAACAGCATGGCGATGAAGGCCGTGTCCATGCCCATGCGCTTCTCGTCGAGCAGCGCGGCATCGCGTTGCCACTTCGCGGCGAACAGGCCGATCGGGCCGATCAGAAGTCCGATCCCGCCTGCAGTCCCCAGCACCACAGGCAGATCCCACCACGGGTACGGCGCCTCGCGCGCCATCAGATAATGATACAGCGTCGCCACCGAGGTCGCGGCGAAGCAGAGCAGGAAACCGTAGAAGGTGAAGTGGTGATAGAGGCGCCTCCGGTCGGTCGGGCGTTCGTCGTCGTTGAAGCAGCCGACGCCGCCACCGTCGAGATAGCGCAAGTTCCCGGCGTCCCGGATCGCCTGGAACAGAGACCCCGCATCGGCGTGCATCCCGATGGGCTCGCCGATATCGCGCCAGAACGCACGCACGCCCATGACGATCGTGACGATCGCGTAGAGGAAGGCCGCGCCGAACAGCGCCGCCATCGCGTTATGCGGCATCAGCGCGTAGAACGCGCCGGGACCGGTGTGGACACCGTAAAGCACCTGGCGGTCGGTGAAAGCGGCGAAGCCGAAGATGAAGGCCGCCACGCTCAGCGCCGCAGCGATGGCGACGACGAGCCCGTTGCGCGCGAACAGGAAGGCCAGGCCGCGCGGCCACGCATACGCAGACCACGACTCGGCCCGCGCGATCGCCAATGTCCTGGGAACGTTGACGTTGAACTCGTGCGGCGGCGAGAACTGGCAATCGACATAGCAGGCGCCGCAGCCATGGCAGAGATTGGCGAGGTAGTTGAGGTCGCCATCGGAGAACGAGCGGCGCATCTCCATCGCCGGAAACACCGCGCAGAGCCCCTCGCAGTAGCGGCAGGAATTGCAGACCGTCATCAGGCGGTCGGCCTCTTCGAGGATTTTAGTTCCGTGCATTTTTCGCTGCTTCCCGTCCGGCGATCCGTCCGAACACGCTGCCGATGGTCATGCCGATGCCGGCCGCGTAGCCCTTGCCGAGCACGTTGCCGGCCATGATCTCGCCGGCGGCGAACATGTTGGCCGATGGCTTGCCGTCGGTCATCAGCATCCGCGACTCCCGGTTCACGCGGGTGCCGAGATAGGTGAAGGTGATGCCTGGCCGCACCGGATAGGCGAGGTAAGGCGGCGTCTCGATTTTCCGCGCCCAATGCGTCTTCGGTGGTGTGAGTCCTTCGGTGCGGCAGTCGTCGAGGATGGTGTGATCGAAAGTGCCGGGACGGACCGCGGCGTTGAAATCGGCGATGGTCTTGTCCAGCGCCGCCGGATCCAGCTCGAGCTTGCCCGCCAGCTCGGCGATCGAGCCGGCCTCGATCGGCGGGAACAAGGTCGGCATGAAGCTGTTGCGGACGCTGGCATCGAAAACGATATAGGCGATCTGGCCGGGCTGCGCCGCGACCAGCCGGCCCCATATGGCGTAGCGCTTCGGCCAGATGTCCTCGCCTTCGTCGTAGAAGCGTGCGGCATTCCTGTTGACGACGATGCCGAACACGACCGAATCGTGGCGCGTGATGATGCCGCCGTCGAATTTCGGCGCGCGCGCGTCGATCGCGACCGCGTGGCATTGCGTGGGATCGCCGACCTCCTGCACGCCTCTGGCGAGTAGCATCTTCAGGATCGATCCGCGATTGTAGGGCGTGCCGCGGATCAGGAAATTATCGGCGGCCTCGCCCCAATATTCCCTCAGCCATTCAATATTGGCCTCGAAGCCGCCGGCGGCCGCCACCAGGGTCGCAGCCTTTGCCTGCACGCGGCCATCGCCCTGTTTCAGGGTGGCCGACAGGAACATGCCGTCCTGGATGTCGAGGTCGAGCACTTCGGCGTCGTAGAGGATCTCGATGCCAAGTTTTTCGGCGGTGAGATAGAGCGCGTTCAGCATCGCCCGGCCGCCGCCGAGGAAGAAGGAATTGGTGCGTCCGAGACTGAGCGTGCCGCCAAGCGAGGGCTGCCAGCGCACGCCCTGGTCGACGATCCAGTTCAGAATGTCCTTGGATTCCCGAATCATCATCCGCGCCAGGTCCTCATCGGTCTGGCCGCCGGTGACGCGCAGGAGATCCTCGAAGAATTCTTCTTCGGTGTAGGGGCCGGTGAGGATGTCGGTCGCGGCATCATGCGCGCAGCGCATGTTGCGGGTATGACGGGTGTTGCCGCCACGATAGAATTTCGGCGCGCCTTCCAGCACCAGCACGCTGGCGCCGGCGCGTGTTGCACTGATCGCGGCGCACAAAGCGGCATTGCCGCCGCCGATCACGAGCACGTCGAATTTTCGGGAGAGGTCGACCATGCGGTCTTGTTATCTTGTTTGCATGGGAAGTGAAACCGGCCGGATCTTGTGAGGCCCGGCCGGCGGTGTCGTCGTTCGCCTCAAGCGGTGACGGCCTCGCGCGTCGCCATCGCCTTGCCGCCACGATAGACGGTCGAGGCGGCGATGATGCCGAGAACCGCGGCGAACATCAGCCAGTAGCAGGGCGAAGCCTTGTCACCGGTCTTGTCGATCAGCCAGGTCGCGGCGAACGGGGTGAAGGTGCCGAACAAGGCTGCGGCGAGCGCGAAGGCCAGCGAGAAGCAGGTGGTGCGGACATGCGCCGGCACGATCTCGACCAGCGCGCCGAGCATGGTGCCGCTGTAGACGCCGAAATAGAACGAGAACATCATTTCCACCGCCAGCATCTTGCCGAAACTCGGATCGGCAACCAGCCAGTGCAGGGCCGGATAGGAGGTCACGAGCGACAGCGTGGCGATCGTCAGCAGCACGGGCTTGCGGCCGATCCGGTCGGAGAGCGCGCCGCCGACCGGATTCCAGATGAAGTTGCCGACCGCCACCAGGATCGTGACCATGAGCGCGTCGGCGCTCGAGAGCTTCAGCACCTGTTTGCCGAAGGTCGGCGTGTAGACGGTGACGAAGTAGAAGGTCGTCGTGGTCAGGACCGCGATCATCATGCCGAGGACGACGATGCGCCAGTTCGCCAGCGCCGAGGCAAACACCTCGGAGGCTGTGGGGTGTTTCTTCATCGCCAGAAATTCCGGGGTTTCTTCCAGGGTCCGGCGCAGGAAGAAGATCAGCGGAATGATCATGCAGCCGACGAAGAACGGGATACGCCAGCCCCAGGCCGTCACGGTTGCGGCGTCCATCGACTCGCTCAGGATGTAGCCGAGGATCGCGGCGACGAAGATCGCCACCTGCTGGCTCGAGGACTGGAACGAGGTGTAGAAGCCGCGGTTGCCGGGGGTCGCGATCTCCGACAGATAGACTGAGACGCCGCCGAGTTCGACGCCGGCCGAAAAGCCCTGCAGCAGGCGGCCGAGCAGGACGATGACCGGCGCGGCGACGCCGATGGTCGCGTAGGTCGGGCAGAACGCGATCACGACGGTGCCGGCGGCCATGATGGCGAGGGTCACGATCAGGCCCTGGCGGCGGCCGATGCGGTCGATATACGCTCCGAGCACGATGGCGCCGACCGGGCGCATCAGCGCGCCGAGCCAGAACACGCCGAAGGTGTTGAGCAGCGAGGCGGTTTCGTCGGTCGAGGGAAAGAACGCCTTCGCGATCGCGCTGGCATAGAAGCCGAACAGGAAGAAATCGAACTGTTCGAGGAAATTACCGCTGGTCGCGCGCAGAATGGCGCCGATGCGCGATTTGAGCTGCGGCGGCTGCGCTGCGGACGTTGGCGACATTGGCTGATCTCTCCCCGTTTCGACGTGGCCTATGCGGAAAGAATTCACACCGGCCGACAATTGCTGTTGTTGAGGCCGGAATGTGCCATGTCCGCGCGGTGCCACCAACCCCGAAAAATGCCGATTGAGGCGGTTGGCAGCGCGGATGTGGATAGTGCTTCAGGCCTTGCCCTGCGCCGGCGGCTTCAGCCATTGCCGGAAGGCCCTGAGCTTGGGCGGGTCCGCCTTGGCCTCTGGCGAGACAAGATAGAAGCCGGCGTCGGCCGGCAGCGCGATCTTGAAGGGAACCACGAGGCGTCCCTTGGCGATATCGGCCTCGACATAGGAGGTCCGGCCCATGGCGACACCGGCGCCGTCGATCGCCGCCTGCACGGTCAGCAGGATCAGGTCGAAGGTCAATCCAGGCAGCTTTGGGACACTGGACGGCAGCCCCGCGGCCGTGAGCCAGAGCCGCCAGTCGTCGTCATAGCCCCCGCTGGTGTGCAGCAGGGTCTGACCGGCCAGGTCTTCCGGGCAGCGCAGCGGCTTGTCGCCTGTGAGCAGCGCCGGACTGCACACCGGAAACAGCTCGTCGGCCATCAGCCAATCGGCGCGAAGGCCCGGCCAGTGACCGCGGCCATAGCGGATCGCGGCGTCGACATCGCCGGTCCTGAAGTCCACCAGGGCGGTCGAGGTGGTGATGCGGACGTCGATGCCGGGATGGGCTTCCTGGAACGTGGCGAGCCGTGGCAGCAGCCATTTGGCGGCCAGCGACGCCAGCGTCGAGATGGTCAGCACATGGTCATCGTCCCGGCGCAGCAGCCGATCGGTGGCGACCCGCAGGTCGTTGAACGCCGCCCGGATGCCCGGCAGATAGTCGCGCGCTTCCGCCGTCAGTTCGAGCGCGCGATTCTGCCGCACGAACAGGCGCACGCCGAGTTCTTGTTCCAGCCGCCGGATCTGATGGCTGATCGCGGTCTGCGTGACGTTCAACTCGGACGCCGCGCGGGTGAAGCTCAAATGCCGCGCGGCGGCCTCGAACGCGCGCAGGCCATTCAGCGAAGGTAGCCGGGCGGTCATCGCGGGATCTCATATTACATGAGTTTATGTCATCTGAAGCGGCATCAAGTGTCGTTTGTCGCGAGCGCCAAATGCGCTGATATTCAACGCTGGAAGTTAGCTTCAGGAGTCGAAAATGTCTACTTGCACCCATGAATCGATGACAAATCATCATAACGCCGGGGTTTGGGCCCAGGTTGCGGAAATGGTTCACGTTTGGCGGCATCGTCGCCAGATCCGTCATGAACTCGCCCGCTGGACCGAGCGCGACCTGCACGATATCGGCCTGTCGCGGAACGATATTGCCGACGAAGTCAACAAGCCGTTCTGGCAGGCCTAGGGCAAAAGCGATCTCCAGCGAAAGCCCGCCCCGGACGTGATCCGGGGCGGAGATCCGAAAGCCAGCTTCTTTCGCACAGGGAACGGGCCATGACCGCGCTTCAACTGGACGATCTTCGGCACTATTCCGACACCCTGCATTTACCCTCCGGTCAGCGTCTGGCGCTGCGCTTCGCCGAGCCTGATGACGCGGACGCGCTGCAGAATTACGTCCGCGGGCTCTCGCAATCCTCCCGCTATCGGCGCTTCCTTGGCGCCGCCAGCGAATTGCCGCCGAGCCTACTCGCGGACTTCACCCATGCCGGCGAGGACGATCGCTTCAGCGTGATCGCAATTGCCTCCGTGGATGGGGTCGAACGGATCGTCGCAGAGGCGCGCTATGCGTTGAGTGCCGATCAGGCCAGCGTCGAGTTTGGCCTCTCGGTCGACGACAGCTGGCAGGGCCACGGCATCGGTGCGGCGCTGATGCGAAACCTCGAATGCCGCGCCACGGCGTTGGGGGCAACACGGTTGTTCGGCGATACGCTGCGCAGCAACGAGGTCATGATGGCGCTGGCGCGCAAATCGGGCTTTGCGTTCAAGGTCAGCCCCGGCGACTGGCGGCTGGTGCGGTTCGAGAAGCAGATCGATGCCGAACCGCGCGACATTCCCTGTGCGAGTTGGCGAATTGCAGCGGAACGGATTGCGCTTCGAGCGGCCGTCTGAAAACCC
>Ga0307509_10004593_pt1 | contig 19794 bp, 32 predicted proteins | sample 10_EM_MG_FD_202245 | JGI IMG/M metagenome (GOLD analysis project Ga0307509, IMG submission 202245) | Populus trichocarpa ectomycorrhiza microbial communities from riparian zone in the Pacific Northwest, United States - 10_EM | ecosystem: Host-associated > Plants > Roots > Unclassified | place...
GGATCTTCTATGGATCCATTGGCATTGCATTGTGCTCTATTGCACTCTGGGAGGCCCAAACCCTAGCTTAGGGTCTGTTGTGTACTGTTTGTTTTCATAATCGCCCAAATCGGCGACCGCCAACCTTTTTGCAAAGGGCTGTAATAAATTTAGTGCCGGACTCAAATCAAGCTCAAATTCTGGCGAATAAACCAAGAATAAACAGACTTACTCTCATTTCTCCCCGTTTTAACACTCGTATGATGTTTCTCTATACTACTTGCTTAGATGATTTTTCTTGATTGCGCATGTGCGTATATATACATTGGAGCGAATAGCCTTTACATACTCCAGTAATATACCGTACATGCGCCCTTGCAACTTTGCGATACATGGCAGGCGGGAAGAGGACTCAGTGTATCCTTCAATTTTGAGCTACATTACAGAATGCAAGGAAAGGGAATAATACCACTCGAATGGCTCACCAAGTAGAGATGGTTAAAAGGGGAAACAGACTCAATAGAGATTGTGTATTCATTTTGGGATGGTAAGGACAGCCAATAGACCAAGAGAGGCTAAGTGCGGCTCAGATGATACACACAATTATTGCTGCTTTGGCGCATGGTGGAACTACGGAAAATTTGACTTTGAGTTGCAGAGACGATAAGTTTAGTTGAAAAATAAACCTTACAATATCACGCAGCTGAGATTGAGCGTCGTTGAACTGCTTCTCGAGGTACTTTGACTACAAAACGTTGAGACAACAAAGGAAAGTTGAAATGAACAAATTCAACCTTTTTATTCAAACTCGTTATATCGTCTGATAACTCTTTTTCTTGAGCTTTAAGTTCTTCTTCCATAGTACTCCGAGGGACATTCATGAACCTGCCAAGCCATAACTGGTGAAGCCTGTATGACGCACCGATCTCAGAGCGAACAACATACATTTTTCCAACCCCTTTGTAGAGGCTCACATCACCTTTCATCTTTCCAATCTCGTCAATGGTCAACTGGAGGATTCTACGTTCGCGATCTTTCACTGAAGTTTGTTGCAATGACACATTAAGGGCCCTTTGCGACTGAACTGCTGTTTGTTGGATCTGAATTAGAATCTGTGACGAGTTAGGTTCGGTCATTAAGGATAAGGAGTTCACACAATAAAGGTTAAAATGCCTTGCGTAGTGTGTCGTCTGAGAGGGATGTCATATCGCGGTTGAGAAGAGTGAGATGGCCAACAACCTTCAATGGGGGGGACGGCATTTGCCGAGAGGCTGGGAGTGATTCTTTGCCAATCTTAACAAGTCCGCCTAAAATGAAACAGTACAGTATGACACCGAACGTTTTTGTACAAGTTGCATCGTAATCGCTATTCGCCCTAGTCATGTTCTGGGAGAGATTCTCAGGCGATCTGAGCCAAAGTTACTAGCGTAGAATTGTGAATGCATTACATGACCAGCAGATCAGATATAGATCACGCCTTCTCCCCATCTGTCGCTTAATCTCTGAAGTAATTTTTTCCATTAGTAGCAGATGTCAAATCCCATTGAGAACTCACAATGTTCTCCGGTTTGACGATATCGTTCAGCGTTATTGTACCATCTGCGAGGGCTTGCTCACATTTCGATGAAAATTCCAGACCGAAATTAAATTTAATGTCCCGCAGACTAGAAAATTCGGAATTTCCCCAGATTCTCGTCATTTTTGGGATTGCATCTTGGATTTGACGAAGCAGAGGGATTACCTCTCTAAGCGCTTTGCCATGCCACCAATAAGCCTCAAGCGCAATGTGAAGAAAATATGGAACATTTTCGTCATCTTCAGGATAAGACTGGGCACACTGCATGTAGTATCTTGCAGATCGCGCAAATTCGAGTTTGGCCCCTTTTTCATGTTCTGTAGCGAAGCCTTGTTGCATGTGATACCAGCCTAGGGTGCTAGGTTGTCATGGTGGAATCGATGGTCAAACATTTCTTCATTGAGTTTGACTTACGATAGAGCCTCGGCTTTGGGATACATCCAAAATGAGGCAAAGAAGCCAGGGTCAAGCCGGGATCCTGGGGCAGGGGAATTGGTATCGATGTCAGCCACCATGTGACGACTGAGCTCTGCCAAATCATCTTTATTGAAGGGGCAGTCTTTGACCTCTTTGACAAGACACTGAGGGATGTTAATAGGTGTGAGGACAAAAGTTAGGGGAATCCGCAACTAACTTCATGCATGCAAGATAGCTGTAGGCGTCTCACCCCTCGGATAAAACTCAGCTCAAAAATGACACCACGATGCTCCACTGAGACGTCGTTCCAAATTTGACGACCCCACTCGAGTACCTCAATTGCACACGCAAATATTTCAAATGCAGGAAGGTATCGTTCTGTGGCATTTGCCATAAATCCAGACATCAGCCAAGCTCTGATGAATGTTTCAGGCTTGAGGCTCGAGCAACCTGGATAAATGGGTTTTATCAAGGGACGCACCGAATGGTAGTGGACATTGCCTGACGAACAGGTTGCCACCCCTGCTTCTTGAGTCTTTGAGGTGCTTCTTCTTGCACCCTTTTCGCACCTCCCTCTGTCCAGGCCTGAAACTTTTGGCTTTCAAACATAACTGATGTAAAATATCAACTTCCATAGGTGTTGGGGACCAAGTGCATTACCTTGCTTGTTATAGGCACCAGTCCAATCGGAGTCAAAGTGGAAGCTCCTACGATCTCGCATGATACCATTTGTAAGGTCGACAAGTGCCTAAATCAAAGCGTCGGTTCCTTGTTCTGCCACTGTGCACAAAACTCTACCGTTGGCTTTCCGTACCACATTTCTTGTCCGTTAACGACCTTGTGTTCTACCTTTTTCAACGTCTCTACTCCGCTTGTAAATTCCTGCAAATCGAGGTCAGTGTGTCTGCAGAGGGGTACCTAACCTAATTTCACCTCATAGGCTCGTAGAATGACGAAGGCCTTGTAATAGGGCTGTCAACCCAATGGTGTTCTTCAACTCGACAGTCAGACTTACACTTGACATTTTGTTGGCGGCAATGAGTTTCTCTTCCAAGTCCTTGGCCCTGTGCCAGGGCATCTCTGTTCCCTTGGGAGATGAATAGAAACCTGGGGTGCTGACAGGTGCACTAAGGGCTTCCTCAGCTTGTTTCAAGCTTTCGTTAAATTGAACCCTAAGCCTTTTGTCCAACTCAGTTGCAGATTCATCCTGAGGTAGGCAACTTAAAGCTTTCTTCCAGGCGTTGACGCTTTGGGGCCACAGCGAAAGTTTCTTTCATTTACAGTGACATTTCCCTTTTGGGTGTGAGATTGGAAGGTGGGCTCACCGATGAAGCAGTCCCAAGCCTCCCCCAAGCCTTTGCATAGGTGGGATCGAGTTCGATAGCCTATCGATGGGACGAGTATTGAAATCAAAGAGTAAACTTGGATCAACGGGGGTCACCTTTCTTGCATCCCCTGAAGCGTCCATATTTCTATGTCTACTGAGTATCGTGAAAAGAAGAAGATATAAAGCGCACTCATTTAGAGCCAAACTGGTCGCTGCACGGTTAGCATAGTAAATGGCGTTTGTTGGATCCTCCTTGATAGCTTCAGAATATTTGCGATACGCTGCCCGGTATTGACCCTTCTGATGAAGCTCATTCCCTTGGTTTTTCAAACGTTCCGCATTCTGGTTTGTGCAAGATTTCTGGGGCAATGACATGATTCTGCTGAGTGTGGTCAATGTTAAGCAAATCGGCGCGAAGAGGGTAGGGTTAAAGGTTTACCTTTGGTTGGTGTCTCTCGAATCTGCGATAATTTTGCAGTTCCGATTATTTTGTCACTGTCAAAGTTGATTGAGGAAAAAACTTACATGGAAAAAGCACGAGTCACAGAGCATGTGGCGTATTTATAAGAACGAAGTTACCATAAATAACTGTTATAGAACTAGCACACTGAAGAAGGCGATGAGTACGTGATCGACGCTAGACGGAGTTGTACATAAACTAAAATGGAAAATATCTCTTTTCAAACAACCATCTGACTGACTGTCTTTTTCTCTCCATTTGACAGCTCAAAATCATCGAAAACGCTGATCCGTCTTGAAGCTACATACCTTTCCCCTTCCAATCTTTCATTTACTTGGTATCAATGGCCTCTTTTGAGGATTATGACGAGTTCGGAAACTACATTGGTGCTGACCTTGAATCGGATGACGAGGACGACGTCCACCAGCAGTTCGAACAACAACCCGCAGCGACTGTACCTTTGGAAGGATATGACGATGTTCCAATGGGGGAAGCAGAGGATATGGCTCTCATGGAGGTTGATGGTATATTCTCTTCAAATGAGGCATCCGCATATGTACTGAAACGAACAGAGGAACCTCCACATAGGGCGGTAATTCTGCACGAAGAAAAGCAATACTACCCATCAGCAGAGGACGTTTATGGCTCGGGCGTAGAAACCCTTGTTCAGGAGGAAGATGCTCAACCTCTGTCTGAACCCATCATTGCTCCAATTAAGGTGAGGAAGTGGACGGTCGAAGAAAAGAATATGCCAGAAACTCGGTTCGACAAAGGGTGCGCGAAACTGCAAATACGATGAATTGACATTTGACGCGTTTTCAGCTTTCTCTTGAATATGACGGGGTTCCCAGAAATGGTTCGCAATGTCGCTGTTGTTGGCCACCTACACCACGGAAAAACTGCTCTGATGGATATGCTGGTGTTTGAAACCCACAAACTTATCTGGGATGCGGATAAGCCGGTTTGTTCTGAACAGTCTTGCTTAAAGTGGGCAAGTCCTGACTACCATACAGACACGATACACAGACACACATATACTGTCCCGCGAGCGTGAAATATCAATCAAATCATCACCAATGTCACTCATTCTGTCGACCACCGCTGGAAAATCCCATTTGGTTCATTTCATCGACACACCAGGTCATATCAACTTCGTGGATGAGGTCGCTTCTGCCGTTCGTTTGGTCGATGGCATTCTTTTAGTCGTGGACGTTGTCGAAGGGGTATGCATTCACAAGTCAACAGGAGCTACCGGAATACTCAAACACTTTATTCCCTAGCTCATGGTGGGCACTGAATTTGTCTTGCGACATGCCCTCCAGGAAGGTGTCAAAATCACTTTGGTGGTCAACAAAATTGACAGACTGATCCTGGAGCTAAGAATCAAACCCGCTGATGCTTACTACAAAATCAAACATACGATCGAGGAAATCAATACCTTCATCAGGTAACGATAGAAATGCTTTTCATCTTTATATCAACCTAATGGCCTGCACAGTGCGATAGACCCCAACCCAGATTTACGTTTGAGCCCAGAAAAGGGGAATGTGGCATTTGCCAGCACGGATATGAACTGGTGTTTTACACTGCGCTCATTTGCGCAAATGTACGCCAACACTTATGGTATTCCCCATACACCCAACCAAGTCATTGCTTCTTTTAAAAGTTTTCTGTAGGGGCTCTTAATGTCAAGTCTTTTGCTGACCGATTGTGGGGCGACATATATTTCAATGAAGAAACACACAGATTCACCAGAAAGCAAGCCGACCCCGAAGCCAATCGCACCTTCATCCATTTCATTCTCAATCCACTGTATAAACTGTACAGCCATGTCTTAAGCGAAGAAACGGACGACCTCCGGAACACTTTACACGTTCTTGGCATCGAGCTGAAACCGGTCATGTATAAGATGGATGTTAGGCCTCTCCTCAAAGCTGTTCTCGATCAATTTTTCGGGACCTCTACAGGACTTGTTGACGTGATTGTCGAACACATACCCTCACCTATAGAAGGGGCTGCAAACAAGGTGTGTTGCTATTTCAGTGAAAGAGCACTTGAATGTTAATGCACATTTATCCAAGGTCGAAGGAACCTACTTGGGCCCACAATCATCCGAGATAGCGCAGGCCATGAAAACTTGCGACCCCCAGGGGCCAGTTATGGTTCAAATCTCCAAGCTTTACCACACCACTGATGCTCAATCATTTCGATCATTTGGGCGAGTGATTAGCGGAACCCTAAGGAAAGGCATGGAAATCAAGGTTTTGGGTGAAGGCTACTCAGTTGAAGATGAAGAGGACATGATGAAAGCCACCATTGATGATCTCTGGATCAGCGAATCGCGGTGCGTCATGTTTTGGCTTGAAGTTGGAATTCGCCCGTCTGATCATTAAACAGATATTTTATTCCAGCAGAAGAGATACCTGCCGGAAATCTTGTGCTGATTGGCGGTGTCGATGCATCCATATCCAAAACGGCGACATTAGCAGGAATCGATATTGAAGAAGACTTACACATCTTCCGACCGATTAAACATATGACCCAATCTGTTTTGAAGATCGCAATTGAACCAATTGCCCCTTCAGAATTACCGAAAATGTTGGCTGGCCTCCGAAGTATCAACAAATCCTATCCACTTGTAGCAACAAAAGTTGAAGAAAGTGGCGAACATGTTCTCATTGGAACTGGAGAACTGTACCTTGATTGTGTTATGCACGATTTACGTCGACTTTTCTCCGAAATAGAGATCAAGGTATCAGATCCAGTGACGAAATTCTGCGAAACGGTCCTGGAAACGAGTGCTCTAAAGTGCTACGCTGATACGCCGAACAAGAAGTACGTCGCTTTGAAGCTATGCACTTGCGCTTGAGCTTGGAACTGATGCCTTGACAGGAACAAAATTACCATGATCGCCGAACCTCTAGAACGCGGAATCGCAGAAGACATAGAACGAGGGCGGGTCAATATGCGTATGACAGCCAAGGAACGCGGAGGCTTTTTCCAAGAGAATTACCAGTGGGATCTCCTTGCCTCTCGTTCAATCTGGGCATTTGGCCCTGATGAAAATGGTCCCAACATCCTGCGCGATGACACCCTCCCATCCCAGGTCAGGCTTGGAACCCGACATATTTGCTACGTTGCTGATGACGCTCACGTACTTTAGGTCGACAAGAAGCTCCTGGGGACAGTCAAGGAGCACATCAAGCAAGGCTTCCAGTGGGGAGCGCGTGAGGGGCCCCTTTGCGACGAACGTAAGAATGGATACTCGGGTCGTACCCGACGAGAGTGTACTCACCTTATCCCACAGCGATGCGCAATGTGAAATTCCGCATATTGGAGGCTAATCTCGCACAAGAACCCATCTTTCGCGGCGGCGGCCAAATTGTTCCCACTGCGCGTCGAGTTTGTTATTCGTCGTTTTTGATGGTGAGATATTGGTTTACCTGAAGTTATTAATATCTCACGCGCAAGTCACAGGCGACGCCTAGATTGATGGAACCAGTTTACTACGTAGAAGTGCAAGCACCAGCTGATTGTATATCAGCGGTCTATACTGTCCTTGCGCGCCGCCGTGGGCATGTTACCCAAGATATCCCCAAAGCTGGATCACCGCTCTACACTGTCAAGGCTCTAATTCCAGTGATAGATGCCAACGGCTTTGAAACCGATCTGAGGACGGCGACGCAAGGACAAGCATTCTGTTTACAGGTATTCGACCATTGGTCAATTGTACCAGGTATGGATCACATCACACGCTGAATTGTGCGTGTCGATTTAAATATGAGACTACAGGTGATCCCACGGACTCGAGCATCAAGCTTCGACCATTGGAACCGGCTTCGGGTCAGGCATTGGCGAGAGATCTCGTGCTTAAAACGCGCCGAAGAAAGGGGCTCGGCGACCAGATTGCTGTCTCCAAATATTTGGACGATGAGTTTGTGGTAAGGTCTCCTCCACGTTAACGGGTGGATAGAGGCTAAATTTAAATCTATCCAGCTTGCTCTTTCGGCGTCAGGACATGCGGATCTTCTCGGTTGATAGGTGTAAAGTAGCAGATGTAGTTGTGTGTAGAATATATTTTAGCTAGCTACATACGTGTACATATGTGTTTCGTCGCGTCAGCACGTGATGTGTGGGAGAAAACAGGCATGCCACGTATGCGACAGGTATTTATGTGAAGACTTGCGAAGAGTCAAATTACACCTTATCCATTTACCCTTCCTTTATTCGGTCCTTCGTATCCCAATGCGAAGCGTAGCGCTTTCTTTACTGGCTCTCGCTGCCACTGGCGCGTTAGCGCAGTCGGACACCCCCAAGCCCAAGTTTACAGTATGTGCACATCTGTTTCCTAAACGAACGTCATCCGTGCTAAGTAATTGCCCAGCCCACTGAGATCAAGGCGCCTTTCGTCGAACAGTTCACCGACGACTGGTCTGAACGTTGGACACCTTCAGAGGCTACCAAGAAGACCCCCGTTGGCGGCGAGACTTTCAGTTATGTCGGCAAATGGGAGGTCGAGGACCCATCTATCTCCGTCATTGAAGGCGACAAGGGACTCGTCGCTAAAAGCAAAGCCGCCCACCATGCTATTTCTGCTCCCTTTGCTAAGCCCATTGACTTCAAGGACCGGCCTCTGGTTGTTCAATATGAAGTCAAGTACCAGAAAGGCGGGAACTGTGGTGGTGGTTATGTCAAACTTCTTGAAGATGGTTTCCAAACTAGTGGAAAGGAGTTCTCAGACACTACACCCTGGGTAGTCATGTTCGGTCCTGACTTGACATGCCCAGGAACCAAGGTCAGTCTGGAGGTGCAATGCTGTAACATGTGTGTTCTAAAATGTGCCGTTAGGTTCATTTTATTTTCCGTCACAAAAACCCTAAGACTGGCGAAACCGAGGAGAAGCACCTTAGTGTGCCACCCCGTCCCACCATTGAGAAACTTACAAACCTTTATACCCTCATTATCAAGTCAGCAGTCTTCCATTTTTTTAATGGTAGTGGTGACGTCTGACCGGCATTAGCCCCGATAATACCTTTGAGGTGCTCATTAACGGGGAGAGCGAAAAGAAAGGCAACCTGCTTGAGAATTTCGAACCGCCGGTCAACCCCCCCAAGGAAATCGATGATTCCGAAGACAGCAAACCTGACGACTGGGTCGATGAAGCTACCATTCCTGACCCTGAAGCGAAGAAGGTGTGTTACCTTTTCTTTCCTTTCAATCCCATGTTTAATTTGTGTCCAAGCCTGAAGACTGGGATGAGGACGCTCCCTTTGAAGTTGTTGATGAGGACGCCGTGAAGCCCGAAGGCTGGCTTGATGATGAACCGTTGACTATCGCCGACCCTGGTGAGTTTGCGTCTTCTTCTTTTGTGAATGATGTTCACCCTCTGTTCTAGATGCGACCAAGCCTGAAGAGTGGGACGAAGAGGAAGATGGCGAATGGATCGCCCCTACCATTTCCAACCCCAAATGCACTGAAGCCGGTTGTGGCGAATGGAAACGGTTTGTGCATTGCACCTTTTGTGCTTAGTTTAAACCTTACACTTTTTTCAGCCCGAACAAACCCAACCCAGCCTATAAGGGCATATGGTCGGCTCCACAGATCCCCAACCCTGCATACAAAGGTCTCTGGGCCCCTCGCAAGATCCCCAATCCCGATTACTTCGAGGACCTTACCCCAGTCAAATCTTTGAACAAAATTGTGTGTACTTTTTATTTTATTTCATTTCCATCACCAACGTTGGGGGTAGGGCGGTGTTGGTATTGAACTTTGGACAATGACCGAGGACATCCTCTTCGACAACTTGTATGTTGGCCATTCCCCCGAAGATGCCAAGAAGTTGGCTGCTGAAACCTTCGAGGTCAAGAAGCCACTCGAAGTTGCCGCCGACAAGCCCATTGCCACTGAGGACGACGAAGAGGAGTCGATTTCCTTCAAGGAAGACCCGATTAGCTTCATCCGCACTCGCGTGCTCTCGTTCATTGAGGCTGCCAAGCTTGATCCTCTCGAAGCCTTCAAATCTCAACCTGAGACTGGTGCTGCCCTTGCTGGCGCTTTGTTCACTCTCTTTGGAATGCTTGGTGCTTTGGTCAGCATCATCGGTGGTGCGCAAAAACCTGTTGTTACGAAGGTGAGATTAGGAATTTGTGTTGTGCTGACAGATAAACTAATTGTTTGGAATAGTCTGCGAAGAAGACGGAATCTTCCGACGAAAAGAAAAAGGCCGAGGCCTCTGTTTCATCCGCTGTGGACACGAAGGGTGATGGTTTGAAGAAGCGTAACGTGAAATAAGGTTGAAGGTGTATTTATGGATTCAGCGGGGGTTTGCGCATTTGTTTGTTTTCCTCGCATTAAGCCTACTTTCTGGCCAGGCCAGTTACTACTGGTAATAATTAAACACATGATACTGCAATACACGCTTTGTTTAGAAAATACAAAGAACGTTACATAAGCATATGTTACTGATATTGGCTCATTCACTGACAGCTGCTATATGCTAGTCCGCAATTTCCTTTCTTTCCCCAGGTCACACCGTCATATCATGTCTCGACGTTCCCACTCACTGTCTCCATCTCCTCGAGCACCAAAACGCACCAAGGCTGTTCATCTTACCCAGGAGGATTTCAAGCATGGGGTTTTCCTGGCACCAATGGTCCGCTCTGGCGCCCGTACGTCGAACAATCAGTAAAAGGGCAATGTTTGATTCGTTTTTTCTCTTTCCAGTTCCCACGCGGCTCTTTGCCCTAAAACATGGTGCTAATCTCGTCTGGGGTCCAGAGATTGTGGATAAAGCCATCTTGCATTCTACACGCGAAGTCGATCGTATGTATGAGAAACTCTTTTTGGCCTTAACTTATAGAATAAAATCTAGCTGTAACGGGAGTCATTTCATACAATGGCGTATCCCGAGCCATCTTCTCCACCCACCCTATTGAGAAGCCATATCTGATATACCAGATTGGTTCTTCTGACCCCAATCTCGCCGTGCAAGCAGCCAAAACGGTGATGCAGGATGTCTCCGGTTTCGACCTGAATTGTGGCTGCCCCAAACCTTTCTCAACTCACGCCGGAATGGGGGCTGCCCTCCTCACAAACCCAGATCTGCTATGCTCGATTTTGACTGCACTGCGTGAAGCGATGCCTCCTCATATCACGGTTACAGCTAAGATTCGATTGCTTCCTTCTCAAGAGGACACCCTGAAGCTCGTCGAACGCATTGTGAATACAGGGGTTCACGCATTGACAGTGCACTGCAGAACGAGAAACATGCGAGAAAGGGACAAGGCAGTCATTGAAAGGTTGAGGGAGATCGTTGATTTTGTGGAAGGGATGGGGAGAGACATCGCCGTTATTGAAAATGGGGATTGTAAGGACTGGGAGGACGCGAGACGCGTGCGGGAAATAACTGGCGCACATTCAGTTATGATTGCCCGAGGGGCGGAGTCAAATCCTACTTGTTTTTCACCTCGGCCACTCAGAGACGTCGATAATACCCTCCTCCCTGCATATCTGCGAGTGGTATGTGATTTTTATATGCCCTTCAAGCTAGTTCTCATATTTTCTCCGTTTCAGAGTCAATACCTACGAAATCACTTCAGCCTCACCAAATTCTGCATCAACCAATTCAAAGGAACTCGGTCGGCAGTCTTAAAGGCGGAGTCTCATGCTCTCCGTCAAACTATTAGCCAAGCGAAAGATTACTCGAGTCTGGTGGAAATCATGGGACCTTCATCTGGCGAAGAAGATTTTCAGCAGATCGTTAAAGCCATTGAAGAACGCCCTCCCAAGGAACATCGGACGATAATCGACCAACATAACGAAGACTACAGAAACGAAGGGGCGTCCACAATGACACCAGAAGGAACTCAAAATCCCGAACCACCAGGTACTGGGGCACCGCTTCTCCCAAACGATATGGGAAGAGTCCTGACTACAATACCCGGACGCGATGCTACTACCCCAACACCGAGTGGACGCATAACCCTCGCTGCTATATAAACCTATATATTGTGATGCACCTTGTATGTTAGTTGACAATCATATCCATATCCCTCACTCGTCGGCCTCGATGTCAATCAACTCTCGACCCTCCTCAACCATCTCTCCATCTCTACAGCCAACAGCCCTGACGACCCCTGCCATGTCGGCGCGCAAGACTGTCTCCGTTTTCATGCTCTCGATCACAACGACAGCTTGACCTTTCTCTACGCGATCGCCAACTTTGACCCGTAGTTCCACAATTAAACTTGGCATGGGTGCCTTCAGCGCACCCTTAGCCGAAATTAGGCCTCCGCCAAGCGAGAGGACCCAATTTGGAGAAGGTAAAACCAGTGTGGTTTTCTGGCCTCCAGTGAGAATATACAAACGTTCCATCACGTTGGGGGATTGTAAAGCAGGGACGGCTGCGTTTGAAGGTTGAGAAACAATGGTTGTGTGTGAATGCTCATTGTTTAGCGTCACAGAAAGGGTGTTTGGATCAAGCAACTGGGCCGTGATAGAGGAAAATTGCACAGAACCCTCCATGTTCTTCACAGCCACATTGTATAGATTTTGGGCGACCTGCACAACCTCGGCAGATGATTCTTGCTCCATGTCTTCTGTCTGGATTGTGACAATGCGTGTATAGATGTCGCCACCAAACCGTCGCGAAGTCAGAGTTGTCCATGGTGTAGATAGCCCCAAATTAGATCGCTGTTGGTCACGGATGGTTATAAAGAGGGCCGCTTGTGCTATGATCTCAACGCTGGGCTTCGGCAAAGCTGGGAATAATTCGTTAAAGTGTTTCTAACAGGAAGTAAACCTTTCGTTTATCAAAAAAGTTGACAGGACGGTTCATACCGGAATAAACCCTGTTTCGACCTCTTCATTAATGAAAGCCTGGTTGCCCGCTAGACATCTGAGAAACTCCACATTAGTGGAAACGCCCACTACATGATACTCGTCCAAAGCCTTTCGCAATGCTCGCAGGGCTTCGGTACGATTCCTACCATGAACAACCACCTTGGCAATCATGGGGTCGTAGAAAACACCAATCAATGAACCCTGCGCGAAACCCTGTTCAATGCGTAAGGAAGGCGCAATGTGTAGTGTGGAGGCGCCAGATTCTACAGGACCAAGGGCTGAAAATGAGGACGTTGTTGTACCCGATCTTTCAGGGTAGGAAGGTGCGAAATCGTGCGTTGGTGTAGGCGTTGACAAGTATAGCAGAGTCCCAGAATCAGGCAGAAAGTTATTACGTGGATTTTCTGCATATATACGCGCCTCGAATGCGTGACCAACCATGGGTATTGATTCCTGGGAAAGTGGCAGAGGATTCCCAGCAGCAACCTATCATTGCGGTCAGATTCACCGAGGGCAGCTTCAGTACCAGTTCCAAACCTCCAGTTGCCACTCTACCAAATCCAACCCTGTTATCATTTCTGTTACAGGATGTTCAACCTGAAGACGAGTGTTCCTGTTTCACCATCATTAACGATGATAAAAAGTTGGACAGTGAACAGAGCCAAGCTCACATTTCCATGAAGTAGAAATTCTGAGTGTCATTGTCGAATATAAATTCGACGGTTCCAGCCCCAACATAGTTGACCGCCTTCGCAGCAGCTATCGCTTTAGCACCGAGATCCGCACGAAGTTCTGGGGAAAGTCCAGGAGCTGGGGCCTGAAAGCGTTATTTGAGTAGGCTAACGATTTCAGAATGAGTAAGATACCTCTTCAATGATCTTTTGGTTTCGCCGTTGTACAGAACAATCGCGCTCCCAAAGGCTGACTACATTTCCTAACATATCCGCGAATACTTGCACCTCCACATGTCTGGGAGTTTCGATATATTTTTCGATCAGAACTAAATCATTTCCAAATGCTTTAAGAGATTCTCGCTTGGCAGACGAAAGAGCTTCGTGGAATGCCACAGCAGAAGGAGTTGTAACGACGCGCATCCCCTTCCCACCACCACCATGAACGGCTTTGATGAGAACCGGAAAACCTTGTGGGTACTCGATGAGAAGATTTTCAAAATATAATCAAAATTACTCACCAATTTGCTGCGCTTCAGCAAACAGAAAATCGGCATTTTGGTTGTCTCCGTGATAACCTGGTACACAAGGAACTCCAGCGTCTAGAAGAGGGAGTCAAGTCACTGCTGAGGGGTATCAGGAAGGTGAACCTACTTATCATGATATTCTTCGATTCACTGAACAATGGATAAGTTGCATCCGCATACATACAATTGGACTATTGGACTTCCTCACCTCTTGGACCCCATGCTGACAATGGCACTCGCGGGTGGGCCAATGAAAACGATGCCTTCTTCCGCCAGCCGTCTCGAGAAATTAGCATTCTCGCTCAAGAACCCATAGCTGATAATCAATAATATATCTATATTCGTCTCAGGGGATGAGAGGGCGAAAATAATCACCCAGGATGAACTGCCTAACAAAAGAGGGACTCCTAAGTAAACAACTTCTCTTACGAAGGAATTGTTACATACCTGAGCTCCACTGCGATGGCATACATTGATGATCTTATCCATGTTGAGCTTGAGAAGGGTTGTTCCTCACTCAGAGTTGATTACAGACAGACTAAATGACATACATAACTTTCTGAAGAAGGAGCAGGGCCTATACAGTATGCTTCATCTGCCTGTTGGGGTGATTAGCTTCAACGTCCGCCACTGTCCCAAGGGCCACACACCATCTTTACATGGAGGGAGTCCTTGTCCACTTCACTGTAGACCGCCACCGATTTGATTCCAAGCTTCTTCGCGGTACGAATGACGCGACACGCAATCTCTCCTCTGAATGCATAAATACCATTCTCTGCGCAATTCCCATGAGTAATATTACCTGTTGGCAACTAATATCTTATCGAAATGGGAGAACCGGGCTCTCTCGCTGGAAGAAACTTTAGGAGATGTTTAGAACAACAATAATTACGGGCATGGAAACTTACTACGACTCTCTGAAGCATAACTTCGGTGCAAAACCCCGGGATTAAAGACAGGTATTTCAGCCCTCCACTTCGATGTAAAATCGTTGGGCCTTCCAGAAATCGCCCTCAAGCTATGCGGTGCAACTCCACGGAAACCCGAGACGAAACTCGAGGCCCGTCCAACGCCCGACAGATGCTTAGACACCACAGCGCGTTTAGAAGGAATCATGAACCAGTTAATAAAAAGATATAGATGCTCGGGGGTGATTTTGTCTGGAGGTTAAATAAGAGATAGGGACGGACGGACGGAGCTCGCCAAAACGCAAGTCAGAAATACCACCTTCATTCACGGCAATCAGGTTAACACGAGATCCGAGTAACGTGACCCCTCAAAATAAGCAACTCTTAATTGACGCCACCACCCAATTCCCTGCGAAGTATATGATAGTAGTAAATACTTGGTCCTGGAAATTCTTAAGTATCAACTCGTAAATAGATTTTCTGGATAGTCTCTCCTCGACAGACTTCGATATATACGATTTCCTCATGGGATCACGACATATGATTTGGATAGGTTGAACACTTTTCAAACACTTCCGTGGATTGAATGTTTATCTGGCTAGTGTGCACTGTGCAGCACATTTATGTAAAATATTCGAACACGTTTAAGAGCAGCAAGAGACCCAGTAAAATGTTGTAAGCCAAAGATGGTCCGACTCCGCTAAAGTGACCAGCACCAAACAATGGAGGCGAGCTATGAACAAAAGATTTGAACCCCACCCGGATTGAACGGATGACCTTGAGGAATTTCTCACACTGGAATCTCACGCTCTACCACTGAGCTAGGGGTCCATGCAATTGTCTTCAATCTGTGCATTCTCATTACTCCCGGCTTATCAACCTAGAGATAGACACAACAGTCCATCTATGTCATACTAGGGTTCGGAATATCTATCCCAAGAAAAAGTATTTATGTGGCGGGGTATGTACTATAATACTTTACAGAAATATGTCCATATGAAAATTGGCCTTAGGAAATGAGCGTGATAGGGTACATAGAATGACTGTAATAGTTTAAGATGCAGTGGAAATGGAAATGACAGGGAGAAGAAGCTGTCCCATATGAGAGGAATGTTGTCTACATGATGACGCAATCCTTGTCCTTGCCGCCCTTACCAGTGTCATCGCCCGATTCTCGGTGAAGGACCGCGCCGGGACCTCCCGGCTGGTGCATAGGGTGGCTCTGCGGGCCCCGCAGGCGTTGTGCAGCACGCTTATCGCCTAGTTCTGCTGCGCGTTTGTAATACGAGATAGCCCTGACAGATAAGAATTTATTAGAACAAGGCATAGGCACACGAATTTCAAGACACCCACTCTTGCATGTTCGGTGTTGTCCCAATTCCAACCTCGAGAAAATAACCGACCGCGTACATAGCCTTCGCCAAGCCCGCTTCTGCAGCTTTCTGCGCCCATAAGAATGCTTCGGTGTCGGATTGGGGAAGGACGCCCGGAGAGCCCACGAGATACCATGCTGTCAGGGCAAAGCATGCGTCGCGATGATTCTGCTGGGCAGCAATATTCTGAGGAGGGTTGACAGGTTGGAAGCTGTAACGAATAGGCCGATAAAACTCACATAGTAGTGTATTGAAAGAGCCGGGTCCTGAGGGCAACCCATTTTCCCGTATTCATAACACTCTCCTAACCGGTATGCACTGGGAGCATACCCCAGTTCAGCGGCCTGCGCCAACAGTTCCGTCGAGTACTCGTAGTCGACGAACAGTACATTTTCAACTCCCCGTTCGTGAAGGAGGGCCAGTTCATGCAGAGCATGAGGGAACTCGGCTGTTGCATTTTCCGCACTTCTCTTGAGCCATTTGACACCTTCCTTGGGGCTCTTTGACAATCCAAGCTCTCCGTTAAGTTCGGCAATACCGAGACGATACATTGCACCGGGGTGCAAGGCCGCAGCAGCCTTGCGAAAAAATTGTAATGCCTTTGGAGATTCTCTCCTGCAACCCCAACCGTTCTCGCAGCAGACGCCCGCTCTATAAGCCGCATCGGGATGATTGTGTTTTGTGGCAAGGACAAAGAGGGGATAGGCACGATCAAAATCCTGCTTATTCTTAATGGTTCCGATGCCGTTTGCGTAACAATCGGCCAAAAAGTATTGACTTTGGGGATGACCTCTGTCGGCGAGACGTTTGAGTAGAGCCATAGCCTCGCGAATAAGGTCTTCGCGTTTTTCTATCGCCTTCTCGACCTCCATTACGTTTCCGGGGGTTTTCTCGGGGATGGGCATGGACTTCGATGCATCGATCATGAATACAGCGAACTCGAACTGAAGGTCAGGGTCCTGGGTTTTTTTGGCATTGGCTCGGTAGAGTTCAAGGGTACGTTCATGAGAAAGAAGAGAAGCCTGGTTCCCTGGCCGGAGATGAGAATGATCAAGGATGGGTCCGGGTGGGGGTGACGGTGAGCGCACAGATTTAGTTGCAACAGACCCATTTCGATAGTCAGCAGCGGGGTTGTAGAGACCATTGGGATGGAGCCCGCCGTTCTGGTTCGAGGAGGCTCCATTAAAAAAATCGTCATTATCATCCTCCTGCTCTGGAGAATGGTCGTCGTAGAAATCCTGATCTTGCTCGAACTGGGTGACTGGTAGGCTCGGAAGTTCTCTGCTGGAGGTTGACATGAACTGGGACTGGCGCTGTTCCGGGGGCGGGGCAAAGTCTCTGGAAGGTAAATGAGAGGGCTGGTGGACGTCCCAGAGCTTTGGCGGGGACGGAGGTTGGGGAGCGTACATAGCCATGATGATGGTGGCTCAGAGCAAGGCCGATCGGAGGAGGACTTACATATCGACGTCAGTCATACCAAGTCACACAGTCACACCCCTCTTCCTCTTCCATGGAATCCTCCCTCAGGACACGGCCGTCCCAGGCTCCCCGCAAGCCCCAGCGTTCACTTACAAAACTTGCAAAGCCAGGTGCAGGGCCCACCCCCCGCGATAGGAGCAAGAATCGCATCGATGACAAGATAAAGAAGCGCATGTCGACTCGCTATGCCGATATATCCAGTCCAACCCAGCTTTCGGGCGTCCCAGCCATGCCCTCTCTCATGGGCCTTATACCTGCTGGTCAAAGACTAGAAGTATCCGGACGTGAAGGAGAGGAGGTTGTGCGGGATAGGACAGGCACGAAGGACGACGCCAAAACTGTAGGCGATGATAAGAAACTATTAAATGCTGAAGACTTTGATCCTGCTGCGTGTGCGTATCTCCCCCTCAACCATCCGCGTTCATATACCTGTAACTTTAACTAGATCTTAAACTCAAACTGGAAAATTCGACAGAAGCTGAGCTCAAGTCATTGCAATCGTCACTTCGCAACGCCGTTAATGACACCTCGTCCGAACTCCAGCGCAGTGTTTTCAAAAAGTATGTGCAATGCCAAGGCTCTCATTTTTTGAATTTGAGGATTAATTGTTTATTCAGTTACGCCGAATTTGTGCTCATCTCCAAAGAAATTTCGGTTCTGGAAAATGAGATGCTCGAACTGAAAGACCTCTTGTCTGACTACAAGTCAATGCCGTCGACACTGCACATTCCTGATCCAACCTCAACATCTTCCTCGATTTTATCTACCTACAAACGATCTTCGGTCGCTGATTTACGTGTCCTGTACTTCAATCAAATGCAGACCCTGCACGCATCTATCGAGGGCGCTTCCAAATTTGTGCCTACTACCCCGGGAAGGCATGTGGTTGGAGAAATGGAGAACGTGTTTAGCCTTAATGCCGCAACCTACAAGGTCACGGGAAAAGTCAAATTTATTGTCCTCGACGACGCAGTGTTGGTCGCGAAAAGAAGAAGGCGAAATGTAGGCCAAGGAGGCGACGGAAGTGGTTCAACGGTGAACGAGGGTAAACTTGTGGCAGAAAAATGCTGGCCATTGAGCGAGATGTTAGTCCTAGACACCAAGGATTCGCCTAGTTCGTTCCTTCAGCGTGTTTCCAACAATACAGCATTGAGGCTTTCTCTTTTTAGGCATGACGAATGTATTCAAAATCCGGCATAGCAAAGAAACTCACGTTTATAGGACAGAAACTCCTTCAGACAAAAAGAATTTACTCTCCCAGTTCAGACAAGTCGCCGAAGAACTCTCTCAAAAGCGAAGAAAGGAGCGCGAAGGAGAGCACGAACGTCGGAAGAGTATGTGGCAGGGAGGAGCTAGTGCGCCTGTGGGCGGGGTGAGAACAGTCTTCTTTCTACTTCCCTGAATTAACGAAAGCCCCAGCGGAATTCTCCCGCACCCGCTGTTCCAGATTGGATGGTTGATTTGGCAAAGAAGGGTGGGGAGATCCCCGGTCTCGGGACAGATGCAAAGGAGAAGGCAGAAAGGGATGCGAGATGGGTAAGCGAGTGGTCTGACGATCTCACAGTGGCCATTGCCTTGAAAGAATGGGGGAAAGCAGTTGATTTCGTTGAGAAAGGTGCTCGTTTTCCTGCTGGTCTCGTGAAACCTCTAAATTTATGGCATTAGGACAAAATAAACTCGCCACCACGCCTCTTCTATCCACGAAACTTCCTCAACTTACAAGCCAACTAGTTTCGTCTCTTCTCGCCTCTCTGTCTCTTCCGTCGGGCCGGAAGTCCACTGTTGTTACACTCATTTCTTTATTAAATCGCTTGAAAGCCGGGGCTGCTGCTCGCAGCACCTTCCTTGAAATGCGTTCGAAGGTCATCCGTGGCTTAACTCGAAAGATCAGGTTTGAAGGTCACACTGGAACCTACATTGGGGAACTGGCAGTTGTTTATTTCACCGGGATAAAGCACACCGCTGATTGGTATTTGGCAAGTTTTAAGGAAAATGAGGTTGCGAGCTGTAGGTTTATCCTTGTTCGATCTTGCGCTTTTGGATTATGTTCTGTCCCCTAGCATTTATCAGTTGGACCAAGAAAGAACTAGAAGATTATGCCGAAATTTTCCGCAAACAGGTTTATACAAAGGATGTTGACCCGAAAGTTGTAGCAGAGGCCATCTCCACCACGCTGGTGCAGAGCAGAAAGGTTCACTACTATACTTCCAGAAGTCTTCACATATTCACCTTTACT
>Ga0307509_10004594_pt1 | contig 19793 bp, 22 predicted proteins | sample 10_EM_MG_FD_202245 | JGI IMG/M metagenome (GOLD analysis project Ga0307509, IMG submission 202245) | Populus trichocarpa ectomycorrhiza microbial communities from riparian zone in the Pacific Northwest, United States - 10_EM | ecosystem: Host-associated > Plants > Roots > Unclassified | place...
AGGGTAACTTTGCCCTCTTATGCCTTTAACCGCTCAGGAAGTCCTCCGGACGACCACAGAAGTCGCCTCGGAGGTCCGTGTAACATTCCCATAATTCTCTTGACCTTATGCGAATGTGCTCCCGAAAAGGTTACCCTGCCTAGTAGAATACCTCAAGGCTACTCAACTATTCCCTAGGCCTTATCCTAGGTTTACCAGCTATTTGTATTAAGTATACGAGACCATACCACCTCTGGTTACCTCTTGGTATACCATTTGGGCTAAGGTGATAGTCATTGTAGCTACCTATCGTAGGGTCGTTACAGGTATGGTCCAGAAGAGAATTCTTGGGAACCGTTCGAGATGTTAGAAGATACCGCAATGCAAGCATTACAACAGTTCCATGACAGGTATCCGTCTAAACCTAAAGACCATAGAGTTATAGACAATCCAAACGGTGGGACTAAGAGATGACGTTGACGGTCTGCGAACAGAGCAAGAGAAGAGGGGAGTAGTGTAATGACCCTACGATAGGTAGCTACAATAACTATCACCTTAGCCCAAATGGTATACCAAGTGGTAACCAGAGGTGGTATGGTCTCGTATATATATATTATAAAAATGGCTGGTAAACCTAGGATAAGGCCTAGGGAATAATTGAGTAGCCTTGGGTACTCTACTAGGCAGGGTAACCTTTCGGGAGAACATTCCCATAAGGTCAAGAGAATTATGGAAATGTTACACGGACCTCCGAGACGACTTCTGTGGTCGACGGGAGGACTTCCTGAGCGGTTAAAGGCATAAGAGGGCAAAGTTACCCTACCTTGGGAATTTGGTCATTATGCCCATGGGTCCCAGTTAGCCTACTGAGGAACCCATGTTACCCTACCTTCACCGGCAAAGTCATCCTAGAACTTAGAGGTCGATTGCCTCACATTGTAGGGGCTCTTAGATGTTCTTGGGCGCACACGCCTCCGCGCGGGGAAGCCCCACACCTGTATAAGGGTGGTCCGTACATACAATTGAACTTGGGCGGGTTTGGCTAAAACCCCCTCTGGCCCCAGCGTTGGGACGGCGCGTCATAGGCAGACGGCTGGGTAGTTGCTCGTTTGCTAGTTATAAGAGGTCATTGGAGCAGCTGCTGTAACACCATATAGGTCGTCGTCATCCGTCCGACTGAATGTCGTTCGCAGGATATATAAGGGAAGTATGGGTAAACCGCCAAAATGGGATTCTTTCATATAAGGTCTCTCGGGCATCTAGGAGTCTATTCTAGCCTACGGGTTGTAGGGTAGTCTTCCTAGTGGTGCTCATGTACTCTCAGAAGCCCAGGGTGCTTTCGAGACAAATAGCTCAGTAACCAGCTCAGACCTTCTCCCCTTGATTTGTAGCATTACTATGGGTTGTTATTGGACTCTAGAGGTATGAGTCTTATTGCGGTAGAGCATGTCCCGAAAGGCTGGCTATGGGTAGCGCCCACTTAGCCAACCATCAGGTACATCTGACCAGGGGAGCTTGCATGTCAATTTATCACATTCGACAGTCGCGTAGATTTAATGATAGACTGCATAGCTTGTATAGACGAAGCTACCACTGGGCCAGTGACTCCACCATCTAGGTATTGATTCCAGTTGTTGTCATAACGGTTAGCCACTGGTATGACTTCGATAGGAAGAGTTTTTCCACCTGCGGTTTTATTTGAGATGCATTGCAGAAACTCATATCCTATCGACGGAGTTAAGTGTACCCGAGTTGGTCCGACACGTCCGACAGGATAAATCCTGATTGAGGGTAGACATCGGATAGACCCTGAGCAGGACAGGGTCCTCGCACTAAGGTCGGAAGTAGTGGTGAATGTCAAAGGCTTAAATCTGATATCTACTTAAGTTTAAGCGTTTGGCATTCTACCTCGACAACAAACCTTTCCTTGAGAGAACTAAATTGAGTGAAGCTTCGAGCTTAACTATATTATGTTTTACCGTTGATTCTTCTCAATTAAGTTACCTCATCTTTATCTTCTACTTTGGGTGTTTGGTGCGGTCGCAACCTTAGAGTTCACCTCTCTACAGGTTGTCCCTGTTACACCTCCAGGTCAGCTCCATCTTCGCGATGTGAGTCAAGAACCATTAGGTTCAGGGGATTGTGGCCTTTGTTTGCGACGAACCACGCACGAATGTCGTCATTTCTATGGAGAAATATGAGCTGGCGTAGAGGGAGTCGATCATCCGGCTTCTGACATAGCATGGCGGCACCTTCTGCTATCTCACCAAGTACATAGCCGGGGCATCAAATTTCCTCTTCCACGTCTTGCCCTCTTACTACCCGGAGCAAATCCATGATGCTGGAGGTACTCAGAACCCCCCAGGAGATTCCCCTCTCAGAGTCTTTTACAAACCATGGGTGGCCGAGGAACGGATAGATGGTAGGCAGCTCACCAGTCCTTCAAATAATAGGTGTTCTCCAAGCACACGGGAAAATCGGGAGTGCCAATCCGAGTAAGGCACTGGCATCGGCTGTCAGTCAAGGGCTCACAGAATAAATATTGCTACTACTTACCTAGAGGTTCAGCAATATCGCCACGAAGATCCCGCCTAGCTTTTTCGTGCTCATTCGATGTCTGCTGTTTCTTGGCCGAATCTTTGAACAGAATTTTCAGATGACTGATGAACTCTCGAACATCATCCGGGTGGTGCTGGCTTTTGATGAGCTCAATAGACTCCTTCCCTGGCGTAAGGCTGCCATTAAATGAAATAATTGAGTCAACTTGCGATTCAGTTAGGCGACCGGGGTCAAGAACCCAAGCTATAATATAGACCTTGATTTGCTCCCGCTATGTAGCATAGATGGAACATCCGCCACGCGGATGCTTGAATCCACACCACGATTTGGCATACCCAATGTCGCCATATATAGTCATGGTTTCAGTTAGAAAGTCAGTAAAACTAATGTAGACAACTCGATACTTTGGATCTAAATACCCGGAATCCCCAACAGCCGGCTGGAAGGGTGCGTGCTCAACAGGCTCCGGTTCTCTCTTCATTTGAAAAAATGAAATATTTTTGTCAGTTCGCAATTGTATTCATGCACAGCAGGTGGGACAATGATTGCTCACAATGCGTCTGCCGCAGGGTGACGGCCTGCCGAACGGGTGAGAGTTCTTCTTCGTAATCCGCTCTGTACACCTGGCGTGCTAGGCTGATCCACCGGACGTCTGAGAAGCAGAGAGTTAACCTTGATCTCTAAAGTAAGGTATGGATGTTTGCTTGCTTTCCCTTGCGAAATTGACATCTCGCTCTGCCTGAGGGCGGCCTTTTGCGTGGATGAATGAATTGGATCAAGCTGCCAGGGCAAACAAAATGGTTGGCCGACTAAGGCTATTGATACGACCTCAAGTCAGGCTTAGAGTGTATGGATTGTAGTTGACATAAATATCTCTCCCAACGAAGGCCATCGGGGCCCTTTCCAATCACGCAATGGTAGGTGTGGTGTGTCTGGAGGTAACTGGAAGATGTAGATGGGGCGCATGAGAGGACCTCTTATAGGCGTCAAGAGCAAGAGCGTTGGGTCTGCTCTTGCTCTTCCTTTTTTGTGGCTCTTAGGGTCCGGCGTGTACTGTAGGTGCCTGGGGTAGGGTTGGGTGTAGAAGACACTTTTATGGTAAAGTATCACGGGCATGACTAACAAATAATCGTCAATAGAAGAACGAATTGCAAAGGGAGTATATACCAAACGTAGAGAATAGATCGATGGCAGAGTCTCAGATCGCGTGTTGTCAAAAACCTTTTTAAGCCTCACGTGAGTTTGACGCCAGGAGACGTCGCGTACTGTGATGCATCTTGGCGTCCCTTGGCGTCCACACAGGGCTAAGGCTAGGAATATGACGTCAAACAAACCCAGCTGGACATGACACACCGAACACAACGCCAGGGCATCATGACCTTCGGCTGACAAAGATGAACATCGCCGACTTGATTGAAGTGCTATGAGAAATTGAATCCATTCTAAGTCTAATTATGCTACTCTATTAAAACTATCAATATCAAATGCTAATACACTCGGCATCTCTGTAGACTGTAACGACCCTACGATAGGTAGCTACAATCACTATCACCTTAGCCCAAATGGTATACCAAGCGGTATCCAGAGGTGGTATGGTCTCGTATATATTATACACATGGCTGGTAATCCTAGGATAAGGCCTAGGTCATAGTTGTATAGCCTTGAGGTACTCTACTAAGCAGGGTAACCTGTCGGGAAAACATTCGCATAAAGTCAAGCGATTTATGGGAATGATAGACGGACCTCCGAGACGACTTCTTTGGTCGACTGGAGGACTTCCTGTGGGGTTAATGGCATAAGAGGGGAGAGTTACCCTACCTTGGGAATTTGGTCATTATGCCCATGGGTCCCAGTTACCCTACTTAGGAACCCAAGGGACCCTACCTTCACCGGCCAAGTCATCCTAGAACTTAGAGGTCGATTGCCTCACATTCTATGGGCTCTTGGATGTTTTGGGGCGCACAAGAATCTGCGCGGGGAGGTCCTACGCCTGTGCAAGAGTGGCCCGAACATACTATTGAACTTAGGCGGGTTTTGCTAACACCCCCCTCGGGCCCCAGCGTTGGGACGGCGCGTCCTAGGCAGACGGCTGTGTAGTTGATCCTTTGCTATTTAAAACAGGTCATTGGAGCAGCTGGCGTAACACCGTATAAGTTGTTGCCGTCCGTCCAACTAAATGTCGTTCGCAGGATATATAAGCGGAGCATGGGTAACCGGCAAAATGGAGGTCGCCCATATATGGTCTCTCGGGCACCTAGGAGTCTATTCTTGCCTACTGGTAGTAGGGTAGTCTTCCTAGTGGTACTCAGGTAGTCTCAGAAAGCCAGGGTGCTTTCGAGACAAATACCTCAGTATCCAGCCCGGGCCTTCTCCCTTTGATTTGTAGCATTACTATGGGTTGTTATTGGACTCTAGAGGTATGAGTCTTATCACAGTAGAGTATGTCCCGAAAGGCTGGCTATCGGTAGTGGCCACTTAGACAACCATCGGCTACATCTGACCGGGGGAGCTTGCATGTCGATTTATCACATTGGATAGACGCGTAGATTAAATGATAGACTGCATAGCTTGTATAGACGAAACTACCACTGGGCCAGTGAGTCCACCACCTAGGTATTGACTCCGGTTGTTGTCATAACAATTAGCCACTGGTATGACTTCGATATGAAGAGTTTTTCCATCTCCGGTTGTATTGCAGATGCATTGCAGAAACTCATATCCTATTGACAGAGTTAAGTGTACCCGAGTTGGTCCAACACTTCCAGCTGGATAATTCCTGATGGCGGGCAGACCTCGGACAAACCCTGAGCAGGACAGGGTGCTCACACAAGGTCGGAGTAGTGGTGAATGTCAAAGGCTTAAATCTGATATCTACTTAAGTTTAAGCGTTTTTCATTCTACTTCGATAACCAACTTTTTCTCGAGAGAACTTATTGAGTGAAGCTTTCAGCTTAACAATATTAAGTTTAACCATTTTGATTCTTCGAGAAGTATTTACTCTATCTTTATCTTCTACTGTGAGTTTTGGTCCGGTCGCAACCTTAGAATTCACCTCTCTATAGGGTGCCCCCATTACAAAACTTGAAAAATAAGCCGTTTCCGCAGGTGCCGGGAGTTCCTCCGGCGCAGGTGATCGTCCCGAATATATTACTGCCTGCGAATGCCCCCCCTGACAGCCACTGGGGTCTTGCAACAGCTGTACAGACCGCAGCCGCTGGCGCCCCAAATGCGCCCACAGCCAATGCACCTGGGTCAGCTCAATTCCAACCTGCCCAGGCTGCTGGTCCATACCAAATCCGTCCTCCCCCGCCGAATCCCCAAGGGCCAATACAACTTCCTTTGCCAGCGTCTGGAAATCCTTGTCCGTCAGGAAGCACTGGACAGAATATGCCTCCCCCGGTGATGCGCCCTCTCAAATTGTAGTTAGGCTCATCTGCTAGTGCACTCAAAATATCACGTGCTGTATCGGCAAATAACCCATAACAAATGTTTCCTCAGGTCGTGGTGAATAACCAGCCACTAAACAATCCTCCTCAGACAGCCTGTGGTGCAAACCGAATCCAGGCTCCCCCGCCGAATCCCGAAGGGCCAAACCAACCTCCCTCCACGGCCTCTGCAAATGCTGGTCTGTCCGCAAATTAAATCCAGCCTCTCCCGGCACATCCCCAAGGGGCACATCAACCTCCCTCTATGGTGTCTGCGGGTCCTGGTCCATCAGGAAGGGCAACGCAGAAAAATCCTCTCCCGGTGATTGCCCCTGCCATATTAAGATTGCGCTCGTTGCGAGTCAGAAATCACATAATGGGTGCTCCCCTCATGAATAACCCTCCCCAAATCCAACCAGCTGCCCCCTTAACTATCCTTGGTACGCATGCGCAAGTCAATTCTGAGGCCAACAATATTCGCCATGCGCTAGATCAGCCTAATGTACGGCAAAACGCGCCAGATGTATGTCATGTAAGTCAAATAAGTGAGTGTTTTTCGAAATCACCCCAATGATTTGTGTGGTGACTTACTAACAAATGAGATACAGACTGGAGGGCTCTACTTGGTTGCCCACGGGCCGTGCGCATTGTTTGGCAATGACATCCGGTTGATACCGACGCACCGCGACCGAATCATCGCATCCTCCATTGGCTCTATCTTCATATCAATGTTGTGGATTTTGCAGAGTTAAATTCATATCAAATTGGGGGTTTGTCATCGGCAATTTTACGATGTGTACCTCGGACACCATTCGCTACAAATTCGGAGCCACAGGCGAAGGCCGGTGCGACCTTCGTGAAGACCCTACACACGCATTACATTATTCAAATTATATTTTCATCCAGAGTGATGAGAACGTACGTACCTGGCTCCTGTCGAATCAACCTAATGAGGACCCGCTTGACGTGCGCGTTTATTGTCATCGCCCATCAACGCCAGCTAGACCAGCTACACCACCGGAGCAGAGACACAGATCCCTTGCACCAAATGCTGTCTCTAATTGTCCAAACGCCTTAGCCGGATGTAATGTCAACCCAGCAGCTCAACCAAAGGCAAAAGCTATTCCCATGAATAGTACAAAGGCCAGTGGATCAGAAAACACACAAGATTCTCCCCTTTTTCTTCCGGGATGGTCCAGCTCAGCATCAGATTCTTCTGACGACTTTGATTCGCACAGTAGTTGGGTTGTCAGCATGAGATCTCCTGTTGCCCAGGGCGGTGATTCCACAGGACGTCGGATGCCTCTCTCAATTAAACCGCAGGGAATGCGGAACAGACATCGCATCATGAAACAGCTATGCAGTCTCACGCATGACGAAAAGGCCCGGAAGCGTAAGGCACAGTTTGACGTAAATAATTGGGATGAGTGCAGGTCCAAAATCCATTGTCTTGTTGCTTCTGCTAAAGAATGTTTGAAAGAGGACCAGCTTCAGAAGCGCCGAATGGGCTTCGAAGAGGATAGTAAGTGTGAGCTTCAGGTTAAGAGACTATCTTTGCCCCCCAGAGTGTAATCCATATTATGGCGCGTGAAATGAGGCTGCGTCTACAGAGACACCAAGTGTATTAGCATTTGATATTGATAGTTTTAATAGAGTATCATAATTGGACTTAGAATAAATTCAATTTCTCATAGCACGTGAAGCAAGTTGGAGGTGTTCCTCTTCGTCAGCCGAAAGTCATGATGCCCAGAGATTGTGTTCGGTGTGTGATGCGCAGAAGGGTTGGGTTGACGTCTTATTCGCAGTCTTAACCCTTTGGGGACGCCAAGGGATGCCAAGATGCATCGCAGTACGTGATGTCTCGTGGCCTCAAACTCACATGAGGCTTAAAAAGGTGTTTGACAACACGGGATGTGAGACTAAGCCATCGATCTATTCTCTACGCTTGGGATATTCTCCCTTTGTAATTGGTTCTTCTATCGACCATCATTGTTAGTCACGCCCGTGAGGCTTTACCACGAAAGTGTCTTCTACACCCAACCCTACCCCAGGCACCTAAAGTACACGCCTGACCCTAAGGGCGACAAACAAGGAAGAGCAAGAGCAGACCCAACGCTCTTGCTCTTGACGCCTATAAGAGGTCCTCTCATGCGCCCCATCCACATCTTCCTGGTACCTCCAGACACACTACACTTACCATTGCGGTTTTCTAAAGCGCCCCGACGGCCTTCGTCGCGAGATATATTTACGTCAACTACAATCCATACCCTATAAGTCTTACTTGACGTCGTATAAATGGCCTTAGTCGGCCAACCATTTTGTTTGCCCTGGCGGCTTGATCCAATTGATTCATCCACGCACAAATGGCGCCCACAGGCAGAGTGTGACCTCAATTACGCAAGGGAAAGTAAGCAAACATCCACACCTAACTATAGAGATCAACGTTAACTCTCTGCTTCTCAGACATCCCGCGGATCAGCCTCGCACGCCAGAAGTTCAGAGCGCAATACGAAGAACAACTCTCACACATTCGGCAGGCTGTTGCCCTGCGGAACACGCATTGAGAGCAATCATTCTCCCCCCTGCTGTGCATGATTAGAATAGCGAACTGACAAATCTTTCATTTTTTCAAATGAAGAGGGAACCAGAGCCTGTTGAGCGCGCACACTTCCAGCCAGTCCGGAGGCATTCTGGGTATTTACATCCAAAGTATCGAGTAGTCTGAATTGGTTATACTGACTGTCTAACTCAAACCAGGACTGCATATGGCGACATTTCGTATGCGAAATCGTGCTCTGTATTCAAGCATCCACGTGGCGCATCTTCCGTCTATGCTCCATGGCACAAGCAAATCAAGGCCTATATTATAGCTTGCCTTCTTGACCCTGGTCACCTAACTGAATCGCAAGTTGACTCAATTGTTTTGTTTGCTCGCAGCCTTTCGCTAGTCAAGGAGCCTATTGAGCTCATCAAAAGCTAGCACTATGTGGATGATGGAGAGTTCATCGGTCATCTGCAAATTCTGGTCAAAGATTCGGCCAAGAAACTGCAGACGTCGAATGAGCTCCAAAGAGCTGTGCGGGGTGTTCGTGGCAACGTTGCGGAACGTCCAGGTAACTATTAGCAATATTTATTCCATTAGCTGTTGAGTGACAGCAGATGCCTGGGCCTTACTCAGATTGGCACTCCCGATTTTCCTGTGTGCTTTGAGAATGCATATTATTCGAAGAACTGGTGCGCTGCCTACTGTGTATCCCTTCCTCGGCCACCCATGGTTTGTAAAAGACTCCAACAGGGAAATCGCCTGGGGGGTTCTGACTACACCCAGCATCATGGATTTGCTCCGGGTAGTAAGAGGGCACGACGTGGAAGAGGAAATTTGATGCCCCCGCTATGTAATTAGTGCGACAGGAGAAGGTGCCGCCTTGCTACGTCAGAAGATGGATGATCCACTCTCCCTACGCCAGCTCATATTTCTCAATAGAAATGACAACATTTGTGCATGGTTCCTCGCTAACAAATACTGCGATTCTCTGGACCTAATGGTTCTCAAGTCAGGTCGCGAAGATGGAGAGGACCTGGACGAAACCCCCGCGCCTCCCAATGGGAGGTATCCATTTTTTGCCCGCGACGTCGGGGATGAGTCGGCTGGAGGAGAAGACTCTCTGAGGGAAATGCGGGATGAAGAGTCTGTTGACGACGAGGAATGGCTAGAGGCCGAGCCCGAGGGGGAAACTCGGGCGGCTCATGGCGCTGGGGTGATCTATGTGGACGACAGCGATCTAAGTATCTAATCCGCAGCATCATTCATCTAAGTTTATTCTTCAGATGAAAATTGAATAGCTAATTACCGATGGATCTCCAGGCACTGGGAGATCCGGGCCCCTCAACCCGCCGGTGGAATATTCCATCCCAAATCGAAGTACCGGCAAGCTCTAATCCAATAGCGACGGCGTCGGGGTTGCACGCTTCCCACCCTTCTGGGCCTTCTGAGTTGGAGAAACTTTGAGCCCTCCGCGAAATCGCCAAGGAGCACCTGTGGATGCTTGATTGGCTGGCAAACCCAGGACCTGTATCTGTGAGGCATGAAGGACACAATGGTGCCGAGGACACACCTCCTGCCACTCTATCTATGAATTGCGACGCACTTCCACTCTCGCCTCCCACAGCTCCACATGCTGGGCTCGATCTCACGACTCCGCAGAGACCAATAGAACATCCCTCTCCCCCACCTGAACACCCGCCAGCCATAATCAATGAGTCCCCGACCCAGCCACCAGCCCCAGTGACACATCCGGCACGCGGATCTCAAAACCGTAGTTCTCCGCTAGCCTCAAACAACACTCTATCTACTTCTCAGGTGCGCCATTCAGCAAGACGCAGCACCGGCAGCAAATAAAACAAGATTAACAACTTTTTTGAGTAATTTCTTTTTTCATTTTTGCCCAAACAACCTTACCGTTTACTAGATGTTGTTTTCCCTTTGGTGTCATTGAATTTCTTTTCTGCTTCTTGTTCGTAGCAGGTATCAGAAAGAATACAATTAATTATAACTGTGCACACCCTTGCATCAGCTTCTTGACCTTACATCCCCTTGAGCTAACGGCTATTATGTTTTTCCCGATTGGTCACGCCTCGCATAGTCTGGCCATAACACGGCTGGCGATGGCCAATAGAACTAGACAATGAGCGACGATGCATGACGAGAAAAGTGATATCTCGAAGTTCAAGGGTGTTGAATCAACGTCCGGTGATTAAGATCGATAAATTTAAACTGCTTTTAGCCTGGCGTGTGGCTTGCTAGAATTGGTGTGGCTAAGCGATACTCGTTGTGGCTAGTTTTTGCTTAGCTCCGGACATCGACGACGTCTCGCACATTACGAACGCCCGTATTCCGTCGCACTGGTTCATACCAGAGTCTAGCAAAACATCATCCATCAACTCGTCCGCAGTATTAACTTAATGATGAACAAGATGAAAAACCCCTTTTTGCAGCCCCATAGTCTTTTTCATTAACGAGTGATTGTATGTGATCCTAAACCCCCCCCACCCGCCCCCTAAGTCCTAGCCTATAAGACCAGACATGTGCTACTCAACAAAACAACACACTCTTCATTTTTACCACACAATATATCGCTTTTTCATATGTCCTAATTCCTATCCTATACCTTTATCAAATGTCCAGCATTCAAACATGCAGAAACAACTACAACCCAATTCATGCAGCCAACCCACCGTACGGGTAGCCAATTAGAACGGACGTAGGGGCGACCTCATACCAGTTGATAAGGCAGCCTGATCAGGAATGCAGCCCACCGAATCAGGCAGCACTCACAGGGCACATTCTGAGGCTAGGAAATCTTCCCCACCACTGATCGTAAGACGTCTTCTGGCACGACCCGCCAAGCGCCCCTGAAGGTACACTTTACACACAGTGGCGTATAACGATCACGAGGCCGATCAGGATGAGGATGGACAACAAATAACAGAAATCTTTCATCTCAGGTATGCTAGCAGCGATGAGTACCAAAACTCCCACATATCTGATCAAACCGAATTGGACACAGAGCCAGACAAAGAGGAGTATAATAATGCAGATCGCACTACATCAGTAACACGTTATCAATCACGAGGCGGCGAGAAACAATCCAATAACAGTGTATCGACTGTCCAACTTTCAACCACCTCCGGATCCCAGGAAGCCGCGATCGTCAGGCCTGCCCCTGCTGCCCAAGCAGGTATAATATGAAGTAATGCGTACACTCCACCGACCATCTCGACATCCGGTGTATCGCATTATTCGTCAATGGCGATACCCAGAGCCACAAGGTCAGCAGTCCGACACTCGAGTCCTCCGGGCGAACAGGCCATGCCGGGCCATCAGCACATATGGCCTGAGACTAACTCACGGCGCAATACACCAATGGGGGCTGAGGGAGCCATCGTAGCGCGGGCCAAGAGACTTATTCTCCTTTATACCGTTTTTGATTAACCACTACCGGGACCAGATGCATTGACCACTCAGGTGCACTGTGTTTGGCTTCAGGCGCTCAATCACATATCCGATGCAGGGAATATAGAAACATCTGAGGTAAGGGTAACATTGGTAAGTAGACATCAACCAATTTTAGAAGAATCTTTTAGATCTCTGAACTGGTACTAACCTGTCCAGATACACGAAAAACACTCGGAGGTAAGATCCCAGTTTGTCTACCACGTAAAGCATGAGATTGTCAAATTGTACAATCTCGCGGAAGACACAAAGGTAATTGCGCGCCGGGTGGACTCCCTGCTGGAAAAGGATAGATTATGTGCTTCCTGAGAGTATATGAGGTGCGTTTTTGCTGATATTAACGATGCGACCTATCCTCTTGCAACTAATCAGAGTGAACTTGACGCAGAAAATAACAAATAGATTCCTGACGCCCCCGATTCCCGAGGTCATTTGGGGAAAGTCCTTCGAGGGTAGGAGAATGCGTGGAATTATTGATCCGGCATTTCTTGGCCGCATCCACAGTACCATGATTTGCTTAACATGTGCCATAATCTGCCATGCACTGCGAGCATGGCAGACAGGAGTATATAAGCATCAGGGCGACTGCAAGCCAGAATCCGCCGCAGGTGATTCAGAACCCTGACCTTTCTCTTTCCCGAGAAGACTAACATAACGGCAATCATCTAAGATCTTTTTGTGCGCCAAAGGCAAATGTGGGCATCATGCCCCGACTCAGTTCAAACTCTGATTCTGGACAAAATTCATGGAACCATCCGTAGAAAGATGGAGCGAGAGCATGGAGTCCGACAAGATCGCGGGGAAGGCTTCACCGACGATTGGGCTACTGTGGCAGCAGAACTAAAGCCTCAAAGTTTGACCAACCTTCAGCGATGGACAGAACCAGAGAGTCAAACTCCGAATCACCTGCTTCGTGGCCCTCTGGCGGACAGCCAAAACAGTTCCCAGACGGCAGAAGCGTCATTCGATTTTGGCCCCTACGCAGCAGCTGGCCTGCTCAGATATCTAGATTCGGATCCTCTGAGTCCGGACTCTTTACCAGAGGAGACCGTGGGGCTAACGCTGGACGCCGCACTGAGCCCAACTTCATCGTATCAGCTATCTCTGAGTCTTGAGATCTTGGAACCAGAACTCGAGGAAAAGGTTCATAGTGACCCGGGAACGGAGGAGGAGGGAAATGGGGCAAGTGTATGAGAGGGTACATAGGAAATGGTGTGTTTGTAGAGTAAGATATAGTAATAATTATTTCGTATTGCTAAGAAGACAGAACCAAAATGGCAAATAGTAGAGCTCATTGCCAGCCCGTGAGGTGTGAAAGAAAATGCATTCAGGGAGACGTTGCGATATGGTCAGAAGTAGTTTATCGGGCGCCAGAACACCATACCCGAGTCAGGATATCGCAGCGCAGAGAGTCTGAACATGTCATGGGTAAGAATCAGGGGATGCGCGGTATTAGGAGTAAAATCTGCAAGAAGTCATCACGCATCTGGAGATGATGGATCAGGAAAGTGAGATCCCGATGCTCGACCACAGAGCAGAGATATCTGGCCGGGACGTTGCCAGATGAAAGAAGCCCTGACTACGGGGGAGAGAGATCCGGCGTCAGGATGCAAGAGGACCGTAAAAGATGACTTGGGAATTACGTAGGTGTGATCATGGTCGCCAGGACAACAGCCTTGAGAACAAGACGCTGTCAGGGCGCGGCGGCAGGGCAACAGACACTGTCACGACTCAGCGGCAGGGCACCAGACGGTGTCAGGATGCACAGCGCGAAGAGGTCTGTCCCCGGGTGGCGTCAGCATTCAGGGTACAAACAAACCCAAATCAGGACACAACGTCGGATCGACGTCACATCCTAATTCGCGATTGACGTTCTATGCGTCAGGTGCGTCAGACCCTCAGGATGCACAGGACACAAGCTAGCCTTTTTGCTGATGGAGGAGACTCTGTTGAGGGGTCCCTGGTGGGTGTGCCAAAATAGCATTAGCGACAGTCACGAGGCCGGGCGGAACCGAGGCGGGTGTTTATATAGCAACCGAAGGTTGACAGCCGAAAAGGGGATTGTCAGGTGCCAGCTAGGGAGGTGGGAAGATGGGAGTGGGTGTAGCTGTAACCGAGGAACAGGAGGAAGACCAAGAAGGTAGGGGAAGGAGAATGGGAGGAGGAAGGACTTCCAACCACTTTTGAGATAACAGACAAGAGCAACCGTGGGTGATCCTTTTCTGAATGCAAAACAAAGACAAGGTGCCGAAGTTACTACCCGAAGTGTTCCCCGACAGGACTACATAACCGAGACAGAAAGCTACTTCGCAAAGCCCTTGGAAAGCTCTGCGCCGACCGTGAGCGAAGACGACGGAATGACGACCATGCAAAGCCAAAGGGAGGTGCAAAGGAAGTGCGGGGTAAGGGGGGAGAACTGAACTTCATGAGCGGGAGGCAACAAGGAACAGGAACAAGAACCCGGTGGAGGAGGGGGTAGACCCCTAAGGAACAGGAGGGGTGCTAGCATCACTACCCAATGCAAGAGCCAGCAAGGGGGAGGAGAGGGCGTTGTGGTGGATCCCACGATGATATCCCTGGTGTAGAGATTTCAATCGCCAGAGGTGTAGGGGAGATGGTTCGTGAGTAACTACTGTGACCGAGTTTTCTCTTATAGAGACTCCTTACACGAACAAGTCTAACCCTGGTGCCTCATGACTCGAGTCACGCAGTCCTATGACTCATAACAAGTCATGCCCGAAATACATCAGATCACACTAATGAGTAACTGTACAACATGCCGTAAACCAATCATAATACATAAACCAAGTCATGTCCGCATAGCACAACAGCTGAGTCAAACTTGTGACTTATAATGTGAGTCACTCGAGAAAGTCATTTGATCATTATGACCCACAATTGTGCGTCACTGAAACATCAACCAATGATAACATCACGATGACATGCAAGTGCATCCTTTGGCTCCTCTACACCTCCGGCGCTTGAAATCTCAACACCACGAGAAATCATAATTACTTTCATCCACCCCCCCATCCACCCCCCTCTCTCCAGACACGCCACATTGCCTCTGTCTGGTCAAGCTCCTTCCCTCCCCTCTTCCTTTCCCATCGGATTGTGAGGCCTGGCAAGCTTGTTCCTAGTGGTTTGGTTGAGTCTACCTTCACCCCCTCTTCTCCGGGCTTGCTTAGGCAGCCCACCAGGGTCGGCAACCCCTCACCCATTCTCCGTTGGACTTTAGTCTGGGTCAATCGGTAAAGTAGTTGTCCCAGGTGGCACAGCTCTCTCGTATTGCACTATCTCCTTTGTGCTCTGCTAGTACTGTCGGACCTTTCGAAACATTGTGACCCAACTTCCGTCATCTTCGACACACTTCTCGTGTCGGTTAGCCCTCCACCCTCCCTCTCTCTGATGTTTGCATCGGCTGGTACCCTAATACCCACAGCTCTACACCCACCACCTGACCTCTGTTCCCTTCTAATGTTCTAGGAGTAGAGGAGCATGTTTAAACCCTCATTTGATCCGGGTCCTGTTTCCTGAAATAGCCAACCGGATCTTCCACCAACTGCCACGAGCCTTCCTCCCTTTGGCGGCATTCTCTCAAACTCTGTTGCTCTTCTTGACCCTTGGTTGGCAGGGCTATATGCCCCCGGGAGCTTCTCTCCTCTTTGTTTGTCCCCAACACCCATCATTCAGGAGTCCCTATTCCCTCAGTAGCTGGGCCCGGTGGGGTCTTACTATGGTTTAGTTTATACGTGGTTTGACTTGACGCAGAGGGTTTGTTTTGATTTGTTGGTTGTGTTTATGGTCGGTTGGGTATGTTTTTCTTTTAAGGTAGGCTTTCACGTGGGTTTTTTGATTTCTGGCTTTCAGGCCCACTTTCGCATTTCCTTCAGGTTTTTACCCATAGTACTGAGTGGGGGTTTCTCTGTCGGGCAGGGTCCGAGGGCTTTAGCTTGGAGATGGCGTGAGGAACAGTAGTTGCAGGTTTTGGACAATGTGGCCCACGCTTGGTTGAAAGCCTGTTATACCTGGCACTATAGGATGACCACATTGGTGCATTTGCCCTGATAGAAACAATTAATAATCAAGGTGAAAAAAGATGAAAAAAAAACCAAAAAGAAATTATGGGCAAGTGTGAGCCATGTGAGAACTATGAGTCAACTGACTGCATCGCGTGAAACATACACATACCTTATGACTAATAACCATTAGACATATGAAATCTGTCTTGCTTAGTCATGATTTGTGACACTGGTCTTCCATGCTTTACCTTCTGCCATGCGGATACTGTAATAGCTATTCTTTTTGATCTAATTTAGTGAAGATAGTGGCTTTACCGAGCCTGCTCCTAAGCTCGCTCATCAAGGGCAATGGATACTTATTCTTGATAGTAATCTTGTTTAACCCTAGGTAATCAACACATAACAAAAGCGTTCAATCAGGCTTCGGCACAAATAATAGAGAGGCACCTATTGGCAAGAAAGATCTTCTAATCTTTCCATTGTTTTCTATTTCCCTAATATAATCTCATAGTGCGTCTAATTTCTTCTTAGACAAGGTCTAGATAGACCAATCTAGTAACTTGGCATCTAGAATCAAGTTATTACAATTGTTGTATTTGCTATGCTCAGGCAAATGATCGATATTCTCCTGACTGAATATATATGCATCGGCTTTATATTCATGGAGAAGCTTGATCTTCATGTCCTCGCCATCTTCATCACTTTAAAGGCGTATACCCTTGACACAGATATTATCTAGGACCTGGGCTAAGCATTCTTCTTTGATAATGAACTCTAAGTGCCTTTCTTTTCTTAGGCAGTAGGCTTTAGAATATGCTGAGCGCCACTTAAGACTGCCCTTTATTCAGTTGATATCTAGGTTGTAGTCTTTTAACTACGACATTACAGGTAACCATTCACCTTGCCTGCCGGCATATCTGCAACTTCAAATCGCATTTCATTCATATTGTCTCCTATGTACATATCTACAATAGAAGAATACGGGAGACCAGAGCCGGGAATGTGATTTCCACTGGCATCTAAAATTGGTGTCAGATCCTTCTGATATACACAAGGTACCTGGGCATTCATAACCCAATTACTGCTTAATACAGCCCCACTAGCGCTACTGTCTAATAATAAGATGGCTTTACCACTTAGCCTCTGTTGATTGTAGCTCCATTACACTCTCACTCTCACATGAATACATCTTGTATCTGGCAGTGGGCCTGCAAGCCTCAACCGCTTATTGGGTTTGTTGTCCCTAAGCATTGTGGTTAGTAATTTTCAGAAGAATTTGGTATGGTTTTACTATAGCTACTCAATATCTCTTGCCTTTCGACACAAGAGCAGCTACAACGGGTCGTGAATAAGTTATATCACTTAATAAATTTTACCGGGTTTCAATAGCTTGGCTGGTTACTATTACTCAAGCATGATTTCAGGTATTCAACCCTCCTCAGGTACACTTGCAAAATAACTGCAATTGCTAAGTCAAGTCCAGCCTGACGAAATCAACACAAAACCCAACCAAATTCCATCCAAAATTTCACCCAGTATGAGATAAGCAAATAACACTTTCGCAAAATTACATAAGAAAAATAAAACAAAAGAATAAAACAAAGTACTGCAACCATTCCCAATGTAAGAAAAGAAACCCAACCGATCTCACTATCCCTATAGCCAGAGTTTAGTTTCAATTTGTAGAACCTCTGGCGGGGAATATTGCTTCTTCATTTGCCTTATCTATCCCATCAGTCCTTCAATGCGATTGAGTAGAGTTAGCTTTTACATTTCTATCACCTCTTGGGATACATCTTACCTAGCCGTCCATGTCAGTATCAATCAGCAAGATGTCCAAACCTTGAGGTTGTGTTCCGCAGACCTCAGCTACAACTTGCTTAACAGCGGATTTAGGAGCAGCGTCAATGCATTGCGATTTGAGGACTTGCGTTGCTTCATGTCCATCTTCACTGGTCCCTTCCTTTCAATGAATTTGAGAGGATGCAACAACTGGGGCAGCCCCAGGACACTTTGCCTAATAGCGACCTGCTTGTCCACATTGAGAGCATTGGTTCAACCGTTTGCGTTTGTCAATCAAAGTATAAGGAATCTCACTATGCCTCTTTGTATACTCTGTTTCCTGAGACCAGGAAGACTCAGACGCATGGTGGCGGGGTTTCTGTTGGCGTGACCTTGAGGCTTTCCTTTCCTTTCGCTGTCTCTTAGTCGAAAATTGCCTGTCGTCTCTCCTTTCTGCCTTGGAATATTCTTTGTCCATTGTAACAGTAGGATTAAACAAAGCAATGTCTTCCAGCTGATGACCAGTTTGGCGGACAAGATTGCTATGTTCAACATAATCATCGGGAAGAGGAGTTTTGAAAACCTATGCATTGCGAAGGTCTATAGTTATACCTACATGGGCTTTGTCTTTGACACAATTACCGCTATATCCCAACTCTAAAGCCAGTCTCATCAGCTTATGACAATACTGCTCAATCTTACCGGACTTGATAATCAAATCATTCCACTCCCAAAGAGCGCTATCACAATGATGGTGTCCACCAAAACTTGACAACAGCCATTGCCGAAAAACTTCGCAAGTGCGAAGGACAATTTTCTGATTAAAGGGAATACCTTGATGAAGGGCACCCTCTTCACGAATGTTAAGGTGTATGGTCTGGGACCACTTTTTGGGCGGGACCTTGAAGAAGGCAAATTACCAAACTGACTTTATCCTGGTCCTCTCAGAGGGATTCCCTAAAATAGTCGAATTGGATTTAGCAATCCTGAATGAAGTGTTGAGTATCGGTAGTGTCACCCTTGAACTGATTGACACCTAATTTCTCAGATTTCTTTGCTCGATTGGATGACTTCTTACATTTGTATTGTTTCCGAAGCTAGTCAGCCAGCTTATAATACCGCCTATCCTAGTTTTCCTTCCTCGGCTTGTTCCAGTTAGAGTTACATCTTAGGAGGAATTTCCAAGTATCAGGGGGGCAGGAGTCTAAATCGCCATTTGATGAGGAATTGGAATCACCCAGGTCTCCACCACCTCCAGCGTTTCCAGTACGGTGAGGAAGAGTTCCTCCACTGCCACCAGTGTTGCGGCTGCGGCCTCCTCTAGGGGAATTCTACCCACTAATACCATCCTCACCTGCCACCTTTGCGTCCATTCTCTCAGGTAATGTGTTAGGCTGTCAGGAGGAGGTTGTTGGCTAACAGCACGAGTGTTAACCCAATAGTCCCTTAAAGAATCTGGGCAGGCACTATGCCTAGTGTACCTCATACGCTCCCTGTACCCACATCCGTTCTGTTTGGACTTTATTCGAGGAGTGTCTTTCAAAGCTCTCAACCAATTCTTTATTGGCTCAAAGTCACAGTTGAGATATGGAAACATCTGTGCATACCGAATGTCGCTGCCTTCAGCTAAAACAATACATTCCAAGCAACAAACCTCTGTAGGCGCTGGTGCCCGTGACATTGAGGCAAAACTGGGATATCCAACACTACACGCAGGTTTCGCTGGAGCGGGTGGTCCAACTGCCGAAGCAATGACACCTGGGATTTAAAGAGTCAGAGGTAGAGCGGTGTGCCCTGATAACACCAAGGGGTGTTCAGGTTCGATACATATCACCGGAGTACTTTGTTCTACTGCCAGAAGAGCAGGTATGGTGGATAATGGTAGTGACATCAGCAAAAAAACGATTTACGTCCGGCGGACGCGACCCGCGTCCGGACGGATTGCGTCCGCCCTATGCGTCCCGTGCGCCCTGACCGTCCGCCGGATGTTTTTTCTCATCCCATGCGCCTGGT
>Ga0307509_10004595_pt1 | contig 19790 bp, 25 predicted proteins | sample 10_EM_MG_FD_202245 | JGI IMG/M metagenome (GOLD analysis project Ga0307509, IMG submission 202245) | Populus trichocarpa ectomycorrhiza microbial communities from riparian zone in the Pacific Northwest, United States - 10_EM | ecosystem: Host-associated > Plants > Roots > Unclassified | place...
GACCCACGTCGTTCTCGAATCGTGCATCCGCTGCAAGTACACCGATTGTGTGGATGTGTGCCCGGTCGACTGCTTCCGCGAAGGCCCGAACTTCCTCACCATCGATCCGGACGAGTGCATCGATTGCGCTGTCTGCATCCCCGAGTGCCCGGTCAACGCCATCGTGCCCGAGGAAGACGTGCCCGGCGACCAGCAGCACATGATCGCGCTCAACGCCGAGCTCGCGAAGGGCTGGCCCAGCATCACCAAGCGCAAGGCGCCGCAGCCCGATGCCGACGAATGGAAAGACAAGACCGGCAAGCTCGGCGAGCTGATCAAGTAGAAAGAACTGTGCCGTGACCAGCACCGACGCGCTCGTGATCGGCGCCGGCCCGGTCGGCCTGTTCCAGGTGTTCGAGCTCGGCTTGCTCGGCATCCATGCGCATGTGATCGACGCGCTGCCCGAGCCCGGCGGCCAGTGCATCGAGCTCTACGCCGACAAGCCGATCTACGACATCCCCGCGACGAAGGTGTGCACCGGGCGCGAGCTGATCGCGCGGCTGCTGGCGCAAATCGAGCCGTTCAAGGCGGTCTTTCATCTCGACCAGCAAGTGAACGCCGTCGAGCGCCAAGACGACGGCCGCTTTCGTGTCGAGACCTCGCGCGGCACGCAGCTGCTCGCGAAGACCATCGTCATCGCCGGCGGTGTCGGCTCGTTCCAGCCGCGGCGGCTGAAGATCGACGGCATTCAGGCCTTCGAAGGCACGCAGCTGTTCTATCGCGTGCCCGATGCCGGCTTGTCGTTCGCTCGCCAACGCGTCGTCGTGATCGGCGATGACGATGCGGCGCTCGAAAGCGCCGCCAGCCTCGCACAGCAGCAAGACACCCACGTCACGCTGATGCATCGACGCGATGAGTTCAAGGCCGCGCCGGCCGCTATCGAGCGCGTGCGGCAACTGCGCGCGGCGGGGCGTCTGCACTTCATCGCTGCGCAGCCCACCGGCATCCAGCAGGCCAACGACGGCCGCCTGGCCGCCTTGCAGGTCGCCGCGTCCGATGGCAGCAGTGTCTCGCTACCGCTCGATGCCCTGCTCGTGCTCACCGGCCTGAGCCCCAAGCTCGGCCCGATCGCCGATTGGGGCCTGGCGCTCGAGCGCAAGCAGCTGGTCGTCGACACGGCGAGCTTCCAGACCAGCACGCCGGGGATCTTCGCGGTCGGCGACGTCAACACCTATCCGGGCAAGAAGAAGCTGATCCTGTGCGGCTTTCACGAAGCCGCACTCGCCGCCTTCGGCGCTGCCGCGCATGTGTTTCCGGATCGGCCGGTGCACCTAGAGTACACGACCACCAGCCCGCGCCTGCACCGCGCGCTGGGTGTTGCGGCCGACTGAATCCGGCTGATCGACTGAGTCATAATCTGCCTCGCTGTGCGGCATGCGCGCGCAGCATTCGCTAGGGGTGTTGAACCTCGCCAGGCTTGATGAAAGCCGCGCGGGGTTCGACTGAGAAAGTCCCTTTGAACCTGATTGAGGTAATCCTCGCGCAGGGAAGCACGGCCAACAACCGCGGTCCTCGCGGCGCAGTTGGCCCGCCGACCTGCCGTCGTTTCACGGAACCACGATGGCACGCTATTCATCCCCACGCCCCACCGGCTTCAAGCGCTCTTCGATCGCCGCCGCCGCAGGTCTGCTGGCGACCGCACACGCCTTGGGGCAAACCGCGGCTGCTACGCCATCCACGCAGTTGGATGCGGTCACCGTCACCGGCCGCGCGGTGCCTGCCGCCACGGTGAGCGGCTGGGGCGACATCCCGTTGTCGAAGACACCGCTGCAAGCGAGCGTGTTCACGTCGGAGCAGCTGCGCGACGTCGGCGCGCAGCGCCTGTCCGATCTCGTCGGCATCGACCCGGCCGTCAGCGATGCCTACAACGCCGAAGGCTACTGGGACTTCCTGACCGTGCGCGGCTATGTGCTCGACAACCGTTTCAACTTTCGCCGCGACGGCCTGCCGATCAACGCCGAGACCTCGGTCCCGCTCGACAACAAATCGCGTGTCGAGATCCTCAAGGGCACCAGCGGCATGCAGGCCGGCACCAGCGCGCCCGGCGGGTTGGTGAACTTCGTCGTCAAGCGGCCGCTCGACGCACCGCTGCGCTCGGCGAGCCTGGAGTGGCGCCAACCCGGCACGGTGACGGGCGCACTCGACATCAGCCAGCGCTTCGGTGCAGACCAGGCCTTCGGCGTGCGCGTCAACGCCGCGGCCGCGCACCTCGATCCGATGGTGCGCAGCAGCGAAGGCCATCGCCATCTGCTCGCGCTCGCGGCCGACTGGCGCGTGTCCAGCGATACCTCGCTCGAGGCCGAGATCGAGACCAGCCACCGCTCGCAGCCGAGCCAGCCCGGCTTCAGCATGCTCGGCGACACGGTGCCGCAGCCGGGTGACCCGCGCATCAGCCTGAACAACCAACCGTGGTCGCAGCCGGTGGTGTTCGATGCGACCACCGCGTCGCTGCGCTGGCAGCAGAAGCTGGGCGCCGATTGGAAGTTCGTCGCGCACGCGGCGACGCAGCGGCTGCGCACCGATGATCGGCTGGCGTTCCCGTTCGGGTGCTCGAAGGACGGTAACTACGACCGCTACTGTTCGGACGGCACCTATGACCTGTACGACTACCGCAGCGAGAACGAGCGCCGCCGCACCGACGCGATCGATCTCTCGCTGCAGGGCAAGCTGCACACCGGCGCGATCGACCATACGCTGACCGTCGGCGCGCTGCAAAGCCGCGTGCACAATCGATTTCAGGGGCAGGCCTACAACCTCGTCGGCACCGGCAACATCGACGGCACGCTGATCACGTCACCCGATCCGACGCTCGCCTACACCAACACGAACCGTGACGAGCGCTCGACCGAGCTCTACCTGCGCGACGCCGTCGCGCTGACCGAGCGCCTGACCGCGTGGCTCGGCCTGCGTCGCACGCGGCTGCAGCGCGAGAGCGTACAGACCGATGGGTCGAGCCCGACCGACTATGCGCAATCGTTCACCACGCCATCGATCGCACTGAGCTACGGGTTCGCGCGCGATCAACTGGTCTATGCCAGTTGGGGGCGCGGCGTTGAATCGAACGTGGTCCCCAACCTGCCCCGCTATACCAACCCCGGCGAGGTCTTCACGACGAAGAGCCGGCAGGCCGAGGTCGGCCTGAAGGGGGCGATCGACGCCTTCGAGTGGAACCTGGCGTGGTTCGACATCCAGCGCCCAAGAACCCAGGATTTCTGCGACGCCGATGGCAGCTGTACCACGCGACTCGATGGAACGGCGCACCACCGCGGCATCGAGGCGGGTGCCACCTGGCGACAGGGTCCGTGGGTGCTGGGCGGCGGTGTGCAATGGCTGCACGCACGCGTCGAGAACAGCCAGGACCCGACCGTCGACGGTAAGCAGCCGACCAATGTCCCCGCCCGCACACTCAAGCTGCAAGCCGCCTACGACGTGGCCACCGTGCCCGGGCTAAACCTGCAAGGCAAACTGCAACACGAAAGCAGCCGCATGGTGCTGCCGGACAACAGCGCGAGCATCCCCGCGTACACCGTCGTCGATGCAGCGCTGCGCTACGAGACCAAGATCGCCAACGCACGGTGGGCGTGGCGCGCCGGCATCGACAACCTGTTCGACAAACGCGCCTGGCGCGAATCGCCCTATCAGTTCAGCCACGTGTACCTTTATCCGCTCGCGCCACGCACATTTCGCCTGTCGGTTCAGGTCGATATTTAGGACGGCCCGAAAAGCTGTCTATAATTGAAGGCTGTTCCTCGATAGCTCAGTTGGTAGAGCGCCGGACTGTTAATCCGTAGGTCCCTGGTTCGAGCCCAGGTCGGGGAGCCAAAGTCTTGATGTGACGGGCCTTGTAGGGCTTCGCGTGTAGTCCGCCGGTAACGGCGGTGTCTATCCAACGTGGAGCATCAACATGGCAAAAGGTATTTCGTCCGCCGGTGGCGGTTCAGCGTCTTGCAGCACTGAACAAACCGGCCTGAACGCCACCCCCCGGGGTGGCTTTCGTGTTTCTGCGACCGCTGTCGCGGCCGCAAAGACCGTTGTCAAGCGCGACGACGCCCTCCCCTTCATGTCGGAGACGTACTCCCCGCGTGGGCGCTTGCTGGCCTGGTCGTACTTCGACGTTCCAAACGAAGGCTACGCCGAAGGATGGGTCACCGGCGTGCGAACCGCCAGCCTGCTGTTGAGGGCACTAGAACGCGAACCGTCATCCATCCGACTCAAGCACATATTGAGAGAAGCGATCAAGGAGGCGTCAGCGATTTGTTCGGAGTCGAAAATCGAGCGCCGCCCTGACCGAAGAGGAGCGGCAACCGCGTTTCTGGTCATCGTTCAGGACATCGTCGCAGCGGGCGCAGGCGGCACTGCGCGGTACTTGGCAAGTCGGCTCGCGGAGGCCCAGCGGTCAGCCGACATCTGGAGAAACCTAGAGGAACAGGGCCGCTCGGACTTCGTCAATCGCATGCGGGCTGCAAAGACGGCGAAGGCTGCAACGGAGGTCGCCAATGCGTGACCCCCGCACCCCAGTGTCCCGCGCCTTTGCGTTCGCGCTTGCCGCACTGCTCACCGCCTGCGGTGGCAGCGACGACATCGACCAACAACCGCAACAGGACCCGCCGCCGATCTTCAGCCCGCCCTCCTGCCCGACTACAGGGGTGTGCCGATGAGCGCCGAACTCCCCACCCTACCCCAACGTGCAGGCGACTTGTCGATCCCTGACCTGATCGACATCTACATGCGCCACTACGCTGGCCGCGACCCGACTCGCCTTCAGCGCCTGAGCTGGTGGTCGACCCGACTGAGCGGGAGGACGTTGCAAGACCTCAGTGACGACGACGTGCACGCGGCGCTGGAGGATCTGGCGCAGCAGCACTCGCGCTACTTCGCCGGCAAGGACGCGGATAACAAGCCGATCTACAAGGCCAAGCGGAAGCCGCTCGCGCCGGCCACCATCAACCGCTACGGCGCAAGCCTGGCCGCAGTCGTCACCTGGGCCATCAAGCGCCGGGTGGCGCCGCGCGGCTATGTGCATCCGTGTCGCAGCGTCGAGCGACGCGCCGAGAACAACGAAAAGACTCGTTTCCTGTCGGACGCCGAGCGCGAGGCACTTCTCGCCGCATGCAAGGCCTCTTCCTGGCCGCGCTTGTATGTGCTCGTCCTGATGGCGCTCACGACGGGCGCGCGCAAAGGCGAGCTGGTCGGATTGCGATGGGGCGACGTGGACTTCGATCGCTCGATCGCACACGTCGGCCGGACCAAGAACGGCGACCCACGCGTACTGCCTCTTGTGCCGGCGGTAGCCGACGAGCTCCGACGTTTTGAAGGGGCACGTGGCGCGCTGGTGTTCCCGTCTCTGCGCAATCCTGATCTGCCCTTCGGATTCGAGCCGCGCTGGCACATCGCGCTGAAGGCAGCCGGGATTCGGCATTTCACGTTCCACGCGCTGCGGCACTCGTGCGCATCGATGCTGGCGCAGAACGGAGCGACGTTGCTCGAGATCGCCGACGTGCTCGGGCACAGGCAGTTGCAGGTGACCAAGCGCTACAGCCACCTTGCAACGGGGCACAAGGCCGCGCTCGTCAACCGCGTGCTCGGAGGGATCAAGTGATGTCGAGACCTGACCGAGTAAGAGCGGGCGCAGTAGCCTTTCGAGGCCTCGTGCAGCGGATCTGCCACAAGGCAGATGCGGACCTTGAAGACTCGCTTGATGACGATGACTGCCCGGACCTGATGGACTACCGCGCCATGGCGAACATGATCGCCGATAGCCTCACGGCCAACTTCGTCTCCAGTGACGCCGACCATCGCGAGGGCTTTCTGCGCGCGCTTAGCGACACGCTCCTGTTCGCATGGGACGGGTCGGCGCCTGGCGACGACTGGGATCCGATAGGGAGAACTGAGGCGGCGTTCGCGGCTCCCGAGGCGGTGTTCGCTGCGCTAGACGCGGCTCGGCGATCGGCCAAGCACGGCGCCGCGAGGAAGCATCGTTAGCATTGCACTGACCACGCCTAGGCTGATCCCCGAAAAGCCGCTTCCCTGGCGGCCCGGCGTGGTTCTACTTTCAGGGTGCGCGAGGGGCGCATGCAAGACGAGAAATCTGAGAAGGCTTCAATGAAGCCGATCGGCGCGAAGCCCGAGCCCTGGCGGCCGAATCCTCGCGGCGTGGTCGCGCACAACCAGGTCCGAGCTGATGAGTTGTACCGCGAGAACGCTATCCGAGACCGTGACCTGATTCGCGCGCTCGCCGATAAGCTCTCGAAGCTAGAACCTCTCACCGAATCGGAAGCACCGTTCGCAGCACGCGTGCTTCGCCATGTTGCTGACCAAATGTCAATGACAGCGCCGGGCAAGAGGGGGCACCAGACGGAGCTCGACAGGACGGCGCTTGCCCATTCGTATGCGCACAAGGTAGTGACGCTCGGAATGAGTAACGCAGCTGCGCGCGATGAACTCGCCACGGTCGCCGGAGTTTCGCTGCAGGCCATCAATGAGGGCCTGAAGGCCGCGGGCGACGAAATGTGCCGCCTCTACCGCGAAGCCGGCACGACGAAGGAAGCCTTCGACAAAGCACTCCTTGACTCGCAATCCAAAAGCTAATCACTCAATTGCTTGCTATCTGAGAACTCCGGCAATCACGACATTACTCCTGCCAGCGCATCTCCGCGCTGGACACGCGGCCCTGCAAGGCCCGTCACATCAGGAGTTGTCTCATGGTCACCGTCAACCTCTCGGAGTCGCCGCTCGCGGATCTCCAAACGCTCGAGCAATACCAGGGCGAGCGCCCGCACGTCTTTCCAAGCATTGAATCGGGGCGCTGGTTCGTCAGGACCCACCGCGAGGCGCTCGCGGTGGGAGGCGCCCTCCTCGTCATCGCTGGCCGCCAGAAGATCCGTCCGAAGTTGATGGATGAATACGTGGTGACGGCCGGCCGCGAGGCCGCGGTGCGCGGCAAGGTTGCCGCGTGAACGAGTCACCCCAAACAAGTGATGAAGTCCTGGCCGCTGGCACGGCTCAGGACTCCGGGGGACAAGTTCAATCAGACAGCGCGATTGTCCACGACCACGCCGACGATCGCAAGCAGCTTGAGACGTTCAAAGCGATTCTTGCCCTGCACGGCGTCGCGCTCTTTGAGTTGGCCGACGACACCTTCCTCGCTACGAAGTGGAACCTGACTCGCCCCTTGCGTGACCTGCATGCGGTCGCATCGTTCGTTCGTCAGATCGGCGGTGCGATGTGAGCGCCGATCACAAGCAACTTGAGGCCGCCTTCGGGCTTGAGCGCAGGCCCACATGGCCCCAAACGCTCGAGGAAGCGCTGCGGCGCCCGATGTATGCGGCGCTGCTGCGAGCGCGTGCCGCGCGCCTAGCGAAGGCAGCGCGTGCCATCAGGAGCCCGGTCTTCGACTTCAAGAAGGCTGCCGCGGGGGACCGCGATGACTGAGGCTATCGCCGACGAGCGCATGAGGGACGCCGAATGAGCGTGCGCTGCATCACTCAGGTACTGGACCTATCGCAGCACGCTGGCACCGAGCTCCTGATGCTCGTGGTCCTGGCCGACTACAGCGACGATGACGGCAACAGCTATCCCGCGGTCGCATCGCTGGCGCGGAAGTGCCGCATGAGTCCGCGCAATGCGAACTACATCCTGAATGCGCTCCAGGCCAGCGGCGAACTGCGCGTGCTGAAGAACGAAGGCCCGAAAGGTACGAACCGATACCGGGTCATGCTGAAGGCGCTGGGCGACCTGCAGCCCCTGAAGGCTACTGCACCCCTGAAGCGGGCTGCACCCCTGAAGGCTACTGCACCCACCCCTGAAGCCGGCTTCTCAAAACCCCTGAAGCCCACTTCAGACGAACCGTCATTGAACCGTCAAGAAGAGAAGAAGAGAACGCGCGTCAAAGCCGCGCTCACTTCGCTGCCTGATGATTTCGAGATCTCAGAGCGAGTTCGGCAATGGGCAACGACGAAAGGGTTCGCCGACTTCCTTGACCCCCACCTTGAGCATTTCGTCGGCAGCGTGAAGGCATCTGGCAAGCGATACGCCGATTGGGACGAGGCGCTCATGAACTACGTCCGCAATGACTGGGGTGACGTACGCAAGCGCGCCTTGGCGGCCAACGGCGGCGGCCGTTCGCACTTGAACGCCGACGAGCAGTTCCGAGGTGCGATATGAGTTCGCCTGATCTGCGCTGGTCGCAGGATGCCGAGCAGTCGATCCTTGGTGGCGCCATGCTGAGCAGCGACGCGCTCGACCGCCTAGAGCAACCACTGCATCCGGAACATTTCTATGTCGAGGCGCACCGCTGGATCTGGGCGGCAATGCTGGACCTGCATTCCCGCCGGCAGCCGATCGATGTGATCACGGTTCATGCGCAACTACAGCAACGCGGCCAAGCGGAGAAAGTCGGCGGCCTTCTGTACCTGAACGAGCTCGCGGCGAGCGTGCCCAGCGCGGCCAACATCAGGACGTATGCGACGATCGTCGTCGACCGCGCCCTGCGCCGCAAGATCATCGAGACTGCCGATATCGTCCAGGCAATCGCGCTCGAGGTCGGCGATGCTGCCGAGAAGCTTGACCAGGTCGCGTCGATGTTCGCGGCCATACAGCGACCCGGTGCGCGCTCTGAAGCGGTCAGCCTTGGCGAACTCCTACTAGAGCGCTCGGCCCACTGGGAGGCTCTGGAGAGCGGGAAAGCCCTGGCCGGCATGCCTACCCATCTGCCAACGCTGGATCGCGCGCTGGGCGGCGGTCTCAAGCCCGGGAAGGTCATCGTCCTTGGTGCACGGCCGTCAGTTGGCAAGACTAGTCTTGCGTTGCAGCTGCTGTTGAATTTGGCCGCTGATGGCCACCCCGTGCTGCTGCTCTCGCAGGAAATGCAGAACGGTGACATCACGGATCGTGCCGCCGCGAACCTCGGGCGCGTGAGCCTCGAGGCGCTGACAACTGGCAGGTTCGAACGCGACGATTGGAGCCGCGCTGCAGAAGCCACCGAGGCCGGTCGCACGCTTCCGGTATACGTCGACGACCAAGCTGCAATGACGCTGCTTGACATGCGCTCGAAGGCGCGCCGCGCGCAACAGCGGTACGGCATCAAGGTGCTGGCCGTCGACTATCTGCAGCTCTGCTCGGCGACCGGCAAACAGGACAGTCGACACCATCAAATCGAGCAAATCAGCCGCGGTCTCAAGCAGCTGGCCAAAGAGCTCGGCATCTGCATTCTGCTGCTGAGCCAGATCAGCCGGCAGAGCACGCAGCGCGCTGAGGGCGAGCCGACGCTCGCCGATCTGAAGGAATCGGGCGCGATCGAAGAGGATGCCGACGTGGTGGTCGCTCTGCACCCACGAGGGCCACAGCCGGATGGCTCACTGCTCGTCGCCGCACTGCTCTTGAAGAATCGCCAAGGGCGGCGGGGGCGCATCGCGCTCTCGTTTGCGGGCTCGACACAGCGATGGGTCGAGTCGACCGCTGATGTTTCGCGAGGCGCCACATGAGCGCTGATCGCTTCGGCGACATGGTCCGAACCCTGTTGGGCGAGCCCGCATGGATGCCGCCGCCGCTCCCTGGGCATGCGCATGGTGCCGCGGATTCGCAGGGCGACCCCGGCCTCGCGGCTTTCCAGATTTGCGAGCAGCACGCAATGACCTGGCGCGCGCTGGCCAATGAATCAGTTCCAACACCGCGCCGATCTGGCGCTTAAAGAAAGGCAAAGCAAATGTCAAACACAGTCGGCACCTCAATCAAATTGACCGACGCCGCCGGCCTGATCGGCGGCCCTGCTTCCGCGGTTGGGCTGGTCTTGAAATCCGCCCTGGTCGGCTCGCCAGTGGGGCCGTGGGTCATCAGCGGCGGCTCAAACGGATATCAAGCGGCGCCAGGCAATGCCTCGAGCGGCGGCGGCCAGCTTTGGTACGTGCTGAGCAACGCTGCAGCCGACTCCGGCAAGGCGATCGCATTTTTCGAACCGCGCTGATCGGCGCACTAACTCACCTCAAAGGACCAAACCATCATGTCCGCATTTGACAACCTTCTCTCCGAACTCAAAACCAAGCTCTCGCCGAAGGCTCGCGACGAGCTCGACCGCATCGCACGACTGCCTGAAGCTGAAGCCATCTTCAGCGGCAATGCTGAAGAGACGCGCCGCGAGCGCATCGCGTGCCGCGCGGTCATCGCCTCGCTGCCTGCCAAGTACAACGCGATGGAAGGGGCTGCCGGACGGGAGTGCGAGGTTGCCGCCGCGAACGTCGACACCGCAGAGGCCGCGCTTCGCGAAGCCAAGGATGCACTTCAAGGTGCTCGACGCGCGGGCGAAGCCGTGCGGCTGGGTCGACTCAACGAGTTGACGGGGGCCGAGCGCACGCTGCGCGAAACCGCGGACGCGCGCTTTGCCGAGTTCGATTCAGCGCTCGCCGACCTCGACGAAATGGTGCGACACGCAACCGCGTGGGGAATCATTCCGACCGGTAGTCGGTTTCTCGGTACTCGCGCGATGGAATGCTGGACCAACGCGGAGACCATCCAGGCGGTGCGCGATGCGATCAAGTCGACAAGGGCCAGCGCATCCGAAGCACAGATGCGGATCCACGAAAAGCTCGAAGTCACCGAGCTGCTCAACACATGGCTGCGCGCCCTAGAGCCGATGCTCGAGCCGCTGAATCTGAACCTGCTCGGTCTGGACGAGTTCGGCAATCTGACCCGCGACAAGTCGCGTCGCCGTAACGATGTCGTCAACGAAGCGATTCGCGCAGGCGGCGGCAAAGTCGAATCAACCGCGTCCGCACCGGCCGCTGCCGTATCAAAGGTCCACACCGGTACGCCCAAAGTCCGCGCGATGAAGGCGCAACTCGACAGCCTGACGCGCTGAAGGAGACGATGATGAACCAACGATTTCTGCACTATTGCCTGAGCTCGCCCTGGGCGATGGAACCCGGCGCCATGTCGCTGTTCGCGACGATGCTGGCGCGAGGCTATGCAAAGCATGAAGGCGCGATGCCCTTCGGCGCCGAGACCGCGTCGACCAGGCCAGTCGCGCGGACGCCGAGCGGTCGCCAGCAAGGCGGCATCGCAATGATTCGCGTGTATGGCCCTATCGTTCAACGCGCGAGCCAGCTCGGCCCATGCGATGGCGGCATTGGTGCCGAGGACATCGGTGCCGCGCTGACTGCCGCGATGAACGACGAGACGATCTCTCAGGTCATTCTCGACGTGGACTCGCCGGGCGGCAGCGTGTTCGGCATCAGCGAACTGGCCGACCAGATCCGCGCGGCACGCGCTCAGAAGCCGATCATCGGCGTCGCCAATAGCCTGGCCGCGAGCGCCGCCTACTGGCTGCTGTCGCAGTGCAGCGAGGCCTACTGCACGCCATCCGGCCAGGTCGGCAGCATTGGCGTCTACGGTGCGCACGAGGACATCAGCCGCGCGCTCGAGGAAGCAGGCGTTTCGATGACTCTGGTCAGCGCCGGGCGATTTAAGGTCGAAGGCAATCCGTTCGAACCGCTCGGCGACGAGGCCAGGGCAAACATGCAAAGCGACATCGACGGCTACTACCGCGACTTCACTCGGGCAGTAGCGCAAGGGCGTGGAGTTCCTGAAGCGGCAGTGCGCGGTCGCATGGGCGAAGGTCGAACCCTGCGAGGCGACGCCGCGAAGGCCGCGGGGATGATCGATGGCGTCATGACATTTCAACAGGTCGTGCGACAGATGCAGGCTCGCGGGGCGAAGGGTGCAGGAAAGCCGAGGGCCTCACAACCGGGCTCCAGCTACTCATCGGCGAGCCATCGCAGCAACCAACTCGCGTTGCTCGAGGCGACGATGTCATTGCCGAAGAGCCCGACGCCGCGACTCAATCGCGCGCGTCGCGAACTCCAACTGATCGGAGACGGAGCATGACCCTGTTAAACATACTCATCGAGCCCCAGCGGGCGCGCGTGGTCGTGGACAGCCTGACGCACGATGGGCACCGTCGACTGCTCAAGCGCCACGACGGCACGCCCCTGACCGCAACGAAGCTGATCGCGTTATCCAATCTCGGCACGCTGCTCGCGGTGTCCGGCCGGCTTGTACTCCTGCCAGAGTTGCACTGCCGGATCCAGTCGGTCTGCCCCAGGGACTTTGATGATCTGCTGTTGCACATGCCCGATCTGCTGGCCCATCTCGGGCGAACGCTATCTACGGAGCGGGGCACGCCCTATCGCGGCGACGTGATCCACCTCGTGGGCTATTCCGGCCAATCCCGCAGGATGCTGGCCGTGACGTTCGAAACCGTCAATGGCTTCGTGACCTTTGAGACCTCGCGCGTTGATGACGGTCCGCTAAAGGGAATTCTGCAGCCACCCGTGGAGCGCCTCGGGAAGTTCCCCGAGAGCGACGCGCAGCTTCTGAACCTTGCACGCGATCAGATCGCACAAGCTGAAGAGAAATTCTTCGGCGGCCCGCTGTTCGTCGCCGAGGTGTCCAGAGACGGGGTCGACATCCGTCGCGTTGGAGATCTTGGTGTGCCCGAGGGTCCATCCGCTGAGGTCGCCCAGGCGGTCCATGGGACCGTCGTGCAGCGCATGCTATCCACTTGGACCGCTGCAACCGACCCCGGCATCCTGGACCCGAACGGTGGCATCGAGATTCGCTATGGCCTGAGCACGCTGCCAGATTCGCAGTGGACGAGCATATTTGTCGATGGGCACGTCACGCAGGCCTATCTGCCCAATGTGCAGTTCGACAAGATCTATCTGGTCAAGGCGCGAGGGTTCAATGCGCTGGCCACGGGCAATTGGAGTGCGCCGGTGCTTCATAAGGTGGTCGGGAAAAGCATCGCTGTTGATACCGGCGGTATTGTTCCAAACGCGGCAACCACGATCTATTTCACCAACCCAGCGACGACTTACGACATCAGTACGGCCGGGTCTACCAATCCACTCGGGCCACTATCAGTACCACTCGATGGCTCTGAGGCCGGCGTGATCGTGACCTGCGAAGTGACGTTCAAGTATGTGACATCTACATCTGGCGGGCGATCAATGGACGGCGCTGTCGCTGTCTACTTGGACGGCGCAGACTACGGCACGCGCTCAGTCCTCATCGACACCGATGTGACAACGACAGTCTTGAGCATCTCGCGCACAGAGACTGTGTCCTATCACTTCACCGGTCTGAGCGCCGGCACCCACACCTTCGGGCTCGACTTCATCCTCAACAGCCAGGCTGGCTTCGGATTGATCAGCGACATGGTGCGGGAGGTCAAGGTGCGCGTGGAGCGAATCAAAAGATGAATCGCAACGCAATAGAACGAGCCAGGACGCATCCGAGCAGTGCAACGCCACAGCGGCTACTCGGCGCGGATCGATCGCCCCGTGCGCAGGCGACCAGGCCGGCGGGCCGGCACGTCGACACCCCACGGGGCGGGTCGATTCCTTCCCGATCACCAAAGCTAGACCGATGGTGAGCCTCCGTTTGCACACCCGCGAAATGAAACCTTTTTTCTGGAGCATCAACCATGAGCATTGACATGGCCCCCGGATGGGCCGAGCGCATCGAAGAGGCGCAGCGGCAGCCGACTGAGGAGATCGGCGGCAAGCTGTTCCAGCGCGTTCGCTACGGTACCGAAGTCCAGAATGCGAAAGAGCATTGCCGGGACTGTGCTGTGGAGCACGGGCAGTACCATGTGATCGGCTGTTGCGTGGAGCGTTGCGCAAGGTGCGGCGGGCAGGCCATTGGCTGTCCATGTGCCGAGGCGACCGTGCATTGAAATGGCGACTGCAAAGAAGCGCGCCCGGCTCGCCTGCCTCAAGCCGCGCGTGAGCGTTGCGCCCACGACCCGCCTCAAGAGCGCGGGTGGCAGCTGGCGCGATGGCAAGACCACGAACGAGCGCGGCTACACCTACCAATGGCAGCAGGCCCGTGAGCGCTTCCTGCGGGCGAACCCGCTGTGCGCGTACTGCCGCCGCAAGGGCAAGCTCAAGGCCGCATCCATCGTCGACCATGTCATCCCGCACCGCGGCGATCAGGCCAGATTCTGGGATGAGACGAACTGGCAATCACTGTGCAAACCTTGCCATGATGTCGACAAGGCGCGCGAGGAGCGGGGCTCACGTCAGCGGCAGAGCATCGGGCTTGATGGCTACCCGGTCGCGGATTGAGGTCGGCGCAGGCATGCACAGAACGGCTCGGGACGCACGCAAGCGGCGTGGCTGCGGTGCCGCACCGGCGAGTGGTCGATCGGCTCGTGTGCAAGCGTATAGGCCGTCCGGTCGGCGCGTCCACACCCCCGGGGTGGGTCAATTCCTTGAAGAGTCGCGGGCTCTAGACCGTGTGTGAGCCCACGCGCGGAATTTTTCCCCTCGTTTGATTTCTAATCAAATGGCGCGCGGGTGCTCGTGACCCGCTATGCCGCGCCGGCCATGGATTTCTGATTGATCGCACCCGGCAAAAGAATCAACAAACGCGCCCCTGGCTTGTTAACCTTTTCAGCAAATCAAATGCCCGCTTCGCCGGTGGTTTTCATAGGCGGAATGACCGCGTTCCAAGCCACGGGGCGGCTTGCTAACCTTTGCTAAGGTCGACGCCCAGAAAAAACTTCTCAGCTTGCGGATGTGCACGCGGAGGCACCCATACGGTCTAGTTCGACCGATCCTGAAGGATCTGACCGGCCCCCTAAGGCTCGCATGCCGCCCGCTGCTCACGCTCGCCGTTGCGATCGCAGTGGTAGAACGAGCCAATGTCGGACACCGCCGGAGCGGCACAGGCTGTCAACAGTCCAACTGCCGCCGCCAATAGGCAAATCGATCGCGTCGTGAGCTTCATCGGGCAAGGATATCCCGTTCTGCTGCCCCCTCAAACGCGGCATAGCCCCGCAGTCAGGTGGATGCGATCGCGTAGACCGAGAGGCAGACTGGCGCCACAGAGGAGGCACCATGCAACTCGGACCGATTTTCTGGAAGTCGCTGTTCACTCGGAGAACTCGAGTTCGATCGGCGCCTGTCGGCACTGCGAAGACCTGTCCGCCTTGCTTCGGCAACTGTGCGCAAGGGCATGCTTGTCAGGCCCACCTTCAGCGTGTTCGCGTCATCCGGGAAGAAGCCAGGTCATAGGGGTGGAAGTGACCAGGCGGCACGCCCAGGCCTGCGGGTAGTCTGTTTCGCGCATGTAGGCTCCAGACGAGTGAATCCCGACGACGACGAAAGCATTGCCTTCGAGTCGCTCGATGCGAGCCTCGCGTAAGGACGGCAGCAGCGTGGGTTCGCGCAGGTCGGTGTCAGCATGCAAGCTGGCGAACACGATGGGCATCAGCGGCAAATCGGGTCGGAAGGGGCTGCGCCATGGCACAGCTCGGAGTGCGAGGTGGCCTCGGACCATCGCAGCCTGCTGCATGGCTTCAGCGGAAAGCTTCACGCCGTCGCGGCGCATGAGCAGCACGTCGACCAGCATCAGAACAGGTCGCCGCTGTCGGGCTCCGGCTCAGGTGGCTTCGGTGCCTGCGGCTTCGGGATACGCGGGGCTTTGGCGTCCTCGATTGCATCCAGGTGGCCATGCCACTGCCGGAAGTACTTGCGCGCATCCTCGATCCCGCACGACAGCCAGTCGTCGTACTCACTCGGGTCCAGGATGACAACCATGCGCTTCTCTTCTTCGGACCGGTGCATGCGCTTGAAGATCGGGTGCCCGTCCGCGTTGACGGTGAGCATCGCCATCGTCCACAGCCAGCGTCCGTCAGTGGCCTTCCAAGGGCGATAGATGCCGGCGATGCCCATCGGCACGCCGCCAGCTTGCTGGATGCGCCAGCGCACAGCCTTGCCGGTCTCATAGCAAGGTTCGAAGATTGCTTCGGCGGGAATGACGCAGCGCTGGCCCTTTGCCCAGGCCGCCTTGAAGGTGACGAGCTGGTCGATCGTCTCGGAACGCGCGTTGTAAGTCTTCCTCCCGTATGCGATCTCCTTCGCAAAGGGCGGGATCATGCCGAAGAGCGCGTTCTCGACGATGCGCCGATTGCCAGAGCCTTCGTGAGCCTTTCGAATGAACGGTGCCAGGCCCAGCGGGTAGATTTCGACCGGCGACGGGTCGAGGTCCGGGTTGCGCTCGGCACCGAAGAACGTCATCAGACGTTCCATGCTGGTCACGGGCTGGTAGTTCGAGCACATCAGGGATTCTTCTGCTGCCTCTTGGCCCACTGACGCGCCGCCTCGGCTGCCGGCTCGTCCTGATGCTCTCGCCACTCTTGCTGCGCGATCAACTCCGCAAACTTCCTGCCGCGTGGTGGCTTCATGTCGAGCACCAGCACGGTGACGAACTGAGCAATCCAGTTGTCCTTTGCGGTCGGAGGGGGCATCTGCAAGGCTCCTTTCGGGGCCATTGAAGCGCGACGGCCGCAGCCGGGAGGCAAATCGATCGCGTCGTGAGCTTTATTGAGCAAGGATAGCCCCTGCGGAGGGTGACCGGCCAAAGACTGCGCTGCCCGCGTGCCACTCGGTCGGTGAGGTGAAGGACACCCGCGATAAGGCCGTGGCTATGGTGGCCTGCTCACGGCAGGCCAAAGACACCAAGTTGATTTCAGTGCGCGACCGAGATTCGTGTGCGCGCCGAACGCCGCGCTGGCGAGATGCTGTCGCAGACGGAGAAGGCGACGGGCATGCTGAAGCGCGGCCCCGCGGTCGATGCCAACGACCACGGGAAACCAACTCTCGCTCAAATGGGCATCACAGAGGAATACCCCCTCAAACCGATGATCGGGCACCACGCATATCCCCCGTATGCTCGCTCGCAATACGGCGACGATCGAGGGTGGTGGGGCATGACAACATTCGAGAACCCGAGCAGCAGGCATCGGGAGGGCGTCGACAACCGGTCGATGCACCTGATATCCCCCAAACGCGGCATGCCTCCGCAGTCAGGTGGATGTGCGGCGAAGTACCAAGAAGCAGACTGCGCCTCACACGATGGGGACTGGCAGATGTCGCGACTTCTTGCTTTCCTGGGCCGGCTTGGTCTAGCTGGCTTTGCTTTGGTCACGTCGGCACTGATCACCGGCTGCGCCTCGATGATCGCAAACGTCAACAGTAAGATATTGCCCGTCAACCAGTGGTACGAGCAGGACTACGAGGCGACCAGGTTCACGCGATACAAGTTCACCAAGGCGGATGTCGGCACAGTGAGAGCCGCCGTCCTGAAGACGCTGCCCCGGGTCGGACTGACGCCGGCCTACTCTGCCGACGACATCGTCGCCAGTGGCAATCCGACGACCATGTTCACCACGGCCGAGTGTGAGTCGTGGGCTGACATCGATCGAGCAAAGACGAAGGAACTGTCCAGCGGGCTCTTGGTATTGACCTGCAATCAGAGCAACAAGAACTCGTTGATCACGGCGCGACTCAGCCTGAAAGGGCTATCCGCCGGAACATTGATGATCCTGGAGTACGAGCTCAACAACCCTGCGAACGCCGCTCACGGTGTCGTCGGCCCACACCGTCCGCCTCCAGCAGCGGCCAAGGCGGGAGCGGCCAAGTTCTGGGACATGCTCGGTCAATCGCTGCCTGAGCCGATCCGCAACGCCACCAAGGAAGACCTATCGTGAGAGCTGGGTCGGCAGCCATGTGCATCGCAATGGCTCTGAGCGGCTGCGCCACCATCACCACAGGGACATCGCAAACCGTTCTGGTAGAGACGAGCCCCGACGGCGCGGTCTGCCGCTTCAGTCGCAACAGCAAGGAAGTTGGCATCGTGAACCCGACGCCCGGCACGCTCTTCATCGACAAGAGCAGCAAGCCCCTGAGCGTGATCTGCACCCGCGAGGGCTACCTCCCGAACTTCGGTGACTTGAAGCCAAACTTCGCACCGATGACACTGGGGAACATCCTGCTCGGCGGCGTCATTGGCATCGTCGTGGATGCAGCAACGGGAGCAGGATCGAAGTACGACGCCACCATCACTATCGAACTGCGGAAGATCGAACGCGCCGACCTAGATCGCGTGCTCGACGACATCAAGCGCGCGTCGCCCTGAGACGCTCGCAGGGATCTTCATTCGCGACGACTCCTTTCGGGGCCATCGTAGCGCGATCGAATCAGCTATTTGCAGGCCCGCTCGTAGGCTGGCTCCATCGCATCCACAGGTCCGCCAGCAAGAGCAGGTCCGCCGTATGAGGGGGTGCCTCCATCACTTCGTCGGCGCTTCGCACTTCAAAGGTCGCTCTTTCTGTCGGCGGCCCTCTTCTTCGACTCGTCTGCCTGACGTTGCCCTTCCGCAGTCGAGCGAAAATGGACCGAACCCTCATCCAACGTGCCGCTGTATCGCTCAAGGGAAATGAGGCCATCAGGGCGGTCCCAGAAGCTGGATTCATTCTCGGCGGACACCCCAAACCCGTTGATCACGGTCTCGGTTGCAGTTCTTGGACGACCGTACTTCTCTGCCAAGGCACCTCGAATCGCGCCGTACGAATCCGGCGATATCGTGATGTACATCGACGCGAACACGCCGCCGTGAAAGGTGGCGACGACGAAGGAAACGGTCTCCCCTGCGAACGTCGAAGGCTTGGCCTGCAATCCCGCGACGAAGGCGTTGGAGGATGATGTGCAGCTACCGCCGTCGGTTCCGTAAGTCACACATTTGAAGTCAGGATGATCGGCCTTGAATCGCTCATACGGCGCGCCAAGGGGCGTTCCTTTGAACTCGATGACTTGGGCCTCCGCAACCGGCACCATCAGCGCAAGCGCTACAAGAATCGCCGTGGAAAGTTGCATGTGCGGCTCCCCTTCGACCCCGTCCACGCAGTATCCACGAAAAGACGCATGGTCAACGCGCTCCAATGCCGCGCCAGGAAATCAAACGCCCTCGGGGCCTTTCTTGTGGACGAACGGCACTCTATTCGCAGCGCCCGGCTTGCGAACCATTGCTTAGGTCGTTTGCTCATCACACCACGGGCGCGGTTTGCGCAATGCCGCTGCAATCACCTTCGTGAGCACGCAGGCGGCGCCATTTTCGAAGCCTATGCAAGCGGGTTTGCCGTCGGCGAGATGCAATGGCGTCTCGCCCAGACTCGTAGCATCGCCGGGAATGAACGTCGTCTCGAAGACGATGGCCTCGATGTCTTCCGAGAAGCGCTCGAGACGAAAGACCGTCAGGTGCCCGCCCTTGTCCTCCCGTAGTCGCAGGTCGAATGCGATTCGCAGCCTTTCGCCCGCGAATGTGACTTCGAAGACCGCGCCCGGCTGGTCGACAAAGGCCAAGCCAGGGATGCGGACACCGTGGAGCGTGATCGTGTCGCCCGCCACCGTCTTGGCGTGATCTCGAAAGAGATTGAACATAGCGGCGAGCTTGGCATACGTCGTCGCGGCCAGATCCACCAAATTCTCGTCGGTGTTCAACACTGCGCTCATTTATTGACTCCTCCAAACATCGGTCAAACGGACCGCCCGTTTTGCCTTTTCACGCTTGTGTCTTTGAGTGTATGCTTGAGGCACGCGGAGTCCCCACATGGTCTGTTAATCCGTAGGTCCCTGGTTCGAGCCCAGGTCGGGGAGCCAAATTTCGCTAGTTGAATCAAGCACTTGCGTCGAAAGACTCAGGTGCTTTTTTCTTGCCTCTCGCGGGCCTGTGACGGATTTGTGCCATGAATGGCCAACTCCTTCTCACGCAGCCTCCCGCTGCCCTCGCGGCAAGTGACACGGGCGAACACTCAACGACCACCGGCTGAAGCCGGTGGGTTGGTGAGTTACGGACTGAAAGTCCGGATACGCGTCGGCTGAACGACGCGTCGTGTGGCTACTCCGGCTCCATCT
>Ga0307509_10004596_pt1 | contig 19789 bp, 18 predicted proteins | sample 10_EM_MG_FD_202245 | JGI IMG/M metagenome (GOLD analysis project Ga0307509, IMG submission 202245) | Populus trichocarpa ectomycorrhiza microbial communities from riparian zone in the Pacific Northwest, United States - 10_EM | ecosystem: Host-associated > Plants > Roots > Unclassified | place...
CAATCACGAGCCGGGGAGAAACGAACCAACAACAGGGTATCGACTGTCCGAATTTCGACCACCTCCGGATCGCAGGAAGCCGCAATCGTCAGGCCTACCCCTGCTGCACGAGCACGTATAATACGAACTAGTGCGTACACTCCACCGACGATCTCGACATCCGGTGTATCGCGTTATTCATCAATGGCTACACACAGAGCCACAACGTCAGCAGTCCGATGCTCAAGTCCTCGGGGCGAACAGGGCATGCCGGGCAATGAGCACATATGGCCTGAGACTAACTCACGGCGCAATACAGCTATGGGTGCAGAGGGAGCCGTCGTAGCGCGGGCCAAGGGACTTATTCTCCTATATACCCTTTTTAATGAACCACTCCCGGAACCAGTTGCATTGACCACTCAGGTGCACCGTGTTTGGCTTCAGGCGCTCAATCAGATATCCGATGCAGGGAATATAGAAGCATCTGAGGAAAGCGTAAAAGTGGAAAAGTAGACATCAACCAATTTTACCAGAATCTTTTAGACCTCTGGAATAGTACTAACCTTTCCAGATACGCCAAAAACACTCTGGGGTAAGATCCCAGCTTGTCTACCATGTAAAACATGAGATCGTCAAATTGTACCATCTGCCGGAAGACCCAACGGCAATTGCGCGCCGGGTGGACTACCTGCTGGAAAAGGATAGATTTATATCCTCCCCGAGAGGATATGAGGTGCGTTCTTGCTCTTATTAACGATACGATCTATCCTCTTGCAACTAATCAGAGTGAACTTGACGCAGCAAATAACAAATCGATTCCTGGCGCCCCAGATTCCGGAGGCCATATGGGGAAAGTACTTCAAGGGTAGGAGAATGCGTGGGATTATTGATCCGGCATTTCTTGGGCGCATCAATTGTACCATGATTTGCTTCACGTGTGCCATAATCTGCCATGCACTGCGAGCATGGCAGACAGGAGTATATAAGAATCAGGGCGACTTCAAGCCTGAAGCCGCCGGAGGTGAGCCAGAACCCTGACCTTTCTCTTTCCCGAGAAGAGTAACCTAACGGCAACGATTTAAGATCTTTTTGCTCGCCAAAGGCAAACGTGGGCCTCATGCCCCGACTCGGTTCAAACTCTGATTCTGGACAAAATTTGTCGGACCATCCGTGGAAAGATGGAGCAAGAGCATGGAGTCCGACAAGATCGCCGGGAAGGCTTCATGGACGATTGGGCTGCTGTGACAGCAGAACTAGAGGGTCAAAGTTCGACCAACCTTCGACGATGGACAGCGCCACGGAGTCAAACTCCGAATAACCTGCATCTTGGGCCTCTGCCGGAGAGCAAAAACAGGTTCCCAGACGGCAGAAGCGTCTTTCGATTTCGGCGCCACATCAGCAGCGGGCCTTCTCAGATATCTAGATTCGGATGCTCTGAGTCCGGACTCTTCACCAGAGGAGACCGTGGGGCTAACGTTGGACGCCGCAGTGAGCCCAACTCCGTCGTGTCACCTATCTCTGAGTCTTGTGATCTTGCAACCAGAACTCGAGGAAATAGTTCATAGTGACCCAGGAACGGAGGATGGGGGAAATGGGGCAAGTGTATGAGAGGGTACATAGGAAATTGTGTGGTTGTAGAGTAAGATATAGTAATAATTATTTCGTATTCCTAAGAAGACAGAACCAAAAGTGGAAATAGTAGAGCTCATCGCCAGAGCGTGAGGTGCGAAAGAAAATGCATTCCGGGAGACTTTGGGATATCATCAGAAGTAGTTTATTGGGCGCCAGAACACCATACGCATACCAGAGTCAGGATATCGCAGCGCAGAGAGTCTGAACATGTCATGTGTAAGAATCAGGGGACGCACCGTATTTGAAGTAAAATCTGGAAGAAGTCATCACGCATCTGGAGATGATGGATCAGGATCGTGGGATCCTGACGCAGGACCACAGAGCAGAGATATCTGGACGGGACGTTGCTAGATGAAAGAAGCCCTGAGTACGGGGGAGAGAGATCCCGCGTCAGGACGCAAGAGGACAGTATCAGACGATGTGGGAATTACGTAGGGGTGATCATGGGTTGCAAGGATGACAGCCCTGAGCACCCGACGCTGTCAGGACGCGGCGGCAGGGCACCAGACGCTGTCAGGAGGCACAGGGCGAAGAGGTCTGTGCCTGGGTGGCGTCAGGATTCAGGGTGGAAACAATGGCAAATCAGGACGCAACGTCGGATCGATGTGGCGTCCTAATTCGTGATTGACGTTCTGTGCCTCAGGTGCGTCAGACGCACAGGGCGCATAGGACGCAAGCTAGTTTTTTTGCTGATGCATTTCCTCCAGTTAACAGTTTAGCACTTACCTTTTGACACATCCTTCAGTCAATATTTAGCAGCTATCCTATTTTCGTCCACTTCTGGCCGGCATTATCTCATCGAGTAATTATTCTTACTCTTTCATCACATGTCGTTTCTTGATGTCCGGCTTCCTGTGGATGGTCTAGTGTGCCTTTTTGCTTCATTGTAGTATTTTACTGGTGTTTAGCCGAGGTTTAGGCAGCTATGTGTTTACTCAAGTACTACAGATTGGCATAATTCAATGGTTGCCCAGGTTTGTACCACAGCGCCGGACTTACCCTTGTACCCTAGTACAGAACTCTCGAGTAGGGTAATATGAAAGACCGTACTCCAGGCTTGGGAATATTGTGTAACAAAATTGAACAAAGGCACAGCCTGTGAGATATGAGGACAGCGTCACTCCTAGAGAAGCCGGGACAACAACCTTTCTCAAAAATCATGCCACAGGTCATGTATAACAAACTTACTTCTTTTTGAAAGGAATGATTTAGTTCTATGATGATAATCTGTCTAAGCATCTTGATGGACATGAGGGATGGTCTCTTGAAAGGGTGGCGAGGAGGGGGAGAATTGATGAGGGGGACTAGCCAACAGTCCTAGTACGAACATCAATTCTTGTCATATAAGCTACCCATGGTAGAGGCTAGGGATTTGATGGATGTATATCGAGCTCGAGAGGAAGAGAAGTCGAACGTGTAATGAGCAGAGGGGTGGAAGGTATGGGGGAGTAATGGGACTTGTGTAAGTTGAAAAAACAGGATGAATAGGGAATAGGGAGGGGGAAGGGGAGTTGAGATAGTAGAGGTACATTTATCGGATTGTAAGTATACAGGAGCAAATTATCTTCTGGGTCTGATTCTCCATTGCCTCAGACTGGTAGGGTGAGGCAGGAAAATGGCCTTTACGGTTTTAGCTTTTCGTGTACTAGGGTATGAGGAAAAGTACGGCGAAGCATCCTCTAAGGTGCTTACAACCCCAGCGATTGAAATTGAATGTTTGGGTCACATGTGATATTTGAGTGTTTAGCCAGTTAGGTCATTGATTTTCATCTCACGATAGCTTCAAGTCTTTGACTCAATTACAATGGTTTCAATTTTTCATTTAAAAAGAAGTTCATCCATCTATTACATCCAAGCTTTATTCTCGGAAGGCTTTGTCCCTCCGTGGATCCTTTGCAAAGTTCTCCCCCAGGTTTATTTTCAATCTGACGATGGCTTAGAGCTGTTCAGAGACTTGGAGTCTACTCATTGGTCTGTGGACCTTGGTTGAAGGGGTGGCTTGTATGGCTATAGCGCATCAGTAGTGGGTTGGTAGTGGCTGTTTATGAAGGCATTGGCATCAATTGCAAGTGTCATCTCTGGATTGGCAGTTAGCAGGAGGTGGAGAGGGTATTGGTGTCTGGGCTTGACCCAAGACCAGTAAAGTGCCTCTGGGTGGAGGCTTAGACTCTGGTTTGAGCTAAGGCCCTGTTCGGCACTTACTAATAAAATTATAGTGCAATAAAAGTTGAAAATGACATATATACCAAGAAAAATATTCAGTGCTGAAAAAATATATGTGTTGGGTAACACTTTTATAATTGTAATAAAAACAAAGCAAGGATTGCCCTCTGAGATAGATTAGAGCAAAAGAAGAACAAATAACACAATTGAAAAAAGAATTATTATTGAATACTCAGGAGATAGTTAATAATCAATATTAACAGAGAGTTATGTACTGTTAATTTGGAATATTATAGGTTTCAAAAGCTGATTTTCACTATATTTTTACAAAATAGACAATTATTTAAAATAAACAGAAGCTATTCATACATTAAACTTCATTCTGATAAGCAGATTGAAAATTCAGGTTGAAACAACTTAGATTCAACTATACTATATTATTATTATTATTATTATTATTATTAGGAGCATTATTCAATGAAAATTGTTAATAATATATGATTTAAAGAGTTTAACAGTAAAAGATAGATTAATATGAAAATGCAATGTATTATAAGCTCATTTAGAAATAATATAAGGCAATTTTTTATTTCACGTTTAACATATAGAAACATAAATCATGTCTTATGATATGATACCTAACCCTATGATAAATATAGAAAATAAAAATTTATAAAAACAATAAAAATATATTATGATATTTTTGTATGTGCCGAACACAGCCTCATATAAAAACTTTAATATGCCACAATTTAGGCTATAAAAGTCGTGTATATGTGTAGCAATCTCGGCTAGAAGGGTTGATAAACAACAAGTAATGACCTACTTGCGTTCTTATTAACCCCACCTTCAATATCTTCATAGAGCTATCTTATCGCTTTTCTTTATCTTCTCCATGATGTTAATAGCGAAGATGTATATATAACTTAATATCGATTGAGACTTATATCTTAAATATGATAATGAGAATATGTTTAAGGGAAAGAATGTTATAATATTTAATTTATAACTATAAGTAATCTTAAAGAAAGTACTTAAATGGTTGCGTGAAGAGCTCTAACTATTGTAAAAATCTTTTTATATATCAATTAAATTTGTTTGCTAAGCTAAGAAGGTAACTAGGTACAAAGGCCATCCACCTCGCGGTATGTGGCAAACAACCATGAACTACAGTCCATCCCATCTCCCTCCTGCTAAAAGCCCTCTCACCCTGCCCAATACCCTCGGGTCTGAGGAACTAGCCGGTGCTATGGGTAGAAAACTACAAGTGAAGGTAGAGGCCTGAAAACAATCAACCAAAAACCTCCGCAGACGTGCAGCCCATAAGACAAAACCCCCTCCTGACAGTGAACAACCAAGGAAAAGTAAGGAAACCTCAAGCCCATCTAGAAAGGAACACCAAAACCCAAGAACTGTAGACATCCCACCCTTAGCCCAATGATAGACCTCATTCTGACAAGTCAGGGGAGGGATCAAGGAGCCAGCAGGACAAGTCATGGCCTCAACAGCACACACAAGTGGGTAGAAATACCCAGGGCATAAAGCCTGGCCAAAGGGGCAAGCGAACCCCAGAGGGAGATCCGAATCCAAACCAGCACCTTGGTGGTGTGTGGCAGGAAAGAGTAAAGACCGTAGGCCCACCGGAAACTGGACCGGGGAAGGTGTGTGTCCCACGAGGGACAGAGGCAGCAGCATGATACCCCTAGGAACAAGAGAAGTTCACCAGCACACACTCAGCCATGCCAGATCCCAACCCAAGACCTAATGAGGGAACAAAGGCGAGGCGGTGAGGGCATTAGGGTGCCAGCCAAGGAGTGAAAGCAGTAGGGTGTGTGCCTATGAAGCCGTAGCAGTGGAAGGAGGAGAGTTAGACCCAAACTGAGAAGTAGGAGGGAAGGGGACAGAAGCTAGATCACGATTTTTCGTCATTGCTAACCGTACCAGACAGGACTCTCAGGAGATAGTGCAATACCAGACAGCAGAGCCACTGGGGTCACTACTTCACCGATAGCCTGAGACTGCGACTGACCTGTTGATGAGGTGAGGGGGTTGCCGACTGTGCAAAGTGTTAAGTGAGGGCAGCGAAACACCGTGGAGAGAAAGGAGGAGGGAGTAACCGTGAAACCCCTAGACAAGGACTGCCCATAGACAATGTCATCAGGAAGGAATCAGAGGCGAGAGGCGGAAGGGAGTCGCTTCACCCTTCTAGGCAACTAGGCCATCAAGGAAGGCGAGAGGGACCGTCGGTGATGAATTCCCATGGTGTTGAGATTTCAATCGCCGGAGGTGTAGGGGAGAAGGTTCGTGGCTCTAACTATTGTAATCCAATCTCCTTTATATAGAAACTCTTCCCAGAATCCTAACCCTGGTGACTCTTCTTATTGAGTTACCCGCAACATACTTTAACCAATAATAAATCATAAAACTAATCATGTTAGTAAAGCGCTCACATGAGTGAAACTCGTGACTCCAAATAGAATCAGGTGCAGAAGTCGTTACATCATTTGTGACTCACAATCGTGAGTCACCAATCAACAAAATATAATAATGATAAGCAATTGCAAATCATGTGAGAACTATAAGTCAACTGATCTTATAGTGTGAAATATACCATCCTGATGACAAATAACTATTCGTCATGTAAAATCATTCTTTCAAAGTCACGATTTGTGATAATATGCTATAAAAATGACATGCCGAACAGGGCCTAAATTATTATTCCTTTCTTTTTTTATTTGGGTGGTAGGGGTTATTGATGGTAGGGAATTTGGGTTTTAGGATAGGTATAGAGAACGTGAAGTTGTGATCGTTGCCTTGTACAGCCTTTAACTAAAGGGTATTATACCGCACCGGCCATCTTTGGAGAGGGTTACTCTTCGTTAAGCGGACACTTGAAGGTTGGTTTTTCTTTGCCACTGACAACTCTGAGGTGTTTACCGTTCTACAAGGGTTTAGGTTAAGATACAAGATTTTTCATAGGGTTTTGGCAAGGCCTGTAAGGGATTTAGGGCGTAGGCATAGTTTTATAGTTGCCTTGGTTTATTGTAGCTTAGTGCCAGAAATGGAAAAAGTTTATAAAAAAGACAAAAGAAAAGTATGGGAAAGTCTTGGCTGCATCAGCAAAAGATTATCTGGCATCGAATGCGCTAGCATCACGTCTGGACGTATCCGAAGTCATTTTTGTGTCGAGTGCGGCCTGTGCGTCCTTACACCATTTAAGGATCCACTTTGGCTCTGGCAACGCCGCACAATCCTCCCGTCAGACTACCCTCATGATCCTGTTTTGCTTTGGTTGGCATCCAGAAGTAATCTGGCTTGCATATCTCATCCTCATGACTCTCCGACGGGGCTTAATTTCCCATCACATCTGGGCATACTCAGACGTCGGTATTGCAAATTAGAAATAGCCCTCGAAATGTATCGCCTGTAACAAGCTGTTTCGTACACGCGTGATAGTTTGCATATGATGATTTTTATTGATCATATAATGTATCTATTTGTATCTACGGGGCGGGGATAGCGTAGCCCTGATTAGGGCTACACTGCTTGTCGATTTCAATTATGAGTATGAGTATATATTCACACATCTTCATCTCCGTCTATTAACACATCTCCATGTCAATCTTCAACACAGGGGTACCTGCTTTCATTAGATCTCATTGAACGTCCTTAGATCTATATGGTTATCCACAAGCCAGTGACGGTCTAGCTCTGGTATCAGATGCGCCAGGCTCAGGATTGTCCCGATATCTACAATTGTGAACTCCTGGGTAAAGTGACTCAGCTGAACTGGAATTAGGCCATGTATATCTGAAGGACCTCCTTGGTTCACCACACTCATATAATGAACATCAGCAAGGCGGTGGACAGTATCATGCTTTGTGTGGTCTCTGATTTTGAATAGAGCCAGAAGCCTGGCTAGGAGGTGACCTCGGAGCGCGCCATACATATCCTCCTCAGCTGCCTTTATCCAAACACAAGTATTCATACTCGTGTGGTACGCAACAGCCCTGATCCTGTGCATTGAGCTCTATGTATGTTGTAAACATCAGATTCTTGGAATCCAAGTACCGGGATCTAGCGTTGTGCCAGGAGTTCAATTGGTAGTGTTTACAACATCCAAGTGTCTTCCGGGAGTCTTTGCAGGTCGGCAAGGTTCAGTTGGCTATATCGTATCAATTCTGGTGAAATTGTCCCCGTTGGTTTATCGCATACTCTGCCGAAATCCATTACATCGCAGATATCTTCACCACGCTCTTTCGGAACCCTACAACTGTAGGATAGTTGTTGTGATATTCTTGTTTTCTCCAAAAGATTGTGTACCTTAGCTGCTAGTTCTACACCTGTATCTTGAAGGAATTCTAGCTTCAGAAGTCTCATTGGGATGGCATGCTGTCGCCCTTAGCTGTTTAGTATCTGTTGGGCTGCGTCAATTTTGTTGTAATGTCGCCAACCGTCTTTGATTTGCTGCTTGTATGCAAGCTCTCCGAACTCAGTTAAATACATCAGAATGTTACCAAACTGGTAGATGTGATAGCGAAAGTGTGTAATCAGATGCATCTTAAGAAAGTTGAAATTAGATTCCACATATATCAATTCCATAAGTTGGTCATTCTCTGCTTTACAGTCTTTGTCAAGTGCCCGTTGCCTCTTTGATGGTGCGACTGACTGGTTTAACTGGGTTTGATCCCGGCATAGCTTCCTGCGCAATTCATCCGCCTTTGCCTACGTCCTTTTAGACACCCAAAATTCTCAGAAGATGTCTTGCATTTCATGAAATCTGGTCGTGTATTCTTCAATATAATTTATGGTCTCGGATGTGTGGCTTCAATACTATGCCATCATACTGAAGGCCAGAAGCAGTCTGACGCAGGTGAGCGCACGTCGGAAAGGTTGTACCTGAGTACTATCAGGCGGTCCTAATGCCACGGGGAGAACTGACAATAGACAACGCCCAAGATTCCTCATCTCTTTACCTTGCCACTGTGTGACCTCCCGATAGGCCTTTTTGGGGACATAGAATCCAGAGTAGGGGGGCAAAGCTTTCCAGTCATCGTCAAACACTTGTTGTTGGGCATGTTTCTTGAGAAATCCTCATATCCAGTCCATAATATGCTTGAAGAGTCCTAAATAAAGAGTATGTAGCATATCCGGCTGGTGCAGATCAGGTGGCGAAACTTTGGGAAGGCGGTGAACAACATTTTGGCCAATCTTGATACCATGTGTTTCAAGTGTATCCCGGCAATGTTCAATCTCGGTGCAGTGGGTCTCATTTTCTGCATGGTAACGGTCATATATGGTGTAATATCTTGCACTAAGACGCACTAAAGGAATTCCTAGATCTTCTGTTGGGACCTTGCATTTGTGACAGGTGTTTGATTTGATTTTGTGGAGGAAAACATTTTCCATATTATCGGCAATCCAGCCTGACAAGATTGGGAAGCATCTCCAGATCTTGCCATCAGCACAACCTATTGGTACGCATTCAAGAGTCATGGCTTTCACCGGTTCTAAGATGAGTTTTAAGAAACCTTGTAGTATGTCAGCATTGATCTGTCTTTGGAGTATATTGGTCGACGAGGACATGGTGAGTTTTGGTGGAACTGGCTGAAGTGCAAGAAGAAGAACTGCGAGCGATCCTGGTCTATTGCGTCTCGTTGATGGAAAATTTCGGATTGAAATATAGCCAGCCAGGCCATCCTTTCTTGTCTCTAGAAAGGTTTGTGAAATGTGTCTCATCTGACATTCCGATGATGGGAACAAGTGTGGCCCTGTTTGGGAGTGTTTCCTATAAAGGTTGAGCAACGGTTCACTTAAAAAGCCGATAGGACAGTTTACTTGGACCTCCCACTACAAGTTAGTAGTATAATATTCTGAAAATATTCTTTTTGTATCCTGGTTGTATTCACTGCACGGTGAGTAGACCAAATCATCTCGAGAGGTAATCTGAGTAAGAAGATATCGGACACAGTCTAAGATCTTACGATAGAAGAAGGGTAATATTCTCTCATTGTGGTTGAGGTTTCCTTCAAACCATTGTAGATAATGGCTATAAGGATCTAGACGCTGAAGATTATTCTCCAACATATGCATGAAGCTGTAGCGAACTAATGCCGAGTTCCTGCGTGGATTCGTAAAGTAATTATTTATTCGTGATTTTGGTACCTTACTTTCAATGAACCAAGACGGAAGTTTGAAGTCTTGGCCACGTGTAAATGGCACCCATGGGATCTTGCACAGATAACTGTTATCTTCCTGATGCCCATGGACATCTCCAATAGCTTGACTCTATTGCGGTTACAATGACAGCGAAAGAAAAAACCACACCAAATTATTCGCCGGGCTTTTGCCTCATTGGTCAACAACCAACTCTCAGCACCTCACCCCTTACTTCAAAGACTGTTTTATCAACAAATTATCCCCTATTATTTGTTATTTTATCACCTCTATAAACTGAGTCCATCCTACCTACCCTCTGATGTCTGATAGACAAAGGGGAAGAGGAAGGGCCAGAGGAAACCCTCTTGCGACCCCATTGCACCCCGCCGTTCTGAAGCCCCCAACTCCCCTGTGGACACCAGGATGGAAGAAGACTCCCCTTCTCCTGTCCAGACTGTTACCACCCAAGCCTCTGTCTCTGCTCATGATGCCAAGCATACCACCCTTGAATCCCTCCAAGAAGAAACCAACGCCCTCATCAATCAGAACAAATCTTTGGCTGATTGCTACCAATACCTTGTTACCACGATTGAAGCACTTGAGAACCACTTGCAAGTTGTTCAAAAATGTCACATAAAGGACACTCAGGACCTCAAAGATCAGATTACAACCCTTACAGCCCAGCTAGAACAACAACAGAGCCAACAGCCTGCTACCACCACTACAACTACCCCTCTATCCAGACCTACTGCCCACGCCCTACCCTCACATGGGCCCAGAAGGCTGCCAGAGCACCTGATGCCCCCTCCACTACCTGTCCACCAAGCAAAGAAGGCAACCTCTTCTGTTTTAACCCAACGCGACGGTACTATTGTCATTGAGAGAAATGGCACAGCACTCCCATACAACACCAACAACCTCACCATTTGCAATGCCATCAACTCTGCAATTAAGAAACCTCTTATTGCTACTATAGAGTTCACCACAAACCACAACATCAAGCTCATCACCAAGGACAACACCACTGCCCTCTCTGTCCTCAAACCCCACTGCCCTGCCATGAAGGAAGCTATCAGAGCAACCATATCTGCAGCAACCGGCCTTAGGAAGGACGAAATCTGGCACAATCTTATCGTCCATGGCATTTCCACTACCAGTTTCTTCAACACTGTCCAGTCTGAAGTCCAAGACTTCAACCCTGGTATCCACCTTCCCGCCCTCCTAGATGGCTCACAAGAGAGACCCAACGTTCTAAGAAATCAGCATCCACCATGGTTCTTACAATTTCCGGCAAAGATTCAGCAACCAAGGCAATCACCACTGGCCAGTCCATATTCGGTAGAAAGCTCAACGTTGAGAAGTACCTCACCTTTGGACCAGAAACTCAATGCAATAAATGTTTATCCTTTGGAAACCAGACCTTCACGTGCACAAACGATCCCCACTGCAACAGTTGTGCTGGCGAGCATCCTGGATACCTCCACACCTCTGGCCATTCTGACTGCCCTACCAAGGGTAAACAGTGCCTTCATACCACCCTCAAGTGCAGCAACTGTGGAGACCCACCTCAGGCTCACTTCAAAGAATGCCCAATCTATCTCAACGCATACCAGGAAGCAACTGAGAGGACGAACAGGGCTGATTAGGTTGCTTTTCATGTATTTCCTTTGCTTTGTTAGGCATTAGGCCGGGAGGTGGATTTCTTTTGTTAAGGGGATGATTTGTTAGTGCTTATGCCGGGGGGCCACTGCAAAGTTGCAACTATCATTTAGGAAAAGGTTATCACGCACCGACACTTTGTGTCATTTATCTATAGTAGTTACCCCTTGATACCCTTCGGGCTCCATAAGCGTAATGAATTATAATAATAATAATAATATCTCCAATGGCTTCCCCAGCCTCGGTATAATGGCCGTGTTGGGCTCCTGCCGTGGTGTTTTTGTCGGGTGCTTCCGTATTACAGTTGTTTGTAGGCATATTTGGGATCCCGTCTCCTTCATATGGGGGTGGATGATTGCCTTTTTCAGATTTGTAGTCTGAATCAGGCTGCTCCCTTAGAATCTTGGTGTTATATATATCTCGTTCGGAGTAGTTTATGAGGTTCGCAGTACTGGATGCGAGGATGATGTCGAGATTGGCGTGTACTATTCCTGGATGCATCTTCTATGCGCCAGGATGGACGTCTCTTCAGCAACAAAATCAACATTTGACCGGCATGGTTGATATCAAATCTTTCGATATGTGGTGCTGAAGTAGATTCTATTGCCATGTTGTCTGGATGCTAACGGGTATTGGTGAGATGTTGATGCAAGGGCTATGCAAAGATTGCTCTAGCACCAGGGCTTGATCAGGTTTAGCGTCATGGCTCGCGATGTTACGTGGTCTTAGTGGCTTATCATCTGGTGTCCAACTTGAAACAAGAGTTAGCTAACTCTATTCAACCTCTGATCAGTTAATTGATAATTGTTTCATATCTTCTTGATGATATGAAGTCTGGATGTTCGATCTTGATACAAAAAAAGTAAATTCTTTATTCATTCACAGCTTCTTGAATATGTTTGTGTTGTGTATATAATGTTGGTTGATCTTGATGGAAGGAGGGTCATATCTGGAAAACCTCTGCAAACTCGGATTACGCAATCCACAGTATTCTCAACACTTCTCAGGTATCTCCTAGTCTATCTATATACACCAAAGATCAATCGACAAGGTGCAAAACATAATCAACATACAGTACGTACTCATGGAAAATTCAGGTCAATTGCAGGCCCTGCGGGGACAAATGTATCAACTTCCACCCAGTACTCTAATAGGGACTATCGGCATGAGTGGCAGGAACCAAGATGGTCGAAAGATCAGGGATCATAAGACGAACATCTGCTTCACAGCAGGGCAACCCAGCGAGGATCTGTATATGGCTTGGAGGAAGTGTGTGAAAGATCAGATGACTGCAAGGAACTTTGTGCTAGTAAATGACAAAGGTGCCGGTCATTCTGTCGCGGACTTCCTCCCTATCTACACATGCATGGGGGGATTATTGCCTGTCTGCGATCTCATCGCCACTGCTGTGGCTGCAAATAATCAGGCTCATATAACGGAAGTTGAAGAGGTGCTCATTGACCTAATCAAGGACTGTGTTAAGAAGCTGCAAGATACAAAAACAAGGGCTAATGGTATTCTAGCGAATCCATGGCTGGCACCGGCGCAGGTGACACTGGACCTGAGGTTACTACTTCCGGGCACATCTGTCCTCTGGGGTTCGGCAACGGTTATACCTAACACGGGTCAACTTGCACAACTCCCTCTAGTGGCCATAATTCCAGGAGCACTACAGCCTCAAGTGCCGCCAGTTAATCTTGCTCCACCACCATCAGAGATTCTGGCTCCTCAGGGCAATGGCGGTGTGTCAGGAAGTCTCCTACCTCAAGCATTCACAAAGCGCCCCCGGCACCTGTCGCCCAGGCTCAACTGGGCAATGACAGTTCATCCAGAAATGTCCTACCTCAAGCTGTTGTCAACCCTGCCCTGGCACCACTCCTCCAGGCGCAACAGGGCAATGCAGGTCCTTCTTGAAATGTCGTCCCTATACCACAGACTGACAACTTGGACAATCGAGAAGATAAAAGTATACGTGCTTCTCCGGATAATCACCCTGTGCCAGCCAGGGTCTTGCAAGCTTGCCAAAGCAATCACCAAGCTCGAAACATAGTGCCAACTGGTTAGATCCTTTCATATTTATTTATATGATTTGTGTTTTCACTCACTAACATTTGATATACAGATTGGAGCCCACTGCTTGAGTGGCCACATGCCATGCATATCATTTATGTGGTTCCTTCAAGGCGTGGCCTGGGTTTGTGCAAGCATAACAGGAATATGGTAAATGTCACTCCTGATTATAATTCTCTACATTGGCGTCCCCTGCATATCAATGGCATGCATTCCATAAGTTAGATTCCTATGACATCTGTGGGTTGTCAGCAATGATTTACAGAACTGTGCCCCATCATCGGATCCGCTACATACTCGGTGCCCAGGGCGCAGGTCGCTCGAGGGTAAGTAGGCATAGTGACCAACCATTGAGGAGCTGGGATTATGTCTTCATCAAGAACGATGAAGCAGTAAGAACATGGCTTCTTTCAAATCAAGTACGCAATGGCCCACTTGAAATGATTGTCTATTGTTACCGTGATCAACGGGACTGAACTCAAAACACCCCGCTGTTAATGAGAGTCAACTATCTCCCCCAAGATGACATGCGTCATGGGGCCTGTGATTCTGGTGGATGTATAGCCCATATGCATATCCCCTCGGTTCAACATCTAGCATATTGTGAGAGGGGTGACAGTAGTGATGGCGATGGGGCGAATGACCAAGATACTTCTCATATTTCCGAGACCTCATCAAATAGCACAGGCTCCAGAGATTTGAGCCAATCCCTACCTGACCTATTCCTTCCTGGTGATTCCGCCACTGAAGTGTCGTTGCATGTCTCAGGTCATGAGACCGCAGGAGACGACATATCTGACATATTGCCACTCTCTGGAGGGATTCTCGCTCGTTGGATAGTCAATCCTGTCCCACTCGGGATCAAATGCCTCAGCCAGCTGAACACTCAGGTTCTTTTGGATTTGACTGCTCGCCCGTCTCAAGGCCACACAATCCTCAAGCGCTCCGCTCCAATTGGCGGCGAAACTTGTGATGAAACTTCGCCAAAAAGACGATGCACGACATATGACTTGAATGTGTTCCAGTTAACTAATGAGGGCAGGAAGCATCCTGTGCATAAAGATGTCACGCATCTTGAAGATCCTGAGTCAAAGTGACAATATATGGAATCGCTGTCTAAGATTCAGAGTTTGGATTATGGCATATAGGCTGTGGCTTCCGAGGTCTGACTATTTGCACAGTGTTAACTATCTGTAGAGTCTTTGATATCGATATGAATATTTCTTCCTTGTTTCCCTCTTTCATTCCTTCTTTGTATCCGTTGTTTCCTTAATAGGCAATTAGATCGTAGTGTACTCGTAAATCAAAGCCTATTGGAGTTCCCTTCTTTCAAGATCGCGCTTGTTGTATTGTTGTGAGATCAGTCAAGGATTGTCTGCCGAGTCTTTGTTGTCATCAATGATCAGGTGTAGTCGCGGCTCAACAAGCAGCTCAAAACACATTGTGTAATCAGCATAATTGTGTCAATTACACCATCGCACAATATCATGACAACGATTCTAGGGCTATCACAAAATGAACCTCATACCCCTCATCCATGAACGTCCCGATGGTCAAATTCTACAGGTTTGTGCTTTTCCTCTTGCAAAGGCGCAACCATTTGTCATAAAACCCTCTGGCGCCAGTTCTCCCATTGCTACATCTCCCTGTAATACCTGTCCTCAACTCATCACTTTAGTTTGATTGATTCATCCGGGACAATGCTGTGGGAACTAGGTCCTGGGTCTGAATCCCCAGCGCTGTCCAGGTCGATTTACCCAGATTTGTTCTCCCATCTGCATAGCTCCTGAGTGTGCTCTTGGCCCAATACACATTTGCCTAAGTCCACTGATGGTCTTTACTCCCACAATGCCTCCGAAATTACGAAAAGACCCGGCCCAGTACAAAGCCCAGAAGTAAGGACTCTTTCTCAGTTGATTGAGTCCCCACTATGCTAATGTTAATTGGCCCCTGCAGAGGTCAAGCCGCCCTGACACGAAGCATCGATTCCATTAATGCGAAGTGCAGAAAAACACATTGCCAGGTGGCTGCTATTCCGGGGGAGGCATGAAGGATGTAAGCTATGACACCTTATTATGGTATTTATTGATAGTTTAACGGTTTACTGACTCCTGGTTATATTTGGACATTCGGTCAATGTCTTCCGGTGAAAAGTCACCCTTCGAGCCTGCTGTCGAACATTTGAGGTTCATGATATCTCACATATGCCACAGCCATCACTCAATAGTGAACTCACACCAGCTGCAAGCAGGGGCAGTTTCGGGGAAATATCATACGCAAAAAGATGGTGTCACTTTATGAACCCATGTGAGTCCACGACAACATACAAGACATGGCGATATCAGGTAATGGGATACATAATGGCACTCACATGGAACCCAGCGTGCCTAACAGGCGAACAATTGGACTCAGTCCAGTACTTTGCCTGTTGCCTCCCCCCGTTCAACGTCAAGTAACAAAGATAAAAACAGAACTCCACCGCGAAGATGTTGAAGAAGTTCTACCACAGATCAGCGTCTTAGTCAAGGACACTGCGAAGAAACTTCGGGCGACGAATGACTGTCTTCATGCAGAACGCCCGGACGATACAGCTGAATGCCCAGATAATACAACTGCCGAAATGGCCTCCGACATCATGAGTAAGTTTGAGTATCCAGCTTCAGTCCGTTCCGTTTGCGTGACAGTAATGATAATTTGTTTTTAATTAGCGCATCATGGTTGGGCATCCTTGTACAGACCTACAGCCCTAAGAATTGACATGCTTTGTGGCACTAGGGCTCCAGCAGGTGAACATCCGTTTTTGGAACACCGCTGGTATGCAACCTCTCTGGACAGAGGCATTGCATGGGGTGTTCTATCAACACCGACTATAAGCACACTTGTCATTGTGCTACAAAACCAACATGTCGAGAAACCAATTAAGTCTCCACGATATCACATTAGGGTGACAGGCCACCATATGAGGATGTTAGGTTGACATCCCTCCATACCACTACCGCTGTCCAGGCTCATCTTCTTGTATAAAGATGGAGATATTTGCACCTGGCTGCTGGCCAACCAGGGCAAAGATCCTCTCGATCTCCTAGTCCTTGAAACACGTCAAGGGACCGATGAGGGGAGAGCCAAGATCCCCGCGCCAGTTTCTGGTCGCCATGAATTTTTCGATCCCAACGTGTGGGATAGAATGAGTCTGCTGACAGTGTGGATGACGATCTTGACACTGAAGGACATGGCACTAGCGATAGAGATGACTACAATGATGACGATTTCGATAATACAATCTTTGTTGATGACAAGGTGGCATCAGCTCTCTCGCTTGTGCCTAATGCCAGCACAGGCGAAGATCATGATGAAGTATCATTTATTTTGTTGATTTTATTCATTTAACCCGAGACCTGTTAGATTGATCGTGATAATATATATTCACCAATACTAATGAAAGAGATAGCAAAACGATACTGACATGCCCAAATGGTTAACTGAGCCTGATATGTAGAGTCATCAATCGGGAGAGCTCCACCTACCCCTCAGACCAACCTGCCATTCAGGAGATCTAGAAAAAGCAGCTGGCGCTTGAGTGGAAACTGAGAAAGACCAAGTTCCCACAGTGAGGGCACTTCTCGAAAAGCAACCCTGGATGTCTCAGTACCTAAAGAATCCTGACATCGCAACTGTCGCGTCCAAAACTATATCTACAAACCCAGAGCCCAGAAGCCGGGAGTGCCCTGGGGCCAACCAGCGAATGACGGCACTGATGACAGCATAGCTGACGATACTGATTCTTCAGTGGAATGTGATATTCCTATTCATCGTCCCACGTCCCCCGAAGCCCCTCAAATGACATATTCACCATCAGTTGGTGCTCCCCAACATCCTACAACCGCCCCTCTGTCCGCCATTAATACTCAGCCTCCAAATTCGCCCAATGTTCTTTCTGATATTAGCAACCCTGCCAACCCCAAGCCAATAGCAGTCAGTGGATCTCAAGACCCCCCTGTCCCTGATACAACTCATCCTGGAGAAACTAGAAACGAATGGGCTGAGGGGCCCAGCCACAAACAGACCAATGAGATTAATTCAACAGGAGGCCCCATTCACCGGTGTGGCAGAGCTCGTCCTGGGCGTCCAGGGAAAAAACGTTCAAATCTTTTTTTCATAACACATAAACCATTTTGTCATAGATTCTACCCATATTTCTAAGGTGTCCAGCATTTGTTACATTTTCATGTCTTCTTATGATATGTATCATATTAATCAATCAATCCTGGTATCCCCTTGAGTTGGCCTTACTTGATGGACCAAATTGTGTTAGTGATTGTAATCATGCTTTGCATCCACAGCGTTTCAGCGACTACGCTGGATTGAGTAGATGCTTCTAAACCCCTTTAGGCTTCATCAGTGTCTCTTGCAGAATCCCCCTCACTAACCGATACTTCTTCCAACCAGACTTTGCCCAGACAGCTCAATTTGCACCACTCTCCCTTGGCACATTTCCCCAGACCTCTTATATCGACATGTCAAGACTGAAGATTATTAATGATCTAGGATCCAAACCATACTGCAAGATTGTTCAAACTCACCAACACTTTTCATCAGGAAATCACTTCACGCAGCTACTCCCATCTTGTGTTTCACTGTAGTCCTATATGGAAGCCGGACGCCACCAGAGATGCCCTTCACCACCTGGCGCACTCAAAGATCACGAAAACCAACCACTCAATCGCTTGGCAAATGTCAAGATGCATTCAGAGTGACAGTCTGTGTATGCCTAAATCCAAGTCAACCTATCTGGCATTCGCGCAGATGTGCAGCATCTGCTTAAGTCTTGCAAGGTTGTGTTCCTTGCATACAGACACTAATACTTTGAGCACTGCTGATTTGCCGTTGGAAGATGAGAGTATATTTCTAACCTTATTTTAGCTTGGCAAGTGTCACACGAAGAGCCATCATCTCGAACTGATAGTGCTTAAGGCTTGGACTTGCCCGGGCTCCGACATCAGCACCCGATTCATCTCCTCTATTATTTGTCTTGTGTGTGAAGGCCTACATCACTACGAATGTTTTCACCATAATAAAAACCCGTATGGATCCGCAGGAACGGATGAGCTCTGCAGTTTCCTGTCCAACCAAATCCGGTTACTGCACCCACCGTTAATACAGCCATTCAAAGGAAGCGTAGCTTCATTAATCTAAGCAATGTGAGGATCTGCTGTGATGCTCTCACAGAAGAAATAACCAGCCTCACTAGGATGCCAAGTCGGGAAACCACATGTTAGATCGGCTAAATAGGATTAGTAGATCTACATCTACATACCGAGTGACAGACTATGAGTCTACCCGCCCTTATACTAGGCTCGACATGTAAGAACTAACCCGCCAAATTAAGAGGATCAAACTTCACGCTCCCCCGACACACAAAAAGTAAGCAAGCAGACTTTACCTTCACGAAAGTCCTATATACTGCCAGCATTCTAAAACCAACTGTCAGCCTGCCGTCTGTAGACAATCAGAACTGACATACGAGAGAAATTTCAACCGATATCATGGCAACAAGCCAGCCAAACCCGATTCCATTTAAAAAAAAAGTGGTGTTTGGGTGAAACAGGGACCAACACACTGGCATTGAGCCAGCCAACAATGATAGCTGTGAATCAGAGCCAGCATACGTGAGATATTGTATCAGGTAACAGAGCCAGGAGTCAGAAAACTAACCGAGCAGGGAACAGGAAGCATCATAGACTCGAAAGACCACAAGAACATCAGAATACCCCTTCTGGGACTTAGCAGACAGAATCTAGCAACTCACACAGCACTCAGTTATTACGTGTGAATGCATCCCTACCAAAGTCTGGACATCATTCTAGACGAAAATCGAAGCGCGCAAAAATGACAACTCATCAGACCCCAGTATATATTGCACAGGACACTGACTCGAACAGACTTCACGAACCATCTCCCCTACACCTCCGGCGATTGAAATCTCAACACCAGGGAAATCATCGTGGGATTCCACCACCACCCCCTCTCCTCCCCCTTGATGGCTGCTGCCTAGGGGAGCGATGCTACAACCCCTCCTCTCCCTCTGGGGTTTACCCCCTCCTCCATGGGGTTCTTGTTCCTGTTCATC
>Ga0307509_10004598_pt1 | contig 19786 bp, 18 predicted proteins | sample 10_EM_MG_FD_202245 | JGI IMG/M metagenome (GOLD analysis project Ga0307509, IMG submission 202245) | Populus trichocarpa ectomycorrhiza microbial communities from riparian zone in the Pacific Northwest, United States - 10_EM | ecosystem: Host-associated > Plants > Roots > Unclassified | place...
GAGAATAAATGTAATATAAATAGAATATAGTTGAAAATCGAGTTTCCTAACTTAATATATAAATATAGAATCACAATCCAACTCTAAAAAGAATAGGTAATGATATATAGTAGCTGTCGACTATTTTGACACTTATATTATATTCTAATGTCTATAACTCAACTAACTTGTATATTAGGTATAATAAGCAGCTCACATCAACCTCTTCCTGTTCAAGTAGAATTTATACAATACCTTTAAGCTGTCTCTTAATAGCTCTCAAGAGCAGTAATTAGTTACAATTATCTCGCATTGACGTGTTCTTTCCCTAATAGCATGTAACTATTCTCATATATCTATTCATAGTGGCATCTTTGAGTGTTATTTGGAAATCAACACCAGTCTTTCCAGAATAGACCTCTTGTGATTCAAGTAGGACCCTGACCACTTTCTTATTTCTGGTCAGGAAACCCCCAAGGGTACTCTTCGGCCATTATTATCATTTTTACCACTCTTCTATGTCTATTCAAAGTAGTATCTCCTAGTGGTATTCAGTAAACATTATCTGCAGGGTCCATATTATGCCCTTTACCACTAAGTAGAATTTTCATAATCTTCTGATAGCTATTCTGAGAGCCATTCAAGAGTTCTATTTGATGGTTGTAATCAGGCTTGCCTGTGTTGATGGTATCTCCTCTGAGAACTATTTTAACAACTCTCTCACCTATATAAAAAGCAGTAATGCAAAGTAGTCTTTTTCAGTTATTATCTGGCTTTGAGGGATTGATCTCTTCATGACTAATTAATATTTTCAATATTATTTCTTTTAATAATAGCATTCAAGATAAATCTTTAGCAGATATTATCTAGCTGATTGGGATTGATCTCTGCATGACTCAGTAGTATATTCAGTATAGCTTTAGATCTATTCCCATCAGCATCCTCAAGGAGGGTTCAACAGTGAATATATGGCTTGTCAGGGATAGTCTCCATCTCTCCAAGCCCAATTTTGACTACACTCTAATATTCGTATACCACTACTACTAATCAGAGCGTATTGAAAACTTATTATCTCAGTTGTTAGGGTTAATCTTTTGATGTTAAGGTAATATTTTCAGACCTTACACAAGTTTACACCTAGCGGCCAACAATTGCAGTCTTTAGCTCTCATTATTTGACCTATTAGGATTGACATCTTCCCTGATGAAATCTATTTTCAACAGTCCTGCATGGCCAGAAAGAGTGGCTTGTGTGAATGATATTTGAGCACAAGATTTGTAAGAACTTCAAAAATTGAACCTGATGCTATAATGCCAGAGTCCTCTTTGCTAATAAGATCTAGCTCTTTTTCCTTTTTAATTTGTCTTAAGAATAACCAGCGTTAGGCAATTTTAGCTGTCTGCTCAACCTGTTATCTAAGAGAGGAAATTTCCATAGTCTTCACACTACATTCAATTAATGTAGTTCTTTTTGTTATTGAGTTGCCAGAGTGGCTTGCTTCATGTCCAAGTAGTATTTTCTTACCTACTGTATGGCTAGTTTAAGTTGTTTCCTTAAGAGGTATTCCACTATCAATATTGAGTATGTTATGGATAGCCCAAGTACCCAATAACAGTAGTATTTCAGTTGTACTCTTACAACCCTATCTTGTCAATCTTATACACTATGGAAAAGTTGTGTTACGTTGTTCTCATTCAGCTTTCGAGGGTTCAGCCCTTAACTACTGGGTTGAATATCTACAGCTGTCATATTTCTCTTCTACCTGGCCTTTAATAGTAGTATTCCGCTATGATTATCTGAGCTTTTAGTGTTAACCTCATATTTTCCATGGAGTATTCTCACTACAACTGCATCTTCATAAACAGCAGAATTCTAGAGCAATATTTGCCTAATATATTCAGGCTTGTAGAGATCCACCTCAATACAATCAAATATTATTTTCATGGCTTCTTGATATTTTTTCTTACTGGCATTAACTGGTGGTATTGAAGAGTTAATATATAGCTTGTTATAGTAATATCTTCCCTGTCAAGTCCTGTTTATAAGACTGCTTCAGGTCTATGAAGACTGGCTATTGACCTGAATTACATCGCTTGTTAAGCTTAATTGCTTTATATCTAAGGATTATTTTTTACCCCTGTTTCATATTGATTCAGAGCTGTATCTGCCATCAGTATTGTACTATTCTATTTGGTTTGATAGGGTTGCTCTGTTCCAGTCTGAGTAGTATTTGCACTACAGACTTATATCAATTCAAAGTGGTAGTGCAAGTGGTATTCAACCATTAACCTTGGGCTTATCAAGATTCATCTCATCCGGTTTGAGCTCTATTATCATCACTGATCTCTGTTTGATCCAAGCCGCAGAAGAAAGCTGTCTTAGACTATCACCATCTGGTATGCATGGACCAACCTCCTTCTGCCAATGTAGTACACGCACCATGTCCATTCTGGCTAGTATGCTGGCTCAATACAGAGGCCCTCTGTTGATCTACTTGTCAACTGAAGACTCCTGATTTTCCGGCCATCATCTCCACATTATGAGAAGTGGTATGAGTGTGATGGTTATTTCTGTGAGAGGAGTTTGTGTCGAGGGAAAGCATATCTGAAGTCTATTGGAAGAGTGTTAATGTGAGTTGTATAGAGGGAAAGGTTACTATTAGGAAGAAAATGATAACCATGTAATAACCAATACAAAGGAGAAACTTTTCACATCGGGCTTGGCTTTTGGAGTATCACATGTCATGATCACAAATACAGTGTGTGGTATACACCAGCACTAAGAGAGTATATCAGATGATCTTCAGTTTATCAGATGATCAGATCGGACATTTTGATAAGTTGTCTAGTACATAATAGATTAGTAGTTGCCGCTTGCCTCCCGATTGTACTAGTACTATTACTGCAGTAGGTGGCCGTATGCTTTACGAGTAGTTTGAATTAATAAACTTGATAACCAGTCTTCACTGATTTTATCCTTGCCCCGAATACTAAAGCCTTTACAGAGATGCAGCTCCTAAGTTTTGTAGATTTTACTAGCAGGGGGTGTCTGGCTAGTCCGGGTAAGGAGGTAAATTAGGTAGCCACCATACCCAATTGGCTACCTTTACGCCCGATTAGCTAATACCGGTAGTACACGAGCGCAGCATCCCTTTCTCTTAAGTCTACTGGTACAAAACTTAGGCACTAGACCTCCGGGACCTTTGGCTCCCTCCTCTCTCTCGGAGCTCAGGATGTGGTGATACGGCCTCTCATTTTGACTATAGCACCAACTTGAGTCGTAGCATTGCGATGGCTGATTGTGGTGGTTCAATGTACTCGTACAGTATCATTTGAGAGGGGACTTGTGGTTAGACTACGCCAGTTGTCTCAGACTTAATCCAGCCACGAAGGTTTATAAATATAGGTCATAAAAAGTATCATACTGGCATGAATAGCTCCATCACGGTCCATTCTGACATCGCCGCTTGGGGGTTGTGCAGATGGCAGCAGGTAATTATGTTGGCTTCGTAGATAGTAAACTAGTATTGATTGGACCAGGTCTTCGCCCATAAGGCGACATAATCACCACGGCCCCGCTTTTCTTCGCCTCCAAGAATTACATCGGCCGACTCTAGACTCACTCAAAGACTCATCCTCTACAATCTGCGAAATAGCGAAAAATACAGCATGTCTCCAGTTCCCACCAGCAACAATGTCAATTGCCCTAATGGTTCTCCTCCCGATGTGCGGAATAAACGCATGGTGGTCGAGCGGTCCCAAATTTTGGACTGGCTATCTCCACTTAAGCCCCAGAAAAGGCACCAGGAAATTCGAGCCCGTAGGGTTGAGGGGGTAGGAAGCTGGCTCTTCCGAACTGAAGAATATCAGAATTGGTTTAAAGGGGGTGAATCTAATCGTTCCGCCTTGTTTTGCTACGGAGGTCCGGTGGTTGGAAAGACCTACATGAGGTAAGGAAGAAGGTAGTTGAGGGAAGGAAAGTATTGCTAATAGGTTGTGGTGTTAGCTCGCTGGTGATAGATAGGTTATGCAATCAGGCCGTGAGGGGAAACGCAGCCGTTGCGTGCTTCTACTTAGACTTCACCGCTCAGGAGGAACAATCCGCGACTGCTATTCTGGGATCGGTGCTGAAACAGATTGTTGATGGACTTAGCGACGTTCCGGAAAGAATAGTTGAAGCTTTTGGGGACCGAGAGAAGGTCGGTGGCCGAAAGCTGGGGCTCACAGAAATTGTGGAGATATTGCAGGATATCTCCTCCTTACGCCCTACATATATATGCATCGACGCCCTGGAGGAGTGTCCGTCAGGACATCGGATGAAGCTCCTTGGTTCACTCGGCCAAATTCTCCAGAAGTCCCCGCGCGCTCGAATATTTCTAACCGGAAGGCCACACATTCGGGGTGAGGTTGAGAAGCATCTTGGTAGCAGCGCAGCTCCTATATCCGCAGGGCCCACCGAGGAGGATATCATCATATTCCTCCGAGCGAAACTAAAAGAGGATACGATGCCGAACGAGATGAACGAGGGTTTAAGGGAGGAAATTTTACTGAATATTCCCGCAGCAGTTCCAAAAGTGTAAGTAGGAAGCGGAAAGATTTATAAAAATAGTTAAAGTTGTGTGCTGAGAGATATTGTACCTAGGTTCCTACTTGCCTCCTTAAGCCTAGAAACGATCCTACAAGAGGTGACCATACATCGAAGGAGAGAAAGGCTTGGGGTAATGAAGAAGGAATTAGATTTAGGGGGCGCGTATGAAGCAGCGCTGGGATGGGTAAAGGTTCAGGGTGGAGAGGGGGAAAAACTCGGGATGGACGTTCTGATGTGGATCACCCATTCGAGGCGGGCTTTGCACTTAGATGAGATATGTCACGCCATAGCAATCCAGAAAGAGTCGAATGATATTGATGACGGCGATATCCCGGCGATATCGACCTTGCTAGACTATTGCCAAGGGCTTGTCACTATAGATAAGGCTACTTCGACCGTTGTATGGATCCACCCCACGCTCCAAGACTATCTTTGCGCTCATCCCGAACACTTCGACAAAGCCCACTCGAGGATGGCGGAAATCTGCTTGACGTATCTCAACTTTCAGCACGTCAAGAAACTTTCATCCGGCCGATCTCCTGACCCCCGAGGCACACCCTTCCTTGAATATTCTTCTTTGCACTGGGGAGACCATATGCGAATGGAGTCCTCAGATCGGGCAGAAGGTCTTGCGCTCGAGCTTCTTAAGCTGTTCGATAATCCTACTCAGTCCCATAGTCGCATGCGAGAGGATCCCTTAGATCGCACAAAAACATTAGCGCTCGAGCTTCTTAAGCTATTCGATAGGCCTACTCAGTCCGATAGTCCTACTCGATCCGATAGTCCAGCTCGGTCCGATAGTCCTCTTCGGTCCGATAGTCCTACTCAGTCCGATAGCCCTACTCAGTCCAATTGTCACATATCTGCCCAACGCCTTTGGGATTTCATCAGTCGGGAGTTTACTCACAGCTATACTCCTAACCCCAAGCCGTTTTCTGCGCTGCACTGTAGTTCGTACTTTGGCATCGTCAAAGTGGTAAATTCCTTGATAGAGGAGGGGGGATGGGATGTCAACAAAAGAGATAGTGCAGGTATGACGCCACTTATATGGGCTGCGAAAGAGGGGCGTAGAGAGGTAGTGGAGTTGCTCCTGCGACAAAAAAATATTCGACCTGATCGGCAAGACGCGAATTATGGCCGAACAGCACTCTCGTGGGCGGCCGAAAATGGACACGAGACAGTGGTGAAGTTATTGCTTGGACCGTGGACTGTTAATACTGGGAGGATAGGTCGTTTGTGGGGGAAGAGGCGGCGAGTAGCGGGTCTACTGTTTGGCAGGCGATACGCCAACCCCGATAGTTCGAGTAAATCCGGCCGAACACCGCTCTCGTGGGCTGCCGGGAAGGGCTGTGTGAAAATAGTGGAGCTGCTGTTGGGGCGGGGAGATGTCAACCCCAACATTTTAGACGGATACGGTAGAACACCGCTTTTGTGGGCTACCAGGAATGGCCATGACGAAGTGGTGGACATACTGCTAGGCCGGAAAGATCTCAACCCCGACTTCCCAGACGCAGGGTACGGTCAAACACCGCTCTCTTTGGCTGCCGGGAATGGACGCAAAAAAGTAGTGGAGATACTGTTGGATCGAGGAGATGTCGACCCCAATAGTTTAAGCAAATCCCACCGGACACCGCTCTTGAGGGCTGCCGAGAATGGTCATGTGGGAATAGTGGAGCTGCTGTTGGAGCGGGGTGCTAAGCCCGACATCGGAGAAACTATGCATGGCCAAACACCGCTCTCGCGGGCTGCCCAGAATGGGCGTGATGGAGTAGTGGAGTTGCTGTTGGGACAGCTGGGTGTCAAGCCTGACACCCAAGACAAGGATTTTGGCCGAACACCCCTTTCGTGGGCTGCCGGGAATGGACATGAGGGAGTAGTGAGGCTATTACTAGGTCGGGATGATGTTAAGCGTGACGCCCCCGACACGAAGTCTAACCGAACCCCACTCTCGTGGGCTGCCGGGAATGGTCGTGAGGAGGTAGTGAAACTACTGTTGCAGGGGGGAGATGTCAGACCCGATAGTTTAAGCAAATCCGACCGAACGCCGCTCTCATGGGCTGCCGAGAATGGGCGTGATGGAGTGGTGAAATTGCTGTTGGGGCAGGATGTCAAGCCTGACACCGAAGACGAAGAGTTTGGCCGAACGCCACTCTCGTGGGCCGCTGGGAATGGACATGAGGAAGTAGTGAAGCTACTGTTGCAGCAAGACGTCGACCCCGGTCGCTCAAGCAAATCCCGCCGAACGCCACTCTTGTGGGCTGCCGAGAGCGGGCATAAGAGAGTGGTGGAGCTGTTGTTGGGGCAGACCCGAGTCAATCCCGATGTCCCAGACGCTGTGTTTGGCCAAACGCCTCTCTCGTGGGCTGCGAGGAATGGGCATGCAGGAGTAGTGAAGCTGCTATTGGAGCGCAAAGACGTCGACTCTAATAGTTTAAGTAAATCCGGCAAAATACCGCTCACGCTGGCTGCTGAACACGGGCACGATGAAGTCGTACATCTGCTATGGCCGGACCTCCCCGGGCATCTGGTACCGCAAAAACTCGAATAATTGGACGTCGTACAGAGCGGTTAATTTAAGGTGTGTATTGCGAATGATCATCTTGTCTCAATTAATATGGGGTTCGATATTTCTTGGCAGCTAATCATGGTGTAGACGATGCCAACAAAGGAGAAAACTCTGCAAGATTAGCTGCCAAGAAATAACGAAACCCATATTAATTGAGACAAGATGATCATTCGCAATACACACCTTAAATTAACCGCTCTGTACGACGTCCAATTATTCGAGTTCTTGCGGTAGTCAGGTCTCCGCTTGACCTTCGGGAGTCTATTATCTTGTCTCATTGAAAAAGTCGTTTGTTGGCACAGGTCGTGTTAGAAAAAAATGGGTGTTGTACGGGATGGGCTGAGGTCTCTACTTATATTTTGCTTTCACTTTTTCTTCCAGCCCCTAGATATTGTGCGTTGACAAAATCAACCGGACAAGAATGAATGCTCCGAATTTTTGCAGTGACGACCCCCCCAACATTAACCACAAAAATAATTAAAATAAATAATAATTCAATACATAGTACTAATCAGCCCTTAGTATGCTATCCGTCAGCCTTAATAGAAAAGGAAGAAGTTAGGATGTATCGGTTGAGTGTATTAAACTTCAACGGCGGCGATATTTGATCGCACGAGTGACGAGTAGTGAAACGAAACAAACGCCAAGCAACTCACAACGAAAACGATCGCACACTCAGTTAGGAGGAAAAATCTTTTCACTAACAACCACAGATTCTCGCTCAACAACTCCACGGTGCTCTCTGCTCTCTGCTCTCTGTCTAATTAACTGGCGAAGACAGGAGCATATATCAACAATGACAGCCTATCCTTCAGCAGGCTACTCCATGTGAGTCTCTCCTTCCTCCGTGAGCATTCCCTAGCTAACTAAAGGAAAACTAACACTTTCCTCCTCCGGGCTTCCAGCTCTTTCCGGCTAACCTTCCACTTTTCTCCCGGCTTACCCGAAAGCTGCATGATCCCAAAACTATCGCGCATTCCTGCATTCGCAATGCTTTCCCGAACGTCCAAACAAACGCCGAAGCCAAAGCGAGTCTCCGGAGACAAACCCATACCCGGACCCTCAGCGTATATCCGATAGCAAACCTATGCCCGAAGCCGGAGCTATATGCCTGAATTCTCAGCGCATTTCCGAAGCCACAAACAAGCGCGCTCCCGGAAGCTCGCTAAACGACAAAGGAAGTATCAAGAGAGTATGGCGAGCAGCACCATTTTCAACAGAGTGGTAATGATTTTTTTTTTGGAAGGGTTTGTTGTGCTGGGTTGTGTAACTTATTGTCCGTGGACAGAACCAACCCCGCATCAACCAACTGGAAAAACCCCGGCCATGGCAACAGCTCCCCCCCTTGCCGGCCCCAATATCATGAAAACTAAAAAAGAAAAGAAAAGAAAAGTAAACCCACAATAGAATACATAGTCGAAACTAATATTTAATCTGGAGAAACTTCTTTAGACGGTATGAAAGTGCAGAGTGATGAGGAATGTTGCGTTGTTATCAATCGTAGGCGGGCGGTTAATTTTGTACTCGCACCAGAGAGGTGATGCGCTACGGCACTCGCTGAGGTGTTCGATCAACTGGTCAACGCACAATATATGGTTAGAAGTCCCCCGGATAAGTTGACCTTTCTCCCGCTCTTAGACAATACCACTCTTTTTTCTCAATAACAAAATAGATTGAGGTTTAGGTAGAGGATATATCTCAGCATTTATTTTCGGGAGGAGTGTGTTCTATAGCCTTGTACAGTACGATAACTGTTTTCTTTCTTCCGGGCGTTCGAACGCAGTGGAATGTATGTGATATTTCAGATGCGCCAATCGTCGGCGTAGACTACCGGTACAGTGCCCGGGGGTGAGTAGATAGATGAATTGATACCTGTATTCCATGGCTTGGAGGTAATGTGGTGGTAGTGGCGGAAGATTTGGAATGCCCGCTTGAAAATGGAATGGCTCAATTATAGAGAACGACTGACTTCTTTCTAGAGCGATCCCATGTCTCACGTTTTTGAATTATACTTGTGATCTGCCTCCTAAATCTCCGATGTATGATTTTCATATTACTACAAATAAGAGATATTAGAAGTGTGGCTAGCGGAAGCAGAGGGTGGGGTGGAGAAAATCGGGGTCACTGCGCGGGAGCAAAGTGGACGCAAGAAGGTTGCGACAAACCTATGCAGCAGGGGAGGTATCGGAGAGGCTTTCACTGGAGAGAGTCGAGTTCACGACAAAGTTTTTTTTGTCATGAGAGAGTTTGCGCAGCCTGGTCGAGGTGAGCGTCATTAATAATATTGCTAGGGGGTGTCACTCTTATCCTAGAGCGTATGACCAAACTGAAACCACTCTTGTTAAAATTATCCTTATGTACCACGGCCACAAATCCACCAACGCAGAAAAATGCGGCGGAAGTTGGCACTTGGGACCCCCAATTCCAGGTCGGATTTAATAGCCCTTACACCTCGATAGGGAGGGAATATTGAACTGGGTCGCAAAACTTTTGTCATCGACAGATATTAACACCACCTAGGTCTTTCTGAGTAAACCGGCTACTGGAGAACGAGAGGAGGAAGATACTGGTATAATATATCGAATGACGATGCAGTGTGTGACGGTGATTTCTACTCTACTGTACAGTACCTGCGGTGAAACTGGGCCGCGACAAATACTGGTACTGTAGGGCTTGATTGGAAATACCAGTACCGTACCGTATTTACTCTCACGACCAGCTGTCTCGGTCGAGTCACCGGCGTCCTTGAAAATTGCGACATGAGCTGGAGTTTAGCTGGCGGGTTAATAGGATTGCGAAAGCTGGTGAATGAGATCTAATACAACAAATGACACAGGCTATGCCATGTCAGGGAAGCAGTGATCCCTTTGAGAGTAAGAACTTTGATCTATGAATCCCGAGATTAGCACCTTAGCACCCTAGCGGTAGCAAAGAGAGTTGCGAGAATACTGGATAGTTGCACAAAGTAGGAATTGCTTTTTCGTCGCAGCCACATTCCGCAATTATTAGCCGGTTGGGGTTTGCGCATAAAGAATTTTACGAGCAGATTGAGCATAGCGGCCCACAATCATGCTGGTTTCACAGATGTGCAACGTGGGTCATCATCGCGTTGATTGGTTGGACAAGAACTCTACCCATGAGGCTGCAAAATCACCATCGCCCCCGCTTTTCTTCGCTCCCAGGAATCATCATATCACCCGCTCTACCACATAAAATTACCCAAGGACCCATCCTTTACCGCCTTCAAAACAGCGAAAATTCAAAATGTCTCAACACCACAACAACGCCAATGTCGACTCTTTTAATAGTAACAGCGTGGTGGCGGACGAGAGGTCAGAAATTTTGGCCTGGCTATCCCCACTTAGACCCCAGAGACGGCACCGGGACATTCAGGCCTGTAGGGTCAACGGGGTGGGAGAGTGGCTCTTGGACACTGAGGAATATCGGAATTGGTCTGGCGGCATGCTTGAGGGTAAATCAGATGGTTCAGCCTTGTTTTGCCACGGAGCTCCGGGGGTAGGAAAGACCTACATCAGGTAAGAGAAAGGATACTCGAGGAAAGAAAGGTATTGCTAATAAACTACGATGTTAGCTCGCTAGTGATAGATAGGTTATGCGATCAGGCCGTGGGAGGAAACGCTGCCGTTGCGTGGTTCTACTTCGACTTCGCCGCCCAGGAGGAACAATCCCCGGTTGCTATTCTGGGTTCGGTGCTGCAACAGATTGTTGGCGGACTGGACGAGGTTCCGGAAAGAATAGTCAAAGCTTTTCGGGACCGAGGGAAGGCCATTGGTGGCCAGAGGCTAGCGCTCCTGGAAACTGTCGAGTTTTTGCTGGATATCTCCTCCACACGACGTACGTTTATATGCATTGATGCCATTGACGAGTGTGCGCTAGGACATCGGGTAAAGCTTCTCGACCTACTCAACCAAATTCTCCAAAAGGCGCCTAGCGCTCGACTATTTCTGACCGGGAGACATCATATCCGGGATGAGGTTGACAAGCACCTTGTTGGGAGGGTGGCATTCATTTCCATAACACCCACTAGGAATGATATCGTCATATTCCTCCGAGCGAAACTAAAGGAGGACACGACACCAGACGCGATGGACCAGAGTTTAGAGGAGGACATTATACAGAATATTCCCGACACTGCTTCGGAAATGTAAGTATGAAGCGGGAACACCCATAAAAATACTTGAAGCTGTGTGCTGAAAGATATTGTATCTAGGTTCCTACTTGCCTCCTTAAGCATCGAGACGATCCTGCTGGAGACCACGATGTATCGAAGGAGACAAAGGCTTAGCGCAATGAAGAACGGCTTAGATTTGGGGGACGCGTACGCGATAACGCTGGAAAGGATAAAGGCTCAAGGCGGGGGGAAAGCAAGACTCGGGATGGCCGTTCTGATGTGGATCTCCCATTCGAGGCGACCTTTGCGGGTGGATGAAATATGTCACGCCGTAGCGACCCAGATAGGGTCAAATGGTCTCAATCACGATGATATCCCTTCGATATCGACCTTGCTAAGCTGTTGCCAAGGGCTTGCCGCCATAGGTGAGGGTACCTCAACAATTAGGTTGATTCATTTTACCCTCCAGGAATATCTTAGCGCGCATCCAAACCTCTTTGGCAGATCCCACTCGACGATTGCCGAAACATGTTTGACGTATCTCAACTTCCAGCACATCAGGGATCTTCCAACCGACCCGCCCCCTGAGCATTGGAGGAGATCCTTCCTTGAATATTCCTCTTTATATTGGGGAACCCATATGCGAGAGGGGGTCTCAGATCTAGCAACATCATTGGCCCTCAAGCTTCTCCATCAGTTTGATAGTCACGTATCTGCCAATATCCTTTGGAGTTCAATCAGCCGGGAGTCTACCATCGGCCACACTCCTGGGCGCAAACCGTTTTCTGCACTGCATTGTATCTCGTATTTCGGCATCGCCGAAGTTGCAGATATCTTGATAAAGCTGAACAAGTGGGATGTGAACGAAACAGATGACGCGGGTATGACACCACTCATATGGGCAGCGAGATGTGGGCATGAAGGAGTAGGGAGAGTGCTCTTAGAAGAAAAACATATCCAACCAAATCAGCAGAACACAAACGATGGCCGAACAGCGCTCTCGTGGGCTGCCGGAAATGGGCGTGAGGGAGTGGTGAGGTTACTTCTTGGACCGCAATCCGTCAACCCCGGGAGCATAGGTCGTCGGTGGGGGGGTGCGCCGCGGGTCGCGGGTCTACTGTTTGGCAGGAGAAGCATCAACCCAAATATTCCGGACAAATCCGGCCGAACACCGCTCATGTGGGCTGTCGTGAATGGCCACGAGGGAGTAGCGAGGTTATTGCTGGTGCGAAAGGACGTCCACCCCAACATCTCAGAAACGGAGCATGGCCTAACGCCGCTCTTGTTTGCTGCCAAGAATGGCCATGAGGGAATAGTGGAGCTGCTGTTGAGGCAGAGGAGCCTCAACCCCAATATCTCGGATCGAAACCGCCAGACACCCCTCATGCTGGCCAGACAAAACGGGCATGATAGAATCGTAGAACTGCTCCAGGCCAAAGGGATCCGGTAATTGGGTCCTCGCTTAGTTCCCTCAAGTTCCTGATCTTGTCTCAGAAATCGTCATCTGTGGGTACGGTAATATCGCATGAATATGAATTTTCTGGTGTTTTTTTTTTAGCTTTCAGTTTTTCTTCTGGCGTTTTAGGGATTAATTTAGAAGTTTCTTGGATAGGTTAACCTTTCTCCCACTCTTGTAAAATCTCACTCCTCTTTTTTTTCCCTCTATAATAGAACGGATCTGGGTTAAGGCAGGGAGGGATATTGCTTGATATTTATTTTTGAATGGTGGGTGTTTTGGCCGTGTATCATGCCGTGATATATGATAACTCTTGTTCCCTTCTCTCCATTTTTTCCTTATTTGAATAGAGTGGAATATCGGTATAATGGTTTATTCGAGATTTTATATTAGATACAGTGACCGCTAGCACACCTGGAATGCATGCGAGAGATTCAGATGTTGTGGCTTGAGGAGGCACAGCTCCTGCCCTGGTGGTGGTGGTGGCGGCGGTGCGAGATTGGGAAATGTGTTTTGGAACGATCTCGTGTTTTGGATTTTCGAATTTACTTACTGTATTATACGATAGTCTACCTCCCTAATTCTTGAGTGCCAGATTTTCATAGTACCGGTATGCTATCATACTAGAACGGGAGACTTTCGGAAGTATGGCGAGCAGGAATGGAGGGTATGGTAGGGAGAAAACTCATACTGTATGGGGGGGTTCGCTGCACGGAAGTATATCGATAGTTGGGCTGGAGGCTACGGTAAATGGGGGGAGAGGGGAGGCATCGAAGTCCTGGTGGGGGAGATCCCGCTGTATGAATGCCTTTTCGTGTCATTTCTTTCTCGCTCACCGTTGGTGGGAGGGAGGGCCATGGTTCAACTATTCTAGGTTAGGGATTGATTGACAAAGGGGGGGTGGGATTGGTATCCCGGAATCTTTCAACCCACACCTCGTGCCAAGATTGTGGCTAGGCGCCACAACCCTTTCTCGCTCGCAAGTGAACGCATCCTAAAGAGTGCCCGACGGGTCAATGTAAATTAAATTGAGATATTATGGAAGAGTGAGATTTGAGTTGTATCAATGTTATTTTGGCTTTTTTTAAGATAAGGTAGGGTAGATATGGTGATGAACCCACAAAAAGCTCAAAGAGAGTAAAGAGAAAGTACAAAATACTTGTAGATTTGCGGCTCATAGCAGCTGCAACTGGCACTGAATTCAAGAACGAGAAAGGAGTTAGCTGAGCGCAAGCTCTGCTTGGTGAGACGAAGGCACGGGCGAGAGAAAGGCATGCTGCCTGAGCCCATAAAAAGGAAACATCCAAGCTAAGAATTGCAGATGTTGAGTGACAAGCGAGGTTGCAGAAATTGAGGCAAAGAAGGCTCCAAATGTTTTGTTGAGCCGCACAGCCATGTTGAGCCGCAAAGTCATGTTGAGCCACAGAGCTACAATTTAAGCCACAAAGTTGCCTTGAGCCGCAAACTCATGTTGAGCTTTTTTTCCCGACAAAGATCACACGTGTGGTATCATATCACAGTTGAAGCTTTTCTACTGAAGACAGCAATATTCACAAGCTTCCATCCGCTAATCCAGTAAAGCGATCCGAAGCAAATCTTCGTCGATCATACATGTGAAACAATTCCCCAGGTTTTACTTTCCAGCTCTTTAGATAGAGCTCTGTATCTAGACTATCCAAGGGATTATTAAGAGGGTTATGGTTTGTACATTGGTCCTGGCCCAATTTCTAGCTATTTTGTACTGTGTAGTACTCATTGGGTGATTGAGTCTGGAGAGAAAGGGCGCAAACACAATTCCCTACGACAGCAGGTGATCGAAATACCACGGGGACTCAAGCCAATGCCAAAGGCAGAATAAGAAGCCCAATTACAAAATCCTGCGTTTCTAAAGAGAGGGGGGAGTACAAATACCGATAGCGGCTTAGTATTAATAACTATCATAGTTGTTGTTGCGCCGGTTGGACCAGGGCCGGGTTTCGCCTCAAGCCTGGAAAATAGCAAGGATTGGAGCTCTCTTCAACTTCAACTTCACAATATTGTATGCCAAAGTAGCCAGTGATTCTTTAATGAGCTGTAAATATTAGAGGGGATATTTGGGGGAATTTTCGACCATGGTATGGTTCTGGAAGACTAAACTCTGTACAAACTTTCTTATAAAAAGTGACAATTTTGGTGGTGATGCCAAGTGTAATGCTTTCTTGGCATAGTTACCCTGCCTTTCAAATGCCAATAAAACATTAAGAAAATACATATTACAGTGATACTTCATGTTTTGAAATACTAGAGTTTATGGTTCTAGTAGCTCTGATATCTTATACTACCGTAAGTACTCAAATATAAGAGAAATGTGCCAGAGAGTCAAATTAAAGTGAGTCATGCCAAGCTATTGAGTAATTAATGCATGTCATATCACCTAATTCAAGACATATCAAGAGCTAAATATACATTACTTTCAGTTCACTCCGCTTCTCCTACAAGATATTCACCATCAAGCTCATCATGAGCTATATTAAGCTCTTCCTCCTTCTCCACTTCTTCCTCATCACTGGTGGTAAGTCCTCCCTCTCTCCAATCCCCCAGTCCAGCAATGAGCAAGGAAGAGTCAAGACCTTTGACTGATATTTCTGAATCCTGGCTTCCATCAATTTGAAGAGCCAGTCCAGTCGCTGTAAAAGCCCGCCTCACCACATGGGCGTGCTCTTGGGAAAAGCGTTCCCATGCCTCACCTACCGCCCAGGTACATAAGACCCTCCTCCGCCCCACCATACTTCCGAAAAGCTGACCTCCGCTCATCAGAATTCCTTCCTCCTCCTCCTCCACTTCATCAACCCTTTCTTCGAGTACCTCCTAATCACATCAATGATTAGCTCTTTTTTGTTTTGTATCGATGAGTAATCCATATCTCCCCTGTTCAGAATTTTGGTCGATACTAACCTTAAGTATATCTTTAAAGGGACGGTTTATTGAAATGTCCAAGGGTTGCACTAAACCAGTGCACCCGCCCGGTATTACACTCAAAGTAATATTGTGAGCTCGTATGGTATCCAATACCTCCTCCGTTTTATGGCTGCCGAACATGTCTAATGCCATGAGTGTAGGGCGCCCATCGAGTACTGGGATGACTTGGTCATCAAGCCATTCAACAATGCTTGTTGAATTGGCGTAGGCCGGGGGATTGAACTTTACGACTACTCGTTTGTCGTAATGCTCTTTCTCTGCCTGAATTGAGGCACCAATTCCTTGGCCACGGAAGAATACCAATGGCTTTACCCTTGGTATTCCATCAGCAAAGATGGTAAGTTGGATGGTAGCTTGACGCTTATCCCATCCTGTTTGTTTACACCCCTGAACCCAGATAGTCTTGTCGCCTTGCTGATGATATGTGCGCCCACTTAGGTATTCGAATGGAAGTGGAGTTTGGTCCATGTTACAGATATTACTTAATCTGGAACGGCCAACCTCCGCTTCCTCATTACTTTCAGGAATCCCGTTTTCGTTTCGTTGCTGTGAGTTCCTCCGGTTAAACCTCATCCAACCTATTATCGTCTCTATATAATCGCTTGGTAGCTGACTGGCCTTATTGGTGATCGCTCGAAGTGTAATCTTGTGCCAGGATAAGAATCCCCGAAACCACCCATTTGAGAATCTGAATTCGCTAACATTTGTTGTAGTATAGGTTTCACTATAAATCTTTTTCGCATTATAGCGAAACCAACTCCTCGGCACAACTTTCCCTTCTGCCCTTCGATGCCGGAACTGGTCATACAAGACTCGCTCCATTTCTGCCCACTTTCTTTGTCTTCTCCCTCCCCCTATCCTACAAGCCATAGCTGATGTCTCTAGATACTTGCCTTGCCTTTCCTCCTTCTGCCATTTCCCCAGATTGGCAACAGGAATTGTGAACCGGTTCGCTGCCTCCGCCAATGTGGGCTCTCGTAGTCTGGTTGGGCCGCAGGGTATTGATGGCTTCTGAAGCCAAGACAATACACGTAACTTGTAGTTTACAGTGTAGGATCTTCGTGGCTGCTGTACTGCTGGTGGGCTCGTGCGAAGTTGTTTTGCTAATAGCTTTCGTTTAGGACCGGGCTTTCTTTTCTCTCTCGCATAAAATCTGCCTGCTGGGAGCTCTGACAGTTGAACAGTGACTCTGACCCGAGCAGTCCCTTGCTGTGCTCTCCTCCGTGGTGCAATCGCTGATGGGATATTGATATTTGACTATACTGTAGGATATCACTTGGAAAAGGATTTCTCGGATGCCCACTAGGAATTACATACTACCTCTGGCCTCTTATATTACTCTTGTATTAACACCAGTATCCATTTACTCACCATGTCTGAGCGCTCGTATTTTTTTATATTTTTATCTTAGTTAAATGATATTTCTATGACTTCTTTATTCCTTTGTTTATATTCTTTTCTTCACGCGTCGTGAGAGTGATGAGTTGACGTTGAATTTGAAGGCCAATGCATATTTTTCTAGTAAGTCACCATGTTTCTACTGACGCCATCGCCCCCTTTTTTTGTCATAAACCTTAAATTGACTGTCTAGCACATTTCTCCTGTATTTGAGTACTTACAGTATTATCAACTACTTGGGGGTATGTTAAGTTGGGTGACACCCAAATGTGGTAGCTTAGATTTGGTGTAATGAGCAGGGATATGTCTAGTTGCTAGAACAAAAAAGGGTCAATATCCATGCAAGAGGGTGATTTTTGTATGGAGAAAAAAAGTCGGGTAACACCTGTTTATTATGGCTATCAAATATGGAGTTGCATTGCCCTCAGCAGCGATAACAGCACTTAAGCGATTGGGTATACTATGAATGAAAGAATCCAGGTGCTCTACACCTATCTGCTCCGAAATAATCTTTATGCGCTACTGAAGAAGAAGAATATCTCCAATCCACCCCCATGTTTTTCCCAATTCTGTTTCTATTTCCATCCATAAGACTTCTATTAAATTTAGATCTGGTGATTGTACAGGCCATTGAATAGTATCCAACTCATTCAACTCTCTATATGTCCTAGCATGCTTTTTATGGCCTGGAGCTCCATCCTCTATCACCTGGGCCCATACATACTCATAGCACTCCTGCTAGAAAGGCACTAGATAGGGTTTCATAATGGTCTCAACATATAAAGCAGAGTCCATTTTAGCCTTCCAAGGTATAAATACTAACTCAGACTTCATAGCTCGACAAAATCCACCCCAGGCCATGGTAGACTCTCTACCCTGCTGAAAGTTCTCGTCGATAGAGTCAATGTGAAGCTCCTCTTCTGGGGGCGAATTACCCGCAGTCAATGGCCAAATCCTATTGTTGAAAAGGTCACTTCGTCGGTCCATAAAACCCAGCTCGATTTGTCATAAATCCAGTCGAGTCTTTCTTGGCACTATTCAATGATGCGTTTTGGCTTACTAGCTGGCTGGATATTGAATTTTTGTTGTGGTATCAGCTTGTGATACCCCAGTTTTTCTATCACATTCTTAACAGTCCTTAGCGAACAGGCATATCCCATCTCCAACACTATTGCATCCAAAGATAGACACTGAGCAGAAGCATCTTGTGTTATAAAGGCGACAAGCTGGGCAATTTCAGCCTCGTCAAAGATGGGAGGATGGCCACTTCGGTTCTAATTTGAGGGGGTCCCATGTTCCTTCACCAGTTTGTACATCTAACCACTTTTATTAGCACTAAATTGTAGTAGCAAATGCTTCCTGCTTACCTTCTAACATGTCAGATGGTTAATATTAAGCTCTGCTCCTATCCGTGACCCGCTTCAGCCAACACTATGCCTTTGTAACGGGGGCACCCTATAGAGAGGTGAACTCTAAGGTTGCGACCGAACCAAAACTCAAAGTAGAAGATAAAGATAGAGTAAATAATTCACGAAGAATTAAAACGGTTAAACTTAATATCGTTAAGCTGAAAGCTTCACTCAATGGGTTCTCTCGAGGAAAAAGTTGGTTATCGAAGTAGAATGCCAAACGCTTAAACTTAAGTAGATATCAGATTTTAAGCCTTTTGACATTCACCACTACTCTGACCTTGTGCGAGCACCCTGTCCTGCTCAGGGTTTGTCCGAGGTCTACCCTCCATCAAGAATTATCCTGCTGGAAGTGTCGGACCAACTCGGGTACACTTAACTCCGTCAATAGGATATGAGTTTCTGCAATGCATCTTCAATACAACCGCAGGTGGAAAAACTCTTCCTATCGAAGTCATACTAGTGGCTAACTGTTATGACAACAACTGGAGTCAATACCTAGGTGGTGGACTCACAGGCCCAGTGGTAGTTTCGTCTATACAAGCTATGCAGTCCATCATTTAATCTACGCGTCTATCCGATGTGATAAATTGACATGCAAGCTCCCCCGGTGAGATGTAGCCGATGGTTGGCTAAGTGGGCGCCACCCATTGCCAGCCTTTCGGGACATACTCTACCGTGATAAGAGTCATACCTCTAGAGTCCAATAACAACCCATAGTAATGCTACAAATCAAGGGGAGAAGGCCCGGGCTGGTTACTGAGGTATTTGTCTCGAAAGCACCCTGGCCTTCTGAGACTACCTGAGTACCACTAGGAAGACTACCCTACTACCCTTAGGCAAGAATAGACTCCTAGATGCCCGAGAGACCATATATGGGCGACCTCCATTTTGGCGGTTACCCATACTCCCCTTATATATCCTGCGAACGACATTCAGTCGGCCGGACGGCGACGACTTATACGGTGTTATGGCAGCTGCTCCAATGACCTGTTTTTACTAGTAAACGAGCAACTACACAGCCGTCTGCCTATGACGCGCTGTCCCAATGCTGGGGCCAGAGGGGGGTGTTAGCTAAACCCGCCCAAGTTCAATGGTATGTTCAGGCCACCCTGATACAGGCGTGGGGCCTCCCCGCGCAGATGCGTGTGTGCCCAAGAACATCTAAGAGCCTATAGAATGTGAGGCAATCGACCTCTAAGTTCTAGGATGACTTTGCCGGTGAAGGTAGGGTAACTTGGGTTCCTCAGTAGGGTAACTGGGACCCATGGGCATAATGACCAAATTCCCAAGGTAGGGTA